>Ga0126342_10017669_pt1 | contig 12312 bp, 7 predicted proteins | sample Cyp1metagenome_FD_92528 | JGI IMG/M metagenome (GOLD analysis project Ga0126342, IMG submission 92528) | Coral microbial communities from Lord Howe Island, Old Settlement Bay, Australia - Cyphastrea 1 metagenome | ecosystem: Host-associated > Invertebrates > Cnidaria > Coral ... | reverse complement strand
CTGATGGTGGCATTGAAACTGACAATGTTGGGCTGGATGCTCTCCTGTGGCATTGTCTCAAATAGCTTTACAGCTTCCTGCCACCGGAAAGCCTTTTCACAGGAACTGATTGCTGCACTGAAGTGGAAGACATCTGGCAACACAGCTGCTTTGGGCATTGCAGTTAGCAACCCACAGGCCTGTTGCCAGTCTTTTGACCTGGCACATGCAGAGATGCCTGTGGTGTAGTGTCGCTGGTCCAAAACGATCCTGCGCGGCTTAAGTGGGGGGCAACCCCCAGCCTTTCATCACAGGTAGCACTGTAAGAATCACATTATGCATCTACATAGCAGTTGATCCAAATTTCTTTCATCTGCAAACGGCCACTCTTCGCGCAAAATCAATTTACGTTCGCGAATCTTTCGCGAGCCCACGTTTTTCTTTCGCGGGGTTATCATTGTCCACTTTTGTGCTGCTCAGACGCATGCAAACTGCATGTAAAACGGCAACTGTGTGAGTGATCCGGGAGACAGCCAAGGGTAGGTGCAAGGCCATGTTGGGAGAATTCCACCAGGAAACAACGGAGTTTCATTGCTTCCTGGCTCCCTTGACATGCAAAGGTGCCATGTGGGCTATGGGTTTCCATGGACACCTTCTCTTTTGCCACTGCTTTCGCAAGACTTTCGCGAAACTTTCACAAAAAACCTTTGCAAATCAACCAAAAAAAACACACACCGAAGCGGGGTTGCGCATGCAGCTCCACTTGATTGCAAATAGCACGTGGGACTATTCTATTCCTACATTCGCAGTTCGATTCAGAAGGTTTTCACTTCACACCTCGAAAAACAAATAATAAACCACGACCTCATCAAAATAAACTTGCACTATGTCACTATATATATATATAAATCTTTCGCTAAACATAATTTTCGCGAGCTCAAAAAAGACTTTCGCGGGGTCTCATGTTGTAACACTGGCGGCCTTTGTGATGGAGAATCCCTACATGGACCTTTAGATCAACTCCCACGTCCATTGGCCAATGAACTGCAGTGTATGAACCTCGCATGAAGATCAAATTCTTGGACACTGGCATCATTTATAAAACTAATTCGCCGATTCACCCAGTGGTGCAAGACTCACTGAAATGGTGTTCCAATCTTTTCACGTCAAAAAAATGGGCGTACTTCCGTACAAAATAAGCCACGCTAGCACAGCCAAATGGACCATCCGTGTTTTCCTTTAGCGCCCTGGAATTCTGGGGAGTCCCAATTTTGGCCCCCATGGCACGAGCCCATCCTCCCATCTTCTCCAAGGACTTCCAATACTTTGACCAGCAGCTCCGTTCGCCTCTCGTTGCTCAAGGCCTTCAGCAGGGGTTGCAGCTTTGGTCGTTCTTCTTGCAGCAACGGCAGGAGTACCTGCAGAAATCGTTGCACGAGCCTTCTCCAGAGTTGATTGCTTTGTTTTCTCCATGGTTTTCTCAAGAATTTTCGGTGAACCATGGCAAGACCAGTCAAAAAAATGGCTAAACATGGAGATTTAACCATGGTACCTTTGGAATCCAGCACTGAATTGCGGTCCAGTTTTTGGCAAAAACTGAGGGTGCTCGCCTAGATGAAACTGACAGTCCCACACGGGTCAATCTCCTGACCGCCAAGACACCAGTCTCTTGATCTCCTCCCTGGTTGGTGGTCGCCCAAGTCTTTGCAGCGCAGAGGACATTGGGTGACTCCATCCTGCAAAGACATTAGAAGAGTATAACCATCTTGAATATCATCGTTTTTGTACTGTTTTTGTATATCATTCAAAATACTAGTTGAGATTTGGGGATCTCTAATTACCAGGAGCAACCCCAAGTTCTACAGGCACTGCGATGTACATATTAGGTTCAAAATCAAGGCATCTTCAAAGAATTGTTCAGTTCCGTCGATCGAGTTTTACAACAAGAAGGGGCAAAGGAGTTGTTCTCCTACCGCAGTTGGAGAATTACAGCCAGATCCCAGAGCAAACACCCTCCGTTCGCTTGCCAAACAACAAGGGCGATCGCGCAGCATACTCTGAACCCTCCCTTGGTTTTACCCGATTTTACTGCCGTAGCCCATTAAAATTGGCTTCAAAGCACCTCTAGTTTTGGAGAGCGGATTTTTTGAGGATCAGACTGTCCTTTAGCCGCTTCCTTTCCAAGCCGATGCATGGCAGCCCAGGGCAACACAGTTCATTTTGCTGCAGAGGATGAGGCTTGAACGGAGATGCTGCATTCAACAAGCTATGGCTGTACTTTTGTGGGGATAATATTCATGGGATGCAATTCTACACTTACACAAACGGGACACAGCCAACAATATTGATTTGTGAGTTTGTCAGAAAAAGGAATTGGATGGAACACATCATCAGCAGTGCAGCAGTATGGGCCTATGAATTATATATATACACATATATATATATATATATACATATTTATATACTCATATATAGAATCTAATGTGATATATGACCAGCACTAAAATATGTTACACATGTCAGGTTTGTCTCCAAGTGGGGGGATGCCGCAAAACAACAGTTTGAATCGAAAAAACACTCATGAAGCATGATGCTAAACCATAGGATTTTTAAGGGCACCCCCTTCTTGGACGAACCCTCTTGTCGAGTTCCATCCATCATCCAGAAAGGTAAAGGTGAGGTCGAACCTTCTAAAACTAGGGAGGTCATGAAGAAAGTTCAGCAACAAACACGGTTGTAAAATGGGGTAAGCATGAGAATTCAATGCATGCCAGCCAATTATTGACCAACAAACATTTAGTGTCACCAATCCCATTTCAACAATATTAGGGTATTGGGAGAATCATCGTTCCCTTTCAGCTTCAGGGGAACGACAGCCAGTCTGCAGGTCTAACATGCTCTAACCGAGTTTGATCCTTTGAAAGTTGGTTCATTGCTTCGTGGTGCTTAAAATCCACCAGCTTTATGAACTGTTGAAAATCCATCCCTTCCAGAAACAACAACAAATGAGCACAGGAAAACACTACGTTCAATGGTAAAAACAAATAGTTTCCAGTTTCCATTTAAACAACCCAGTGAATCCTCTGTAAAATCAGGTGTGCGCCTCATGCCTGTCCGTCTCCAATAAGGGGGTGCACCGCAGTTCCATGGGGTCAACTGTGCCATTACCTCCGGCGTTGTGGCTAGATGCCAGAGGTTTTTCGTGACCCAAATCCAGGAAAATTCAGATGTCTGAATTTAGTGGTGCTTCATTTCAATCGTGCTTTCGCTACAGCAAAACTCCAAGTGTTGTTTGATTTCAATTCGCACAAACATCGCAATTTTGACTGTTCATTCAATCAAATGTTATTGGTTCCTCTCGGCCAACTGCCACATTTTATAATGCACATTACATCGTTTTTTCTGGCATGTCAATGTAAGGCTCTTTGGTACACATCATTACCGCTCCACTCCGCGTTAATGGTACCCGTATGGCATTTCATCTGCATCCGGTGTGTGAAGCGAACACATTTTGGTCTGTAGGCATGTCTTTGTCTCGGTGGATTTTGAAGAGGTTGGAGTGGGCCCTGAATCTCGCGGTTTCATCATATTTTCATCTATGTTCACCCATTAAATTATGATTTTGAGGTATCCTCATTGGAAAAAACACGGCCGACGGCCATGGCATTCTGAACTCAGCCAGATCTGTGAATCCCAGCTCTTCAGCTCCCTTTGAGAGGTGTTCTCCACCACGTGAGACTCCATTTCCTGTCCCATGGTTGAGACTTGTGATCAAAAATGCTCAAAACCCAACGGCCCGACCTTTGGCAAAAGAAACCTCCGCATATCTCAATGTTTGAAGCCAACGCGCGCAGAAAAAAACATGAAAAAAGCGACACCTCAACCAAATCAACAGTCACTATCCTCCCAGACCCAAATGTTACCAGATGTTCGGCGTCAAACCCAGAACTGTTTGGCGAGGTGAAATCCCCACGTTTGCTGAAGCAGATCTGACCCATCTCACCCTGCCTGCTTCAGGGTGTGGGGAAGCTGGATCCTGGCACCACGTACTTTCGACCAATTTAATTGTACGCAGATATATCATATCTCGTCATATCTGCGTATCTGTATGTGTAGAAATACATACAAATACCACAGAATCACATAGAATCACAATACAGGATGTAACAGGATGTATCATCCAAACTCAAAACATATCCTCAACGCCAAAAAAATGGCGCGGGATCCCCACAGGAAGAGGAAATTCGACGGGGTTCTAATGCACTGTAAGGCCTGATGTCATTGCAGCGTTCGGCCATTTACATATCATGTGGGATTATTTTGAATATTCCCCATAACTGGCTAATAATCAATTAAATCATATATCATATATCATATATTAATAATATTAATATATCATATAACCCATTGGGTTTAAAATCCATCGTCCATCAATTAGATCATGGGGTTTATTGATTTAACTCATCAATTGGATGCCACATTGGATCAGCTCCAATCACTGGTCACCGGTCACCAGCTGAAACATGGATGCTACTACCCACAAGCACGATTCGCGTTCACGAATTCTGTGTATTGTGTATGTGTGCATGATCCTTCAGGTCTATGTATAATGAATAGTTATTTACATTATATATATATATATATATTAATATATATATATATATATTAATATAAATATATATATATATTAATATATAAATATATATTCATATGTTTATCTATATTTAACTATATGTGTCGAAATTCGTCTATATATTTATCTATATTTATCTATATATTTATCTATATTTATCTATATATTTATCTATGTTTATCTATATTTATCTATATTTATCTATATTTATCTATATTTATCTATATTTATCTATATTTATCTATGTTTATCTATATATATATATCTATATTTATCTATATTTATCTATATTTATCTATATTTATCTATATTTATCTATATTTATCTATTGTATTTGTATATGATCCAGGAAATTTAACATGATACAGCTCCAAAAATAAACAAACATAATATGTTCAGGTTCCAATGCCGAGCTCCAGCGGTGAAGGCTAGCTTCTGGTACGAGTAGTGGTGGATGTTCCCAGTCAGATGGCTTCAAGATGGTTTCATAGGTGCCATTTTTCATGTTTGAACCCCGAACAGCCCGAACAGCCATCCATGGTAAGCTGCCAGTGGCACGGTGCAGGACGCCGATCAATCAGCAAGAAAGGAATGGACACCAGGACGATGTGAATGGCCACACCTCGGCGACGAGGTCAAAAAACCAGCGAAAGTTAGTGGGATCCTTGGGAGATCTGTGCACAACTCATGACAACATAAATGACTTATGAGCAATTTAGCAGGGGAACATGAAAGTCATGAAAGAAAACGAGGTTTTGAACCATGGGAGAGTTCCCATCTTGTTGGACAAGATAACCCCAAAAAGACTCAAAAAGCCACAGCTGCAGGGTTCCCATCTTGGTCAATCTAGAGCTCTGACAAAGGGCCAGCTCCGCAATCGAGGTCTTGAGTTTTCCCACTTTTGACTTGACCTGTGACCAGGTCACCCAGGTCACTATCAAGTCTTGACAACTTGGGATGTCAACTGTTCTAAAAATTTTGGTGACCCCAAGCAGCATGGATTCCGGCTGCAAAATGGATGACAAGATATGGCAAGTTGATGGTCCAACAAGAAACATCCTTCCGAATCCTTCCCAACTTTGTCGGGCGCAGTGCGCACGTTGCATCTCCCCTTCAAAAAACAAGAGTGACCTTTGTTTCCTTCTTCGTCAGGGTGGAGCAACCCTGTTCATGTTTACCCGAACTCCAAATTCTCTGTTTTGTCGTTGATCACTTCCTTTCAGAAATTCGTCCTCCGGATTAAAATGGTGACAAATCCGTTGAAAAGAGTTGGGTACGGATGGTGGAACCCTGCAGTACCTCTAGTGAAGATCAAAATAGCAGGCAGTTGTGGATGTTCATCGACCAATAAAATCATGATATTTGATCATAGTATGGATATTCAAAATAATTTAATCACCCAATAAAATCATTATATTCCATGACATTCCATGGTACATGTTTGAAAAAGAAGAACATGTGTGACCCATCCCCCTCGGTGATCTCCCCGCCAGGACGATGCGAAAGAAAGTGGCCACCAAGTAGCCTGTGGATAGCCACAGATACCCACAGATGTTTTTTTCTGGTGGGGAAGGACACATGCAATTATAAATTGATCGCGATTTATCAAGATTTACCCAAACAAAGATGGAGCACTCAAACCGCAAACCTTTGGACTTTTGTGTGGTTTACGGCCTAAGCCCTACAAGTACCCAGTCCTGTTTCAAACTTCAGCTCTCCCATCCTGGAGGATTGGTGGCAATTCTTCAAGTTGGAGGGAACTGGCCCAGCCCGAGCATCTTCCGATGAAGCTCTTTTTGAATGACACCGCTTGGCCGGGCAAATTCACACCAGCCGCTCCACTGGGCGCACGGCGCACTGAATTCGGCATTAAAACGTCGCGGTTGAACCCTCCCGGAGTTTGCTCAAGAGAAAATGCACCCAGTGGTATCCCATCCCTTGGTCTGATATATGATCAGCCAAGATCCAAATATGGTGTGACATGTCATGTAACATTTTCGCAGTCATTCCTCACCATACCCAACAAGCTCCCGGATCGCCATCCACGCCATCGCTCAGTCCATCGGATCTGCCTTGGAGTTGGGACCCTGGTATTCAGTTATCATCCATTTGCAGGCTGGTAATCTGGTAATCCCATCACCCTTAATATCAAACACCCCCTAGAAACCATGGGGCCATGGGGGTGTTGAACATGGGGATGGGATTACTATGTCTCACCTGAAAAACCATGAACCATAGGAAGAACTGTCTGCGACAAACCTCCAAAAGTGATGCTTGAAATCCAAAAAAAAACTCCAAATGATTGATAAATTCCACACGTGAAAATGTGAGACGACCTCAAGTCAGACTATTTCTGGCCTCCTCCTCCTCTGGTACTTGCTCCAAGCCCCGTTGTGGTCGCTTGGGCATGGTTCCTGGCAACCGACCTACTGCTCCACTTCGATCTCGACCCTTAAAGTCACTAGGTCAATGGTCAGGTGGGCGTGATATCTCTGTGATATCTCTTGGACATCCTTTGGCTGACCCTTACATCCTCTTGTTCTTTTTTGTTTTTTACTCGTGTCCATCTCCATCCTGGGTGTCTCCTTCATGGCCAATCTTGGATACCCTGCAAACAAAAACTTCGTTGGAGAGTCGACTTTCCCATTTCTAATTCTAGCCAACAAACGGTCAAACGAGAGCCAGGCACTTACCAAACCAAGGATCATTGGATAACGGGAAAAATCCACAGGACCCCATGGCCTATGTCATCATCTTCCACGGGCACCACCTCGCGTCCTTCTGCCCAGTCCCGACGCTGCCGCACACGTTGCATGAATTTGCCTGGCAGTAAATCCATGGCTTTACGCTTTGTCTCCAAAATTACTGTGCAAACCCAACATAAACCAACCATTTACGAATGCGATAGAAGCAACAATATCATATCCCAAAGCGGGAGGAGGGTTACCCTCCTGTGGCGATTCGAGCATGGGGATGATCAAACCCTGGGAAGGTTCCAAAGTCACAAACCGCAGATGGGCATGGATCACAAGGTAGGTAAGACCCACAAAATAACCACTAGTTTCATATCGAAGTGTTGCCACTTTTGCAGTGCCCAATCTTGACTTGATCCATACGGTCCATACCCGTACAAAATTGCCTTCAAGCGGTTCACTGGGGAACACCGTAGAGTCGTAGAGGTTTGGGCCACCAGATTTTGGCCACGAGTGCTCAACATCTTCAAACACATTTCAAACATCTAAAAATCCTTTGGGGATGTTTGGGGGTCAACAAGTTTGAACCATGGCCAGCATGGCCAGACGTTTGATCACTTCTGTCAACTACGGAACCAGACATTCTCTCAGTTCAAGTGGCAAAAGGCCAGGTAATCCTCCGAGGCCTCAGTATGATGGGATGAGTTGTCGTCTCCTGGCCGTCGTTGTTTCGTTGGAAAATACAGTTGCCAAACACTGAATTCACCTGTTTGCGCATTGATCGCAACCAATATATGGTATCAGATACAGATGATACAGGTGATACAGCTGTGCTAAGTGGATCAAGTGGGAAGAAACTGGCGCAATTCTGTCAAGTGGCTGTCAATGAATCAATCAGTGCCTCGGTCAGAAACTTGAGAGTTTGATGCACTTGTTGTGCATCCCATTTGGCCGTGGTGGTTAAACGGCACCGAAGGTGAACACCAAAATAGCTGCTAGTTATGGATGTTCATGCCCTCAATTCACAGGGATTATCTCAATCCCAGGGTTTTGTTCAACGGTTGCTAGATCAAACGTCATCAGTGTTACCAACAGACTGAGCCCATGTCCGTACCTTCGCATGATTCCAAAACTGGGAGATTCACCTACCTGTATCCTTTATCAAACATGTTTTACCCAGAAATACTTTGGGATACGGGTACCCTCCGTTAATCTCATCTGACAATGGAAACGAGCCATTTGTTCATATCAATCAATTGACATCATCGGAAGTCAATGATTTGGATTTGTCTGAAAAGGGGGTTATTTTGGGGGTACCCTCAAATTTTCTGTTTGATCATTTCGACGATATTCGATCAGCAGCAGATCATCACAAAAACCCCATCCAATCATGGTCCAATTACCAGGCTACTCGGGTATCTCCAGGATCTTCCCGTAGACTGGTGGCCACTTTGTCCAAGAGTTCTTGCAGGTCGAGACCCTCCTGGTGATTCACAGCTAAGCCTTCGCCGGCGAAACCAAACTTCGGTTGATGCAGTTGGGGTCATTGATAGTGTTTGGTTTATGGTTTCGATGAAATTTCCGTATGCCATAAGTTGATGGTCACTTATGATAAATGCTTGGATGTTTGGTTTGATGTTTGGTGTGATTCTTGGTTTGATTGTTGGTTTGATAGGGTCATTGATGGTTGACCGTAGTTGGGTTTATACCACATTTGATAGGTGATCGCTGGGTAGAAGTATTATTGATAAGTTAAGTTATTGATGGTAAACTGGGATATGCCCCGCCCTTCCACCCAAACTATTGCAAAAAAAACTTGATAAACAAGTGGAACTGCACCCCCAAGAAGGACCAGTGCATCATTTGCATGCGTTGTGTGGGCGATTGTGAGCAATTTCGATGAATTTTGGAGGCAATACTGGGGGATCCAACCTGGCATGATAGCAGTTACTTGCAGTTCGGGGAATATTTGGAAATATTTGGAAGTATTGATGACTATGAGCATCCTATTTGGGAAAATACATGATTTTTTTGTGGACCCCAATTTTGGATCTGTGGGGATCCAGCATTTTGACGAAAGAAAAAGTGTGGGGGATCCAAGACCTTGATCAGCGAAATCATAGCTATGGAAAATTGCCCATTTATAGATGATATGTGATGAATTACATGTTAAATTGGTAAGTTACCAAAGGTTTGACCCAATTTTTGAGGATCCACAACTTGGAAGCACCCACCTTTAGTCAGATCTGCTGGGATTTCCCTCAGCAATGCTGAGCTCTTACTGTCACCCGGCTGCTACCATCAGATTCTTTGTTTGGGTATCTATAAACTTCCCCAGAAAAAATGGCAGTATATATAATCATCCCATCAATACGGACCATCTCTAACCTCTGGCAATTTCAAACAGCTATTTAAGTACATGCGCGTTCAAAAATATGTGTTTGCTATTTAGCTATGGTGATTTCCAGTTCGCCCTGTCTGTGAGTCATTGAGGGTGCAGGATGACCTAACCTGAACGGCCGGTCCTGCTCGCAGAATTCACTTGCTCGACATTCAAAGAGCTCTCGGTACTCCGCATGCAGCGCGGTGAATTCCAAGGGATGTTCCCAGCGACTGGGAGCTTCCAAAGGAAACCTCGGAGTTAGCTTGGCAGGGAGCGACATGCCGACGGTTGGAGGGGATTGAGCCACAGCCAAACTGGGTAGTTATGAAGTTTCATGCGATCGGAAATTTCAGCCCCCCAATACCTTGCCAAAGCAAGAGGGACTTCAGCTAGCAGAAGCTAGCTTTCGTGACCAGAATACAACAAGAATACAAAAATATAGACATGAATAGAATATATAAGACTCAATGTTCACAGGGTATGGAATGGAGGACCAATGCTCTCCACATGTTCCTCCCAGTGGTGCTCTCCACACCGGCACCGAGCCACTTCATGCAATACTCCCAAGCCCAACAGGAAATGTCCAGCAGGAAGTCCTGGGCAACGGCTGTCATTTCTATGGGATATAGCAACCCAACCCAAGAAAAGAAGTTAAATCCATCTAATAGATTAGATTAGATAAGATTAGATTAGATAAAATTAGAGAAGATTAGATATGATTAGATTATATATATATATATTATATTAGATTAAGATTAGATATGATTAGATTATATTAAGATTAGATATGATTAGATAAGATTAGATAAAATTAGATAAGATAAGATATGATTAGATATGATTAGATTATGTATATTAGATTTAGAGTAGATTTAGATTTAAATTTAGATTTAGATTGGATAGATGGATAGATGGATGGATAGATAGATGGATGGATGGATAGATGGATGGATAGATCGATCGATAGATGGATGGATTGATGGATGGATAGATGGATGGATGGATAGACAGATACATTAATTGTCTATCTTTTTTGGGGGTGAAAATAATATATGGCATCCTATGGCCTGTGGCTATGGGTCTATCACTTTGACACACCGGTCCTCCTCCTCCATATACTCCCGCAGCCCCCGCAGCAGCTTTTCGCTCACCTGTCATGGCGCGACGTGCAGCGTGCGACGGGTTCGCCTGGAATCTTTGTTATGAAAAGATGCCACTTTACTGAGGAACAAGAGGATAAACCAGTTTGTGGAGTAATCTATGTTCGGAAAAACGCTCACAATCTGAACATCTCAAATTCAGTCTGGTTAGGTATAGCTGGCTTATCCAGTTGTTGTTTTCTGTTGTCCTAGATACGCTTGAGCCAATGCACCAAATTGCTGCGTTCGGAGGGCTGCATGGTGCGGACCTCAGGTTTCGTTGATGGGAAGCTCCCTGATACCCAGTTCGACCATTGCCAACTTAAAGACCTAAATGAAAACATCCAGGAAACCAAAAATAAAGACATCTACAGCATATATACAGCATCTAGAATCTCTTGGATTTCGGGTAAAACGGGAAAATATGTTTCTTCATGTTTCTTCGCCCAGTGCACCGACCGGTCGCTTCAGCTCAGAGAGCCTACGGTGGAAGAGAAGGGAACAAAGTAGCGGCAATCCCAGCCTAAGTGAGGCCGGAGTGGCGGCTATGATCTGAATCATGCCACCAAAAGCAGTTGCAGACTGATGATAGTCGTAATGCCAAAAAAAAAAATCTCATCGCACCCACCAAAGTCTTGCGTCACACCTGATGTCCCATCTTTACGGCCGGTAACATGTGGCCCATTGTGGCAAGCTGCGCGCTGCACCCTCCAGAGAAATCAGCAGCGAGCAGCCCTCAGTGCCAGTGGATGTGGATGATCAAATCACAGGGATCCGACACCACCCATTCCGAGGCGCAGGCCGCCACAGGAACGAGCCAGAAGGTGGTCCAAGAATACTGGCGCTTGTGCCAAGTGGATAAGGTTGGATACTGTGGATAGCAGATGATAGCAGACCGCACTGGATGGCTACTCAAAGACACGCTTCAGGTACCAATTCTCCATTTAGTTCAGGGATTCCAGCATATCTTACCATGTTTTACGATATGTTCCTATGATTTTTCCATCTTGATCAGGGGATTTCCCAGCTGGCCATGTTTGATTAGCAGAGGGTAAACCCCGGGAGGCTCTGCGCTCAAATTTCGCGGCCTGCTGGAAGTCAATGGTACGGTTCTCCAGGATGTAGCACACTGGAAGACCAAGCATCCTGGGTGCAATGGTGATAATGTGTATATATGTATATAGTATGATATATATATATATGTATGTATGGATGGATGGATGTATGTATGTGTATGTGTATGTATATGTATATGTGTATGTGAATGTGTATGTGTATGTGTATGTGTATGTGTATGTATATGTGTATGTGTATGTGTGTGTATATGTGTGTATGTGTGTATGTGTGTATGTGTGTATGTGTGTATGTGTGTATGTGTGTATGTGTGTATGTGTGTATGTGTGTATGTGTGTATGTGTGTATGTGTGTATGTGTATGTGTGTATGTGTGTATGTGTGTATGTGTGTATGTGTGTATGTGTGTATG
>Ga0126342_10017668_pt1 | contig 12313 bp, 6 predicted proteins | sample Cyp1metagenome_FD_92528 | JGI IMG/M metagenome (GOLD analysis project Ga0126342, IMG submission 92528) | Coral microbial communities from Lord Howe Island, Old Settlement Bay, Australia - Cyphastrea 1 metagenome | ecosystem: Host-associated > Invertebrates > Cnidaria > Coral ... | reverse complement strand
GGCCTGGAAGTTTCCGAATCCGACGCCAAAGTTTCCGAATCCGGGGGGGAGGGAGTTTCCGAATCCGAGGGCCTGGGAGTTTCCGAATCCGACGCTGAAGTTTCCGAATCCGACGTTGGCCCTGCGGAACAGGTTGCGATAGAAGGAGTAACACGTGCCAAAAACAAGGCGGCACGGCAGCTGCAGGGCGGTGTTTGATCTGGAACCGCTGCGGCAGCAAAAGTAGTAGCAACACGCACAGTGCAAAGCCTTCACCTCTCTTCTGCTCGGCAGGCAAGTGTTGCATTTCAGTGGTTGCAAGCACAACGCATTCGCACTCGTGTCTTTTGTCTGACGCGCTTCTTGCTGCGCTACTTCACGCTGTTTAGGCCACACCTGTGCCACTGCCTCCTGTGCTGGCTGTCTGTGCGACGCTGAAACAAGCTCTCTCTGTTCACTGGCGCTTGGAACTTTTGTGTTTCACTGTGCTGGTACAAAGTGCCGCGGCGTCAGCGGTCCTCCGGCGATCAAGTACTGCTCGTCGGTAGGCACCCTTGACATGGCCACGTATGCCGCAGCCCTGCATGCGATGGAGTCCAACCAAATCGTGATGTGCGGCAGCGTCATGCCCTGGATCTTGGGAATGGTGCATGCGTAGCCGACACGGACAGGGAAACAGCTCACCTTCTGGCCATCCTCGAGCTCCATGCATACCATATGGACTGCAAGCCTCTGCCCCGTTCTTGTGAGGACCTCCAAGCATTTGCTTCTTGTGTCGTAGGACTCCACCATGGCGCTCATGCCGTTCACAAAATCATGTTCTTTGTCCAAATTCTTCGTGAGGAAAACGCGCATGCCTTCGTACACCTCTGTCTCCGCTCCACTCAAGCGGCCCTTCTTCAGCTTGTTGGTCACTGGATCGTAGTTGTCAAGATTTGCTTCGTAATCAAAGAGCACACTACCGATGGGCATCTTGTGCCGGTGTTCAAAGAAGGCCTGCACTGCCAAAGCATTGGCCTTTGCGCACGCCGGCCTGCTACATGTTACAACTGTGGTGTTCTCGTGCTCGCGGAAGAGCTCCAGAATATCGTATGCCGTAGGATCATTGGTCTTCCAAGCACGGTGCCCTCTCAAGATCTTCTTCTTCAGTTGCTTCATGCTCGGCTGCGCTGTCCGCAGAATGTCCAGCTTGTGCTGCAACTTTGGGCACTTGCAACGCACCTGCTCACGGAAGACAATCGTCTTGACGTGCGTTGACCAGGCCTGGCTTTCATCGCAGCGGGTTGCTTCTTTGTCGACCACCGGGAGTTGCCAAAAGTCACCCAACAGAACTAGACAAGGAAGCTGGTCTGCATACTTCCACATTGCGATGATGCGTTCGAAGTGCGCTGCCGTTAACATGGACACCTGTCAGGGACATCGCCAGCAAAAGAAAAGTCACCAAAAACACAAAAAGCCAAAGGCAGCGCTACAGTGTGCGATTTCACGGCCACCATCCTGCCTCGTCGATGATGACCAGCTCATACTGGGTGAGGATGGCCATTGCTTCCTGCAGTGGTTTGTGCAGCAGAAATGCCCCATGGGCGGTGTCCACGTCCACGTCTGGATGGATGCTGCGAACTTCAGACGCTAGTTGCCCGGTGGGCAGTGCGAAGAGAATGCGGGCGCCCTTGTTCTTCCACTTGCGAACTTGCTCATGAACAACATGGGTCTTCCCGGTGCCAGGAGGGCCACTAGCGAACAGGATCTTGTGTTCCACGGCCGAGGCCACGCACTCCTCCAGCTCTTCGTCGGTTTGCGCTCGACATGCGGCCATGGCTGTATCCATTTGCAAGGACATCTTCTCTTTCAGGCGTTTCTGAGATCTGGTCAGCTTGTGCTTCTCAACCCGGGCATGGGCGCGGACCGCGCTTTCGGCCGAGTCTGCGGAACTTGGTACCTCTGTGTCTACGGGGATGTCGCCCTCCAGGTAGCGCTTCACGATGTGTCGCTGCGCGCGCACCTTGTTGAGGATCGTCTCGATGAAGGCCTTGCTGTGCGCTTCTAATTCCATTGCAGCTTGAATGGCCTCGTCGTTGTTCCAGAAATCTGGGGCATGGTGCAAGCAGAGGGCGAAGTTACGGTACTTCACATTGACGTTCTCCATGACCTCGGGGGTGTTCTCCTGGAAATTCTCGAGCTTGCGAAAGGGCCTGTTCAAAGCAAGCCACTGGGCATAGTACCGATCGTTCAACATGGAGTTTGTGGTCGCGGCAATCAACTTCTCCCCGCGGGTCTTGTAGCTGTTTGCAAACGCCTCCAGAGAGGTGAGGTCATTGTAGCCGTGCTCGTCCGACAAGAAGTCGACGAGCGTCCCGGGATCTTCTCCGTCTTGTTTGCAAGCTTTCTTGTGTTGGTTCCAAGCGGACAGCAGCTCCTTGCGGTGCTTTGCAAATGCCTGATCATCTTCTTCCCGCTGCCGCTGAACTTCCTGCATGACCTGATTCTTGTGCTTCTCCACGATGTAGTGGATGATGTCGCCCTTGGTATTCGCCTTGCGGAGAAACTCTAACAGGGTCATGTCTTCTCGGCGCCATTCCGACTGCTCGTAGACCTCCACGAACTTCGGCTTCTTCTCCATGTTGTCGAAGTTGGGCGCCATGATGTCGAGCATGGTGCCACTCAGCATGGCTTGGGGGAAACGGTCCCCGGAAAGGGTCAACCACATCTCAGGTTCCAAGACCCGCATGCGGCGAAGGACGCCCACCGCCGCGCTGTAATCCGACCCTGCGCCGCTCAGCCATTCGGAGTCCATGCTGCTGCTGAACTTCATGTCGTAGGTGGCGACGTAGCGCAAGACTGCTCCATTGCGGCTGTCCGTGCCCCCACCCAGCTGCACATCTTCGTGACACTTGGTGACTTCCATTGTGGGCTTGAGGTATGCACGAATGTGTGCTGCTTTGTCATCCTCCCTGTGTTGCAATGCCACCGTGTTGGTATCGGGGTCCCAAGCAGATGGCTCTTCGCGCAGCGGCAGCTTGGAATCTTTGAAATCTTTCTGCGAGTCCATGACCAGGCCGTGCAAAAACGGCTCCGTCTCTTTGGGTGGAATTGTTGCCTGGATCTTTCTCTCCAGGCCTATGGCCTCGACATTCTCCAGGAAGTCCAGCGAGTGACTGTGCACTGTGCCCCTTCCATGATATCGTTGACTGGCTTGCTTTCTCTTTCCGTCCTGAAACTCCAAGCGTGTCACGTGGGCAATGACCGTGCTGATGTTGCTCTCTTCGTCCTCTGGGCCAAGAACGTGGCCTTTCCAGGTGCGATCTGATCGGCCGGAGCGAGACATGTCCCCACAGATGTAGCCTTGATCCAATTCCTTCAGGACGTGGGCCATGTGCAACGTCTCCGCTCCTGCTAAATGCTGCCGGGGGGGCCAAGGGTTGCCTGCTCATGCATGACCCACTCGTGATATGGAAAGGTCCTTTCGTAGGGTGCTCTTGTCCGGAAAAGCGAGGCGTTGCCACACTGCCTCTGCATGTCCAGCACTGCCTGATGGCGCACCCGCCAATACTGAGGGGTCCAAGGGGAACCTTTCAGCAGGTGGCGGAGAGCAACGCCCGTGCGGGCAGCAAGGTTTTTCTTCGTGCCCACGGTCGTCCACATGGAAAGATCGAAGACGAAGTGAAGCAGATCGTAATCGGCACCGTAGCCAATAACCGGGGACAAGACCTTGCGGATGAACCCTCTTTTGATGCGACCCTGTTCTGCTGCCGCAATCTCGGGGTCTGCTGCTTCGGCGTCCTCGGCGACAAAGTCCTGGTTGTCTTCGTCCTCCATGTCTGCATCTTCGCCTGCTTGTGGACCTTCGCCCTCCTCATCGCTGCTGGTGTCTGCTGCGCGCCTTTGCGGTGGCCTGGCTCCTTTCCGGCTTTCGTGGGAAGCACGGGCAACCGTTTCGCACAGGTTGCGGTGCCAGTAGAGGTGTGGCCATAAGCAACATTCCAGGCCCTCTGTCTCAATGAAACGAAGCGGGCGCCTGCGCTTTTGGAGCGGGGCGCGGCTGCCGTGCTTGTTGAGGAACGTCTGGTGCTTCTCGAGGATCTCCTTGTAGGCGCTGTTCTCGCTCCCCAGGAGAAATTCGAAGGCCTCCCTTGCTGCCCGCCTGTCTCCTCGCTTGCGCAAGGCCGCGGTTTCGGTCTCCACATCGCGGCTCTTCCAAGCAAACGCCATCATGGCGTTGTGCACCCTGTAGCCGTTGGGCACCCTTTCCACGGTGCCGATATCGATCTCCAAGGGCCGCAAGGCTTCCAGCACCCGCGGCTTCAACTTCCGGAGCGGAGCTGGCACATGGTCAGGTTGAGGCACGTATTCTCCGTGCCTGCATGCCGTGCATTCTCTGGGCGGCACGGTTGCCGGTTTCACCTTCTTCAGGTCCATGGGAACCAGTTTTCTTGGGCACATGCTGTGGCACTTTTCGCACATGCCCCAGGAGCCGTGTTTGCACCACTTCTCAATCATCTTCGCCTTCTGCTCGGTTGGCTGTGGCAAGTCGGTGTCGTTTGAGGCCACGTGCCCCACCTCGCCGCAGGCTTCCTTCACGGCGTCCTTTTCTGCAGCCTCAGCCTCTTCTCCTGCACGGGCAAGCATCTTCTCTGGGAAGAAAACTTTTCGCCGGGCCACCCGTTGGTCCCTGCGAACCAAGGCCTCGTACTCTTGCCTTTTCTTCTCCTTCATCTCGCTGCAAACTGATTGCCTATGCTGCAAATGGGGCTCCCAGGAGTCTTTCGGCTCTGCCTTCTTGCGGTACTCTCCTGCCGCGGCGTTGCCCAGAAACTGGCGCACCCGCTCCAGGGCCAGGTTGAAAACGACGTGGTTGGCGTAGAGCTTCCGCAACGCCGTCGTTATCGGTTTGCCCCTGGCGGCGGTCGGGGGGCGGACAAATACAAATGCAAATACATTAGATAATGCCTATGAGATATTGATCGGGCGGTATACGCAGAAAAAACAAAACCTTCATTCCGTGCGACGCGTCGCGCCGTACAAAAGGCAAAAAAAAGAAACAAGCCTTGCCTCTGCGCTGCATGTGCTTGCCGCATGCGCTCGTCACTACAGAAAATGCACTGGTGGATGCCTCTGTCCGGATGGGTGCGCGCAGCATGTCCAGGACTTTGGGGACAGAACCGGCAAGCAAGATCTTGACGCCCACGGCACAGCTTGCTCTCGGGCACTTTGTTTCCCGCCGGTCGTTTCAGCATGCCGGGCCTCTTCAACACTTTCTTCGACGGGGCAGCTGCAAGCTGCAGGTATGCAGCCGGAGGTGGCTGCTTGTACCACAGCCGTTTAGCACCAGGAAGCGGCTGCTGCTGTTCCATCCGCGGCCTCTTCAGGGCTGGGCGATCTCCTGCTTCCTGCTGTGGCTCCACTGCATCTTCCTCATCATCGCTGCTATCCTCCTCCGGATCAAGCGCGGGCAAAGCCTCTTCGGGCGCGTCGTCGTCCGCTGCCTCCTGCCCATCCTCTGCGGACGAAAAGATGCCCATGCTGTCCAAGTGGTCCAGGTCTGCTCTTCTCTTGTTCAGTTCATCCAATTCAGCTTCTAAATCAGCGATGAAGTGATGAACATTGAGGTCATCATTGCCATTCTCTGACTCTGCATCGGTGCTGTCGCCATCTGCAGCACAGGCCTCTGCAAGGATGTCATCGTCACTCACACCTTCTGCCGCTGGCTCCACAGCGCTGGCGGACTTGACCTGACAGGGCCAAATCAAAAGTGATACAACTTATACCCTATAGAAATGGAAGCTCCAAACCTCTTCCAACGCTACTTATGGAGCATATTCTAAACGTGTTTTGTGTTGTTTTGCCCTTGCTACCTCAACGTCCTCTGGGTTCAACAAATTGCTCGAGGCTGCTGCAGGCCTTTTCTTTGCCGCTGCAACCTGTTCAGCAGCAGCTGGCCTTGCCATTGTCTTTGGAGCTGCAGCAGCTGCAACACCAGGGCCCGCCTGTCCTTCTGCGGGCCGTGTTGCCTTCATCAACTGTGTGATTCTTCCTGCTTTGTAGCCGTCTGCTTTCAACTGTGCGCGAACCTCTTGTTCAGAGGCCAGTCGGATCCACAGGCCTGCAACATAGTCCTGTGCAGGCTTGTTGCCGGCGCCGCCCTTGGCCTTGGGAGCCATGGTGGACAATCGGGGTTCAGACCTACACAGCAGTGGACCGAGCACCTGGAGACGGCTGCGGAAGACATGCGGAAAAAGGGCTTTGAGCAATGCGTGCACACAAGCAGTTGAAACAGGACAAGGGTATTTCAAAGGATTATTGCGCGCAGACTTGGAATGCTGCAACCATGGGTGCTTTATTTTTTCCATCGTCCGAAGCTGCTGCACCTTTGCGGTGCTACTGTCCTACTGGCTTGTTTGGTTCGCGGGCCTCGCTGTTCCTGATGGGCCGCGCTCTTGGCAGTGTCAGACCGCAGCTACGACATGCAAAAACGTCTCTAAAACACAGGTAACCAATGCATTTCATCTTTCAGGACAAAAAGATTTACCTGTAGTCAATCTGCTTAAGACTTCAACGTTTCAATGCTTTTGCTGTCTCACTGCCTTTGTGTCCGGGGAGAGGGCTGTGCTGTACGAATCACAAGCCCTCCTAACAACTATATTCCAGCAATCCCGCGCTCACTTGGTCGCTGAACCGGCCGGTTCTGCCTGATCCGCCCAGAACTGCACGACCTCCTGGGCCAAGTCGACCAGCATCGCCAAGAGAGGCTTGGCCTGAGTGTTGGGGACCCACTCGCTGTCCAGCTCCACCACCTTGGCCAGCTCCTTCTCAACCTCCGGGAAGTGCGGCACCACCTCCAACGGGAGCGCCTTGGCAAGCGCCATGATCTCTTCCGTCTTGAAACGGCCAGACATGAGGCCAATCGACCCCTTGGCCTCCTCGGCCTGGTCCAACATGGCTTGTGCATCGCCCTGCTTCCAGGCCGTGAATGCTGCAGTCTTGGCTTCACGGGCAGCTTGCTCGGCGGCCTGCTCTGCGGCCTTCTTCGCCTCCTGGCTTTCCTTCTTGTCCGGCTTCTCCTTTTTTTCCTTCTTGGTCTTGGCGGCGTCCTCTTTGGACTGCTTCTTCTCTTTGTCGGTCTTCTTGGCGTCCTTGTCTTTCTTCTTGTCCTTCTCCGTCTCCTTCTTGTCTTTCTTGTTGTCCTTCTCCTTCTTGGTGTCCTGCTTGTCGTCCTTCTTGGCCTTCTTCTTTGTGGGCGCAGGAGAGCTGCTCTTCGACGACTTGCTGGCGGAGCCGCTGCGCGCCGGCGATGCTGCACTGCTGGAGGCCTCGGAGGACGCTGCCTTGGCGGACCCGTCAGACCCACTGCCAGAGCCAGACGCCGATGCAGCTGCCACTGCGGACGACGAATCCGACGCCTTGCGTTTGCGTCCGGCGGCCGGCTCGTTGCTGTTGACTTTGTCCATGAACTCAGAGACGAGGGCCGTCAGCATCTTCTCGGTGTTTTTGGGCTTCTTCAACCAAGCCTTCACAGCATCCTTTTGTTTTCCCTCCACTTTGCCAGCCCAAGCTTCTGGATCCGCGAGCAAAGCCATGTCTTTGAGGAGGGTCATGGAGAACAAGTAGAGGCCCGCAGCGTCAGAAGCGAGGCGCGCGAGATTGCGCACCAGTGTGCCATCATCTTCGCTCAGGAAGTCCACAAAAACCTTCATGGCCTTCTTGACGGTCTTCTCGGCCGGTTGGCCTGTCTTGCCAACGTTCAGCACTTCCAAGGCCGTCAGGAATCCTTTGCCGCCCTCGGAGGAGAAGGCGTCCAGCAGCTTGGGGACGCCGGTTTTTGCAAGCTGCTTCTTCAAATCCTCAGGCATCTCTCCTGGAAAGCGCTTCTGGAGAAGCTGTGCGCCATGCTGCGCGCTCGCCGCATCCAAAGCGATGCCCATGCCAAGGCGCCTGCACAACTCTTCGTTTTTCCCAGTGCGCGTCTGGCAGATGTTCTTCAAGGCGAAAAACGATCTTTCGTCCTGTCCTTTGCCCAGGTGCAGACAGACGCCGTCCTCGTTGGGATAGGAGGCCAGCTTGGATTTGGCGAAGTACTCATACTTCGGGACGAACGTGGATTTCTCGTCTTTGCCTGTCTTGCCACTGTCTTTGCCCCTCCCTCTCTTGTCGGAAGTGCGCTGGCTCTTTTTGTCGGCTGCTGCGCGACCCATGGCTTCCGGGTACCGAGGGTTTTTAGAGCGTTGGCGAACACTGCAACTTCACAGCTGGCAAAAAAAAATAAAGCCGGCAGAGATGAAAACGTAAACTGGTTGGAGGATTGCCGCTCGAGAGATTGCAGAAGCTTAGTCATGGCAGCGAAAACAACCCACACTCTAACACTTGCTTATTGGCACTTGCACCAAGAAGGCATACTCATTTTATACCCTTCGAAAGTCTCTCCGGCAACTTTTTAAAGCACCTTCTTGGTACAGTTCTGTTCGGAGATAAAGCCTTTTTTCTCTCAGAAGGCCACGCCTGCCACGCGTGGGATGGTGACAAAGTAATGTATCATCTAATCTTGTGCAAGGCTTACAAGTCATCCCCCTTATCACCCACGTCAAAGACAACATGGCAGCAGAAAACCCATCTACATACACAGTTGCAACCTGAATGGGCGACAGTATCTGCAAATGAGATCCTACAAAACCATCGAACCACGTACAGACAAAACGTTACTACGAAATGTAAGCACCTGTGGCTTCTGAAGGTCTGGCCATGGCATGTGCAATGTGGAAACGGCACCTGACAACTTTAAGAACCTTAGTAAACGGCTGCGGCGTGACACGTTTGAATGTAAACGGCTGCGGCATGACATGTTCGCTGGAAATGGAAGCCACGACGTCCTCACTGCAGCGTGCATCCAAGGTGCTTGCGCCTGCAGGCGATGCGCCCAGGCCCGTTGCATGCCAGAATTCCTCAGTGCATGACACGTTGCGGAAAAAGGCGGGTAGCCCCTCAGTTTTTTCCATTACTGTATGCTTTACACATGTGCATATGCATATGTATATATAGTATATAGATGTACATCTATACCCCAGCTGTCGCACTCTCTGTCTTTATATCTGTCTTTACATATCCGTATCTCTAGTTGAACTGCCCTGCAGGCTTTGGCGTTCCACCTGCTCGCGAGCACGTATGCGTTGCCAGCGGGGTCACTGACGTGCGTATGTGATTCTCTCCAATGAAAGTATGTATGCCTGTGAGCACATATGCCCGCTGGGGACACTGCCTATTAATTGATTTATTGACTTATGTCTGCCAGCGAGCAGTTATGCCCTGCTGGTGACTATGCCTTTATATAATTGGGTCACAAGATCTACTGACAAGAACCTCTCTACAAGGCCTTTGTATAGAAAGCTTCTGACGGCGGCGCTGGACCCGTTGTTATCACGAAAAATGAAAGCCAGATGCGGCGCCGCAGGCGGCGCTTTTTCATATTTTTGCCACTACTTTGAGCCGCCGCCGGAACGAGTTAAAGCCCAGGTGGGCCAAAAACTGCTCCCTAAAGACTGCCTGCCGGCCGCGCCGGGCCCGAGTTAACGCCCAGGTGGGCCAAAAACTGCTCCCTAAAAGACTGCCTGCCGGCCGCGCCGGGCCCGAGTTAAAGCCCAGGCGGGCCGAAAACTGCTCCCTAAAGACTGTCTGCCGGCCGCGCCGGGCCCGAGTTAAGGCCCAGGCGGGCCAAAAATTGCTCCCTAAAAACTGTCTGTCGGCCGCGCCGGGCCCGAGTTAAGGCCCAGGTGGGCCAAAAACTGCTCCCTAAAGACTGCCTGCCGGCCGCGCCGGGCCCGAGTTACGGCCCAGGTGGGCCAAAAACTGCTCCCTAAAGACTGCCTGTCGGCCGCGCCGGGCCCGAGTTAAAGCCCAGGTGGGCCAAAAACTGCTCCCTAAAGACTGCCTGCCGGCCGCGCCGGGCCCGAGTTAAAGCCCAGGTGGACCAAAAACTGCTCCCTAAAGACTGCCTGCCGGCCGCGGCGGCGGCGCAGAGAAGCCCAAGATCTGCAGAAACTCTGTCTCTTAAACATCTGCCTGCCGCGCCGGGCCGTCCAAACCTGTGAAAAAAATAAAACGCGGAGGCGCGCCACGCTACCCCCTTCCTAGTCTAATATACGCTCTTTTTTTTTTCGGGCGCGTTGCGCGCTCAAACCGGTTGATTTCAAAAAATTTGGTCTCCTGGATCGTTTTTTTTGGCCTTCGCATTTTTTTCGGCGCCGCTTCGGGTTGCAAAACCTTGCTTTTTGCCTCTGTTTTCTGTCATGGCCAAAACGCCTCAACAAGCAAAATCTTCGAAAAAAATGTTGTTCTGTCCATTTGCGGCCCCCCCGCGCCGACGTGGCCGAAAAATACCAAAAAAATACATAGTAAAAATTTCGCGAGAGTTTCCCGCTTCATTATCCCTCCAAACGCCGTTTTTTGGGCAATCCCCGTGTTTTCGGCGCTTCTGCGCCTTTTCTGTGCCGTCCTGCCCCCCCCCCCTTCCTAGTCTTCCCCCTGAGCTTCCGCGCCTCTTCTGTGCAGCTGCCGGCGCCGCCATCCGACCTGGGCAAGGGCGTCAAAAAAAAAACGAAAACAACACACACAACGAAGGCGCCACAGATGAAAGCAACCTACACAACGCATGAAGACAAGGCACCTACCAAACGCGACAGAAATCTGAGTGCTGGACCCCAAAAAACGGCTGCGGAGAAGCTGGAACCAAAATGCTGCGGAAAGGATGCATGAACCGTGACCGTGGAACCCATGAAAGACATGTTGGAAAACAGTTCAAAACGTGACGGCTGTCTTGGTTGACATGGTTTCTTGTTGAAAATTAATGAAGATGATGTTAGTGCGTAAATGCATTTACCATATGTACTTGTTTGGTGTACGGCATGTTGACATCGAAAAAAGGTTGTGAAAACCAAGATGTTTTGATTGTCCTGTTTGACACACGTTGACAGCATTCATATTTGTACCACGGTCGCGGTTTCGCGGCGCGGTCCACACCTAGACAGGTTGCAGGTTGACGAGGCCAGCAGCTGGGGCCCCAGCTGCACTCTGCATATGCGTTCGTCCAACTACGGAGCCCGTGCCACATGCATCTTGGAACCCACCCAAGGGTTCCACTTAGAATGGAACCCTAAACCCTAAAAGTTGTTAATCTGGGTGGTTGGGGTGGGACAACTAAGCAGAGCGAGCGCGCTTCGAGCGGGGGGCGTGCCAGCAGATTGACAGCCCCCCGCCTACGCGCGACCACATTTGCACACCCTAAACCCTAAACCCTAAACCCTCAACCCTAAATTTTAGGAGCCTTGCGGCACTTGGGCGCCAACACAGGGCGGTTGAATACTAACATCCTTTAAACCCAAGACCCCTTAACCCTAAAATGCTTTAACCCTAAAATTGTTCAACCCTGAATTCTTTAACCCTACAGTCCCTTAACCCTAAAGTCCTTTAGCCGCTAAAATCCTTTAACCTTAAAACACTTTAATCCTAAAATCTTTAATCGTAAAATCCTTTCGCCCTAAAATTTTCAAACCCTGAAAGCATTAGCCCTACAGCCCTTTAACCCTAAAATCCGTTAACCCTAAAATTCTTCAACCCTAAAATCCTTTAACCCTAAAATCCTTTAACCCTAAGACCCTTTAACCCTAACATCCTTCAACCATAAAGTCCTTTCAATTAACCCTAAAACCCTTTAACCCTAAAACCCTTTAATCCTAAAATCCTTTAACCGTAAAAAATACTTCAACCCTAAAGCCCCTTAACCTTGAAACAACACCTGACAATGGTGGAAGCCTTTGATCCTAACTTTCCAAACCCTACCCAGCAGCCTCAAACTTCAACCCTAAAGCCCCCCCTGGTAAACGGGAAACCCTGTGAAGTTTAACCGTAAATTGGCCCTGGCAATGGCTGGAGCTTAACGCTATAACCCTCAACTGGTCCTGGCAATGGCTGAAGCCCTTTGAAATTTATTTAGCCCTGAAGAAAGGTTTGGTGCCCCAACTTCGTTTTCAATAGAGCAGGATTTGGTACCCCAACTGGAAACCTCAAACCCTCTAAATTTTATGAACAACAAAGCCGCATCCAAAACCAAGCCCTCCGACCCCTAACCACCCAGTGATACCATCCATCGCTGAAGATACAACTTCATTTTCAAAAAAGACGGGTTTGGCGCCCCAACTGGAAACCCCAAACCCTGAAAGTTATATGGGCAACAAAACAATATCCGAAACCAACCCTGAGTTTTAAGCCCTCGGCCCCCCATCTTCTAGTGATACCATCCAATGCTGAAGATGCAACTTCATTTTCAAAAACCCCAATTGGGAATTGGGGC
>Ga0126342_10017667_pt1 | contig 12313 bp, 11 predicted proteins | sample Cyp1metagenome_FD_92528 | JGI IMG/M metagenome (GOLD analysis project Ga0126342, IMG submission 92528) | Coral microbial communities from Lord Howe Island, Old Settlement Bay, Australia - Cyphastrea 1 metagenome | ecosystem: Host-associated > Invertebrates > Cnidaria > Coral ... | reverse complement strand
GATGGGCCATGATGGGCCATGATGGGCCATAGGATCTTTACATGGCGCATATGCCCATAAGGTCACAGGTCGAGATACTTGATCTGCTGTGAATCCTCGTTGAAATTTGCCAGTGTGTCCCCGCAAAGCTCCTTCTTCCTGAGTGCTTTGCAGCGGCTGGTTCTTTTCCAATAGCGACATGTCACATTTTGGAGATGGGATCTGGCAAGATTGGATTACATTGTTACATCAAACGAGAACATTTCAAGGAGAACACTGAGACCACTATCAAAATTGTTCCAAAATGGTTCCAGCCTGCAGGACTATAGTTATTTTAATAATTCGATGCATTCAATGCCTTGCTGAGAATGAGCAGGACCCGGTTTTACCACTTGGGGATGTCAAAGATAGGGCCCCACACCCACTATCATCCACCAAATCATCTGCCAAGCGTCTTGGCGAATACGGTTGTACCATTGATGTCAACCCGAGGGTTCGTGCAACAGAACCTGCGCGTTGCGCAGGGACCAACTGGTTGCCCGCGGCCCGCGAATCAACCAACATAAACCAACTAAGGGGGGAGGATTTTAACCCATTTATATCCATTTATGGTTTATGATGATTTCTGATTGGTTAAAAATCATGTTGAACCAAAAGTCATTGGGGATGGTTTCTCACCATGATGAACCACATGAGTTGCCGCATCTCCCAGGACCAGTTCCATCCAGTTCCCACAACGCTGGGGCCGTGCACTTGGGCGACTCGGTGAAGAAATAGGAGCCTGCCGGGATTTGATGTCTGAAAAGTAGGCCATACTTGGGATACCCAAATTTCATGGATTGTATCATGGTTAATCATCAGTTGTCTCATTGAATGGGCCATTTTGGGGCACCGAAAAGATCTGCGAGACAGAAAAATAAGTAAAAGAGAGTCGGTTTGCCTCTGTTTTTTCATGCTAGAACCCCACCTTTTTCTTCTTTCTTGTCTCCTCGGGGGGCGCAATGCTATTTCTTTTCTTTGGGGGATGGTTAAACCCCGTTGGTGTTGATTAGCAACTTCCTATTCTCATGTCTTACCCTCTGGTACACCAGCAGTTTGCTATTGAAAATTGCCATAGAAATAGTTGATTTATCAAATAAAAATGGTGATTTTCCATTGTTTTTCTATGTTTACCAGAGGGTAACCATGGTACACCTCTTCTGTTGGACGCCTGCGTCGCATTGGAGGTGGCCGCCACTGGGACCAAAGCCACCGCCCACCAGGGCCGGAGCGTAGCACATGGAGAAGTGATCTGAACCATCGGATCCTGCAGGGACTTGTTCATACCAACCTCCCAAAAAAACAACAACCAAAAAAAGGGAGACGTGAACATTTGTGACAAATTATCATCTGGGGTGCTTTTAACATAATTAGGGGGGAATTGGATTCATAGGGATAGAATTGTAGCAGTTGGATGTATGACCAACTCAGGACCAACTGAAAATTAGCGCGGATCCTGACATGCACGACATGGGTTACAGCAAACCCTCAAAAAGATAGAACAGTTCGAAACCTGGAAAACATTGGAAACACATTCAATGTGTTTTTCTTTGCCGAGGCTTGCAATGGTTTGCCCGACAGCTAGAAACTCAATGGATGCTTCAAGGGAAACTTCACAGGACAATTTCCATTCAACAATTCTAGTCTGAAAAATGAGGAATTTGTCACCCAATTCCTAGTCATTCTAATGGGGAAACGCATGATGAAACATATGGTTTTGATACGGAAAAACGAATAGATTACAGTATACATGGTCATATTGTATACCAGCAACCTGTGGCATTCTCAATGCAGAGGGAATGATGCTGAATCACCAGTGGGTGAAATTAGGCACCCTATTCTTGGACAAAAACATATTAAGCAATGGCTTTATAGTTGGATGGTTTTGTGTGTGTTGGGATTGTATTCACAGTATGCTGAGTGTCTCAGCATGATATATGCTGATATATGCTGATATCACAAACCATACACTCCCCAGCCCATTATCAACAGGAGTATCTGGAAGCCGAATTACTTGTTTACCCTCTGGTAGCTGGCATAGCTATCCGCCATGGCTTCAGCAAAGTGTTAACTTGCCGGAGGGTATCTGGCAAGTGCTAAAGATGCAAACCAGCGGCCTTTGCTCCACAACATGTTGCCATCTGGCGAACCTCGGGAATCAGAAGACTGACCACTGAAAAACCTGGAAGTTGCCATGTCTACTGAGTCTACTGGACTCTCTGTGCATGGCATGCTGATATCTGTGAGGTATTCTGGGTCCAATGAACTGGGTGTCTGAGAAAGGAATTCACCAATCCCATCCAGTTCTTCGAGAATTTCACCAATGTTTACTCAGAAGTGACAAGGAACATGTGGAGTGTTCCTGCAACGCTTGCCCCGGCATTGTGGGCTGCACGACTATCTTGCGCACGGCATGGCCAGCGAACTTTGTCCAGCTTTCTGCGGTGCGACTTGAATCAGGGCTTTTCAATTTTATCACTTGCCAGTGCTGAGCTTGATGAGTATCTGATTCACCTTATTGGCATATTATGGGTGTATTATTGAAATTGCATACATGGAAGAGATATGAAGAGATATCGTGTGTGTTGTCCGTATGTGCCCCGCTACACTTGATGCCAGTCATTGGCCAGCTGTTGGACTACCAGGGCCTTCCTCTCTGCATGGCACAAACCAAAGCCGGCGGCCCGCAGCAACCGATTCGACTTCAATTGATCAACCAGAAACAATCCCAACCTCATGTGCATGTGGCAAAAAATGAACCAGAGTGAAAACCATGGCAAATCATTTGAGCCATACCATATCACCCCCCAAAAAAATATGGCCAAGTAAAGTAATCATTGTCTAACATAGAAAAAAAGTACGATCATCACATATACAATCACTATGTTAGATCTATTTTCTAGATTTTAGCCGAACATCCAACAAATATCAACAACTGGTTTCCACAATAGACATCTTTTGGGGTTTTCCCATGGTTGACTTCTCCAGGCACCAGGGTCACCAGGCGCCCGGGCGCGGCCCTGTATCTTGGACAACAAGGCGTGCACCTGATCCTGGTCACCTCATGGGGTGTTGGGAATGGTTGGAATGGTTGGAATGTCCATGAGTTCATCCCCAAAATGGGTGTAGAAAAGGTGACATGATATGTATATATGTATATAACTATATATATATACTATATACATAATTAGAAACAATTATATATAATTAATTATAATATATATATATCATTATATATCTAATATGTATAACTATAACTATAACATTCTTAATATGAATGGGTCTTGACTCACAAAAATCTCTGATTCTTCTTGCGAAGGTTGCCAACTTGGAATTCTGAGGTGCTATTCCCCAAGGTCTGGTGGATCTCAAGCTGTCACACTGTGGCCACTACCCAATGAAGGAGCCACTAAACCAACTGCCTCGGTGCTGATCCGATTCAATGGCACTATATAGTTGTGTTGGAATAACACAGCCCATCACAGCCCCCAATCTCAGCCAAAACAACCCGCTTGGTCTGCTGCCACAATGTCGTCTAGCGCCGCCACCTGCCATATCTGCCATTGGCTTCACCAATGAAAAACTGGACAGGGGTCTCCGGCGGGCTGGGCCATTGGGCTCCAACACATTTATGCACTGGCTGGGAGACTTGCATTGCATACATTGTGAGCATCCAAAGATAAGGGCAAAACTCGCAATCCTTCAACTACTTCAAGGAAACGTCTGTTAGCTCAGTGAGGTCTTGCATTAATTGGTAAACTAACATCACTATTGGAAAATCACCATTCTATAATATTCTATAGCTGGGTAAATCAACAATTTCTATGGCCATTTTCAATAGCAAACTGTTAGTTTACCTTACCGGGTAAGATCATATGACACAGGAAGTTGCTCAAATGAACACCAATGGGTTTTAACCATCCAAAAAAATTGGGTTTTCACCATCCCAATGGCTTTACCATCCAGGGTAATATTGGGTGCCATATCATATGACATAGGATCCATGTATGGTATATAAACTAACATTTGGGGTATATTGATGGTAAATGTTACCATATATGGCATACATGGATCCTATGGGTATGACATCAGATGAATCAACTCACAGTTACCAGGCTCCCCTCCATAGCCTCTGCGGCCATCCGAGCCCCCCAGGATTTGCCCATCACCACCGCCTTCGGCCTGGAGAGAGTTCTAGGGGGCTTGGCGGCCAACATCGATATTTTTATACGTTCATTACATCCCACAAAACACATTAAAATTAAAATTATAATATATATATATATATAAATGCCCCAATAGAAACCCTGGTTCAGATTTCAGATTGGATCTATTCATTTGGGGTTCCATATTGTAGGTATTACAGTAAATATGATGGGATTCAACGAACTTGATTGAACTCGTCAAGCAACAAAAGAATCACACTCTAACCATAAAGAAATGACGACGATTGGTGCTCTAGATTTAAAGCTCGATGAGCGTATTTGAGCCGGCTCCCCATGAGCAACCAGATGTAGGATGTTCCTAATTTAATGAGTATGGGGGGATTCAACAAATAATCGGAACTAGTGACAAATTGCCAGGCAAGAGATATGACTTCGGAAAATGCGGTGGGATGCGGTGGGAATATGAGGCAACCCACCCATGGCAACCCCGCAAATCTGCAGCCCTTTTATGGCGGCACTCTGCGCGGAAATCCGCTGTTCAAGCAACGAACGGCTCTCCGCGCGAAACTGAACTCAGCTTTTGCCATCTGTGCCATGGACAAAGAATGCCGTGATCCACCGTGAGAAACAATCAGGATACAGGTCAAAATTGGTGCGGAGAACTCCCCCGTGTCTACTGGCTGGACATGTAAGTCATGTTATCTTTCAACTACAAACTTCATTGCATTATGATCAATATATGTGAAATGAAATCATCTATAGTAGTTGGCATTATGGAGTCTTTGGATGTCTCTGGTAAGGGGCTCATGACTGACTCAATTTCGACCTGCCTCAGTGTTCTTAGGAGCATTCCACCTGCTGGTGTCGGTGTCGTCCAAACCCCGCTGCGTGGCTCAGGCTGTCACTCATGAATTGAGCTCCACAGAGTTCTTCATCACGCATTGCGCAGATTAACCTGGTGCTTGAGTGAAGATCCATTGAGGTCATCATCCAACTTTGAGAAAACAGAGCAAAAACGATAACATGATGGAAAGTTCCAACCAAACTCATAGGTTCAATCTCTATTCCCCATAACAACCCATACCAGAACCTCCTATATTTGATCCACCGTAGTTTCCTGTAAGTGTTTCCTTGGATTAAAGTGAATTTATGGCATGAACGCTAAAAAAATCTTCACAAATGTTCCCCTAATATTTGCTGGTCCAATCCGGACCCGCCATTTCTGCTAGCTAAATCATCCTAAATCCCAAAATACATAGTTGATGTCATTGATGTTGGTTACTGCACATATCAGGCACTAAGACATCCCTATCGCTCCCCATGGTTTGATGGTTCACCATCTTTGTCGTTTCATTCGCTTCGTTATTGAACCGTGACAGTTAATCATGGTCAATGTCACTTGTCAATTTATGGCTATATAGGCTATACACACATACATATATATATATATAATATACAATTGTGTATATATATTTATATAATGTGCAATGTGCATATATATATATATTATACATGCATATATAATACAGTTATAGTTATACTACATATACACACTATCACATATTGATAACTCATATTGGGTTGATGGCTGCTGATGCCACCCCTTTTTGTCAATTGCAGAAAGCAACAGAGTCGTCACGATCACATCATAGACTCCCACGGCCATGTGTGAAACGATGAAGGCCAAGATCATCAGGGCGATGGCACAAGCCTGGTACGTCACCAAGGAATCTCGGAGCTCAAAAAAAGCCAGTCCTGTGGCAGGCGGAACCTAGGCTTAACATGGCTGGCTTAACTGCCATGTTTTTGGCATGAAGTTCTTTGGTTTCATTGTTGCTGCAAACATGTCTTAAAATGACAGGGATGGCTGTCCTGCCAGTGCTAGTGGCACACCCAAAGAGACCAGGAAACCCAAAGCCCAGGTGGTCAATGTATTCAAAGCCACCTGCGGAGCCGATAGGATTTGTTACAGACATGTATCATATATCTTTAAACAATTGGAAAAACCCGCATGAACTTCCAACATCACCATTTCATACCATTTCCAGATCTGAAGAATCATCTTCTAGATTCCGTTTCTTGAGGTAACATCTGCAAACATCATCCAAAAAATGCCAAACGGGATGAAGGCCAAATCATATGGAACATGCAATGATGATCAATGATGGCCCCTACTAGTACTTTTCATCAACGCGCTCCTCATCCAAGTACAGTAGCATGGTATTTTAGAATGATCGAACTGATCACGAATTTAGGGAACTACCTATATTACTGGAGTTTTGTTGATCCGCGACATTGTAGGTAGTTATATCTGGTAGCGCCCTATAGCCTATGCCCCATCATATCTACCAACCCTCACCTGAGCTGGATATTTTGCGAAGAGCTGAAAGGATTTGCAGCATGATGGGACGAAAGCTTCTCCGATCACTGCGATGTAGATGTAGGCGTACCTGTGAATCCCCCAACGGTCCAAAACGGTAGCGATGCATATACATATACTATATATATTTATGTACATACACCAACGTATCATTTTTGTTTCAGCAAAACAAAATATATCATACGTAGACTAATAAGTTGATGTTTGATACCTATGCATAGGCATCACTACGTTATGTAACCTTTACTGTTTACAGTACTTGCATGTATATACAAACAAACATACATACATAATATATATATATATAAGATTATATAAGATTATATTAGACTATATTAGTATGTGTGAAATATTATGCCGAAATATCATTAATTCAATTCTATACTATGTATATGGACAATGCACCTATGTATCGCATCCCAATCATCGTCCCAGCGACTGGGTGAGGTAGCGCAAACATCCGTAGAGCATGTTGATGCAGCACTTCGTGACGCATCGAATGGTTTTGGCCAAGAGGTTTTGGTCCGTCGCCTCCTGGAACATCCATGACCCAAATTCCCACTAATTCTGGGACAAGAAATGGACACAGAGACATTGCCACATATTGCCACCATAGGATACCATAGGGGTGTCCTTTTTGCAGTGACTGCATTACCTTGACAACACACCCAAGATCAGCCAAGCCCCTTTTCAGCAGATGCTGAAACGCGTCACCTCTCCACCCTCTCCTTGGTGTGCCTCTCTACGTACTCAAAGACCACACGGGCCACGGTGCACAGCATGAGAGCGAAGGACCCAAAGGCTAAGGATCCCAAATGGTAGCGGAAAATGTTGCCCAACGAAACCACCATCGGAGCACCAAAGCATCCTCCCACCGAGGGACACAAATGATGTTCTGCCAAATCACCCTGAAAATAGCTGTTGGACACGGTCAGCGCAATCGTGGTGTGATACAAGGCGATGTGGAAAAAGTAGATCCACAAGAAAACCAAAATCAAACCTGGTTCTTGGATGTTTTGGGCTGAGTTGCTTCCCCCTGAGCAATCTAAAAGTAACAGTTTCGGATCATCCCATCCACTTTTGAGGCATTGGAAAGTCATGTAAAATCATGTAAACATGTACATGAAACCATCAACCAGCAACACACCGCACTGATTTGTTGAAAGTGCTTCACATCTTCCACTCCGGTTGGTAGGTTGAATTTCTCCAAGGATGCTTGCAGTTGGTCTTGGGACGCTGTCGCCAAGCCTACTGAGGCCACAAAAAAGAGGCTGAAGAAGACTGCAAAGCTGGCCAACAGAAGCAAGGGTAAAGCCAACCTGAGGAGCCACCGGACAGTTGGGAGGAATTTCATTGAATCATCGGTTGTTGCTTGGGTCAATTATGAAAGAATGGCAGTCGTACAGGAAAATCATTAAAACAATCCACGATCTGGAATTAAGAGGTCTCTTATTGGTGAAGTCTGAGGACCGTCTTATCCGTCTCCGAGTACTGACACATTCAACTGAAAAACGTGTAGTTTCAAGCACCAGCCAGCAACAGAGAAGGCACACGTCGAATCATGTTCCCAGCTTCTTCCAGCAAGGCGATCAATATCTTGAACTGTCGAGACATAGACATCACTAGACAGGCCAGAACTGCAATCACGAGGGCCAAAGCAAAGGCCCCCAAAGCAAAAAGCTGAGTGGTTGACTGATCACTGGAATGCTGCAACAAATCTTCCGCTCCAGCTGGAACCGAGATGTCCAAACTCTTCAAGAAGTTGGTGAAACGTGCTCCGGTTCGTCCTGTGGCAATGTTGGCCTGGACGAAGAGGATGTAGTCAGCTGCAATGAGCATCAGGAACACCACCAACAACAGCACCACCAACAGCGGGGGTGCACAAACAGGGAACATCAGCATGATGGCTACGGAGAGCAGCGCAGCACCCCCCACACCTAACAGGGGCAGGGGTGGTGATGACATCAAAGGGTAGATCTTGTTCAACGACCATTTTTGGAGATAAGAATCGTCCAAATTCGCAGGTCATTGGTCATCTTTTCATATCTTTTCTCTTGGGCTAATACCGAACATATTTTTGCCCCAGGAAACTGATACGAGTACAGTGGGTTTTTCACATGTCGCTTTCTGCAGGATGTCAGCCCCTGCCTAGGCCCAGCACCAGTCCCAGATTCTCGGACACTGCATTGCCAAAGGAATAGGCTGGGCTGGTGACAGAAGTGAACAAGATATTGGCCACGCTGTCCTTGGAGAAACAAGGATACAGCCAGGCAGCCAGTGGGTTAAAGAGATCAAGATTTATGATTATCAGACTTGGGGGCCTTAGTTAGTTTTTTTGAAAGTAGGAACCCCAGCAACAATGGTTAATTAGCATTAATTAGCATTCTCTCGCTTTGAATTAAGATAATTAAAATGGGGTTTTCCCATGACGTTTCTCCATGTCCAAGTCTCATCCAGCGGCTTCACTGATACCTCCGCCTCCCGCTTGACCCTCTGCTGGCACGTGGTATTTGATGGCCAAGCACTACTTGCCATCGACACTCGCGATTGGATCAAGACATCTGAGGCCCCCTTGCAGCTCAGGATTGTTTTTCATGAGCACAATGCACATTCCATACAAATGCCAAACAAAATAAACACACATGGCAAATTAAGACATGTTTGGCGTTCACTTCTAATGGTCAACGGATGATATGGTAGTTTGAAGGCCTGCCTCCGCACGCCAGCCATCTGTGATGGAAGAATCAGGTTTCCTCGGTATCAAAAAACAATGTTGATAGGAGAGTCTGCTGAATCTTCTTCTGGACTGGAGCAACACATATCTGGAAGAACCGGCACGGAATGTGTACGCGCAAGTCGTGTGACTGCAACATAGTTCATGAAATGTAGGCACTTGGGTATAGAAGCATCTACCGCAAGCCTATCATGTGCACCTTACATCCAACTTCACCAGCTTTGCCCCAACTACCCCAGTCATGGTCCAGTCACTCTAGCAGCCAGTACTTGTCGGTGCCATCACGCTGCAAACCACAAACTTGTTCCGGCTTGAAGGGAACCCCTGAGGTGACTTCACCTGAGCCCCCCCCATGTCGGTTGTGAATCATGCGCTATGCGTAAAAATAGGCTATGTAAATGGGTGGTCCTGTATTGGTTGTGAAGGTTTTGATGCACATGTCCATGTCCCAAGTCCCAAGTCCGCTTCCTACAATAATTGTCTCCTCCTATGATTTTGTCGCTTCCTCATATCTGATTCTTATTATGAATATCACCTGATGGTGAAGTACCCATATGAATATGAGTGACAGCCCATTGCAAGCACCAAGCCACATGCTGGCTTCACACAGAGCTTAGTACTCGCTTTCACCGTGGGCTTTTGAAATGGCAAGCAGCGCTGGAAGACGGGAAAAGAGGGCTGAAGCACCAGCCACGAAGTCTGCCGGGCATGGCCATAATCTTCCACCACCTGTCCTTCCTGCGCGCATTCGGAGACACAGACTCCGTAACGTCCACCTGGGAGACGTTCTAAACGGCCAACGCGAAAAAATAATGGCACATCCCTTAAAAAGAAACACAAAGTTTGGATGAACATGGATTAAGCATAGCAAAAACAAAACGTCATCTTCAGATATCTTTAGCAAATCCATGCCACTGAGAGTGGGATCGTTTTTGAAGTCCGTGTCCAAGTCTGGGTAGAACAGGAAGGGTTTCTTTTCCATCTCCTTTAGGCCGCACAAGTTGCCATCATGATCACGTCCATGGTTGATGCGCCGCACATCACCGACTTGCCAAAGGACGCTGAGCAAAACACCAGTTGCCCCAAAGACTACCAGAAACAGCAGGCAGCAGATGGGATCCGTGCAATGACGATCGACCTTCGGCCCAGGGTTCCCGCGAAGGTGCAACAAATCTTCTGCTTCCGCAGAGGAACCGCAACATCTGGAACAGGAAGCCATGGCTGGGTGATGCACAGTGTCAAGGGATGCTGTTCCTTTGCTCTGCTGTGGCTGGTGCTATGGTTTTAGCAACTTTCTAACCGCAGGTTTGAAGATGGCTGAAACTGCGGCAGTTTCAATCAAAGTATACAGCTGGTGTTTAGACAACGCACAGCAACCAAGCAGTCATGTATGAAGTGACTTGTGGCGGAATCACCTTCAAAATCTGGCGCCCGCCTCACCACGGACTTGTATCTTGATGGAATCATGTGATTCCTGGAGCACAACCTCGACCATTAGAAGCAGCTGTGAGTGGGGCAAATTTTGATGCTAAAATCAGAAATAGACAAACCTGTGTGACATGTGGTGCCTTTTGGAGGTAATTCCCTTTTTATACTCAATTTCGAATGGTACAACGAAAATTGATGCGACCCCCCTGGGAAGCTCCACCCCAACTAACTGACTGAAAAAAACAAAATTGATGCGACTTAATGCCCTGACTGTAGGCCCCTTGTGGGGTACCTTACTAACCATCATCTACAGTGAGATTGTTGTGAGGTTGTTATGATTTGCTCAGATCAACTGCATTCTCTACACTCTACACATTCTGTACGGCAAGATGTTTCACAATATTCACGGCATGACATTTGGGTGTTTCTCAAAAAAAATGGCCGCCGTAACCCATTAAAAATTACAAACATTGGATAATTTTGGGGCACATCATTTGAGCGGTGGCGAAAACCCCTATGTCATTCTCTTCTAATCCTACTTGTCTTCCGCGCAGTCTTCCGCGCTGCTTCCGCGACCACAGTTTCAGGAAAGCGGATGCTTGGTAAGTTGATTCTGCTTCCGCGGAGCTTCCGCGATCAGACGATCAGCGTCTGCTTCCGCAAGGGCTTCCGCGGACATCCCCATATAACTTTCTTACTTGGAGGTTTTTGATGCTGCTCATTTAGCAAACCAGTTCTCACCTTGCAATAATAGCCGTTCAGAAGTTGATGGAATAACTCCTGATTTCAATTGTTTACATGCCTTCACCGTTCCCACTGTAGCTGGTCGAATTTCACCTCCCCATCCAGGATGTATTACCAAGTAATGCCTTATAGTAGGCTCTTCTCATATTCTACCCCTTATTCAATCTTGTTAGAGGATCACCATCTTCAATCTTTCCACCTCTGCCCGCTTGTCACAACTGGGCCCAACTTGGCTCCGACACGTGGGAAATAGTTCCCGCAACACCTGGCAGGCAGCTGGGAAACAGGGTGAAGTATGATAAATCCTAGTCACTAGTTCATATGGCAGTGCCTGGTGAACATCAAAATAGCTGGTAAATGGATGTTCATCCCACTAAAAATGGTATTAATAGGTATTGATCCATACCCATATCTATCAGATCTGTTCATAATAATCTTATACATATTCCTTCTACCTCCTCCATGGCTTTCCATGCCGTGCCGCTCTTCCCAACAGCCGCCTCACCACTGAGTCTTCCAGGTCTTAAGGCTAGGGGAGCCGAATGGAAATCTGGCACCTTGCTGACTTCGAGGTGAGCTCCATGGGAACAACCCGAGAGATCTCCGACATGTCCGTATACCCTCCAGTGAACGAACATAAATAGTTCAGAAAACAAACTGTCTCACTATATATATATATATATATATATATATCCATATTTATATATATATATATATTTATCTAGAGGCAACATTCCCATATTCAGAAAATCTTCGCATACCATGTTTTTATCGTACTCCAGACCTGGCATTTGGTTTGTAACTTTCGTAGGCATTTCAGCTCAATATAGAGGATACCGTTTG
>Ga0126342_10017666_pt1 | contig 12314 bp, 16 predicted proteins | sample Cyp1metagenome_FD_92528 | JGI IMG/M metagenome (GOLD analysis project Ga0126342, IMG submission 92528) | Coral microbial communities from Lord Howe Island, Old Settlement Bay, Australia - Cyphastrea 1 metagenome | ecosystem: Host-associated > Invertebrates > Cnidaria > Coral ... | reverse complement strand
TGACACCAAAGGGTTTGAAGCGGAAACGCCACCGACATTTCCCTGCTGACACTGAAGATACGTCTTCCCTTCCTTCTTTCTCCTACCCCGCTAGCTTTCGTCATCCACCCCCGGCCTCAAGTTTGACCAAAAGGCAGAGGCCACTGCGTCGCGAGCAGTGTCATGTACTACTATTTTTCTTGTGGCGCACGCTTACCGTTGTTGTACGTTTGGATACAATCCGCCTATGTATATCAACACTGCGGAAATGCTTGATGTTCCCGTTCAGTGCCTACGCACCCCAAACAATTGGTCGCAGTTTAGGTTTGGCCTAAACCAAAATATATCCAGTTCCAATGTAGTATACGTTTGCAATCAACAAAATTTGGCACAACTTAACTGGCACGGCGTCAGGTGCGCAAACGTAAGAGGTTTTCAAACCACATCCGGCGCCACAACCAGTTGAATTTAACTTCATTAAGTTCTTCATTGCCGATCTTGCCTTGCCCTAAAGGTTTGTTGGTTCCGAAAAAGGTTGTTAAAAAACAACCCATCATACAGGTAGACAGAAAAGATCGTTGATACATGTTCATGTTGATACCCATATTTTGCATATTTTTGGCCGTGCCAATTTTCTTGTGATATTGTGATTTCATGATCAATATCGTGGATTCGGATGTGTTAGACACTTAAACGGAACAATTATTCTGTAATGATTGTCTGCCAAAAACTTAAGATTAAATTCAACCAACAAACGACTTGTGGAACCCCCTGGCCCCAAACCGTGCCACCGTTTCATTCGAACATATTTGAAACAAGGGCAAGGAAGTGCCAAAAGACCCGTCAACAAAAAATCCAAGAAAATTGAACCCTTGATGACACCTGTGCTCGCCAGGTTCACAAAAATATCATCTTCAGGCTTAGTTTTTCAGTTTTTTCCGCTTTTGGCGTAATGCAATTTTGTCCGTACCCGGCTGTGTTTGCGGCATGGTTTTTACTTGTGGTTCATACTGCACGGTTCGAATTGCGAATGAATATGTGACAATAGGGGCAAAGGAAAACTTGGGCGCAACACAGGAGCAAACGGAGAAACCTGCATAAGGTCAAAACACGGAAAATCACAAAATCATTTTCGCAGAACAAGGTTTTTTCTCCAGTTTGGAAGGCAAACATTGGTATGTGTTTTTTCTATTTGATTGTTTCAAATAGAGGAGTGGAAGGCCTGACCTGGAAAAGACGAAGGCACCATACATTTTTGACATAATGTTTTTAGAAATTGTAAGGAATGAAAAATGAAACCCCTTCGAGCGGCGGTTTGGTTTGGCGACCTTGTACCCCAGGAACGAAAAAAACCGTTTATGCACATGCAAGAGGTCAGCAATGCATTCGTTGCACGATGACACCGCTCTTGGAACGCTGCAAACATTTGTTTTTGGAAATTCCGTGGCAAAGTGGGACCATAATGTGAGAAAACGTTCCGTTAGTTATACAATTACTGTAAACGATGACGAGGTGACAAAAAAAAAACGGCAGAACAAACCGGGGCCCAACAATGATGTCCTGAGACGCGGGGTCCGACAAGCGAAAAACAACATGTAAGTATATGAAACTGGCAGGAAAATATCATAGATGTACATGAAAAGTGGGGAATGTAAAAAATGTAACGTGTGGAGTGTACAATTTTTGTTTTTGGCGGGAATTCAAAGTGTAGAATGCACGGTGCAAATTCTAATTTATAAACCGTGCAATGTTGTAAGCTGTAGCTGCGAACATTTTTTTTTTTATTACGGTACATCTTGTTAATGCGACGTTGCAGCACCGCAGCATCTGCCGAGTTGAAAACCTTCACGGGTCAGATATGGTTTCATTGTAGCCACTCCAACAATAAACCAGTGGGAACAATATATTTGTCACAATGTTATGAATTTTGTTTGCGATGCGGGAAGGCATCAACTGGTGGCACTGTCGCCGTTGTAGCTCAACAGTTGAATGGTTGTCAGAAACTCTGAGCCAACTGTGCTGTACAGTGACGTAAAAATATTCAAAGATAGTCTGTCCATCCGCTCCGTTCCCCCCGTTTGTCCATGGCCACCTACCTGTCAGAGAAACATTTTTTTGTCTGCCACCTTGTTGCTTTTGACCGTTCGGCATGGTAGTTGTTCATACTGTGGGACACTGGGTGATGCCGTTGCTAGTTTTGCGTCGCTTTGCGCCATTACGTTGGAGGTCCGATACATTGTGGGTGAAATGGCCCTCACAAGAACGCAGGGACATTCGTAAATGTTATCTTCGCAGGGACGTTGCGTTGGTTCCATGCAGGTTGTTGCAACAAATGCTGAACGAACAAATAATTGGACGCAATTTTGATGTTTTTTTCCAGCTGTACGCGGCCTTGTTCCAATTGGCATTTTATTGTAAAGCATGGCGTCCCAACATGACATGAAAGCAGGGACAGCAACACAGACTCGACTCTATGGTCATGATATCGCAACTCCAAACTTCGAGACCAAACTACATACCAACACGTATATGACATTGCAATGATCAGCACAAATTACGCCAGCGCATGTCAGTGAACCACAGCCACTGCATCATGGTTTTCGACTCCCATGCAGTGGTACGGCACACGTCGCACAAGATGCAGGGTGTTTACACGCCACGTCTCAGCTGAAGACAGCGCAGGAAACTTGGAAGCAACACAGCAGCGGCGACGCCAAGCAGCGCAATCAGTAACAGCAGCACCGCCCAGTAGGCAAACGCTACCGCCAACCACACCGCGCGCTACATGCAATAGCAACCTACCGCCAGTGATGAGAAGCGAGCGGAGGATACACTTGCAGAACGCTGGGCCCAGCGTTGTGCGAGCGCGTCTTCTGCTCGCTTCTCATGTGTGTCGGGTCTTTGTTTCCGAGGTTTTGGTCCACGCACGTCGGAAAGTGTGAACGTTTCAACAATACGACATCAACAGAAGACGCTCCACCGTGGTCCATCCAGCCCATCTCAAAACTTTTCTCAATGAAGGGCAAATGCGCGACTAACATGAACGTGTAATTACATACGACACGTCCATAAACTGGCTACATGCAACCCCAAAACCGTGCGGGAACAACCACCAGACCAAATAACACCGCAATGTGGACAGATAATAAATGCTCTCACACACACACACTTGCACACACACACACACACACACGGAAAGAAACAACATGCTGCCACCGTCATGTCCGCTTGCGTTTGAAAATTATATGGTTTTGAATTGTTCGTCGTTGCGGTGATTACGATGAAAGTAACAACGGCAACAGAGGCTGTTTGGTCATAGTATTGCCACTCGGAAATTAGAAAAAAAAATGCACAGGAACACTTGTACGGAATTTTAAGAATCAACACAGATTACGCTAGCACATGGCATGCCGCATGGTGTGCCCTCTCAAGAAACTAGTTCACACCGGCTTACGCTATTGCTTCGCTCATTGTCGCGAGGCCATATTGGGAAAACGTACCGCGTGCACCAGAATGCGTCCCATGAGTCACGTAATGCCCATGGCAGGTGATGCATTTCGAATTTCCTGCGCGAATATCTCTACCCACGTGGTGCGCCCAGCAATGCAACCGTTTGAGTTTTCAGGGTTTCACCACATATATATCGGCTGCTTGCAACATAGGCAAATTTATAGGTAATATGCGCACGTTTTTGCTTCCAGGAAGTGTTCCAGCCGAAATCTCGGGCGAAGACAACCACCATACTGCCATTGTCATCCTCGCTTGCCTTTGCAATGTATATTGTTCCGACTTGGTTTGGTCATCGTATCGCACATCGTACATTCGAAAAACAATTCACCAGACACACGCATAACTGCAGCGAACAGCGCAAATTGTTGTCACAGATCTTTTCATTGAATTCAAATTTCAATGCTATTGCGCTATCATCATTGGGTTCGGCTCCCATCCTCACGTTTTACAGCTCCAAAACTACATTCTCTGACCAGTGTCAGCCCTCAAGACCATACGTCTAAAGTGCAGTGCTTGCCGCGCAATATAAACGTAGACACATCCAAAATTCTGTGCGTGCCACGAAAAGTGGATGTCATCGTCTGAAAACCGTGCAAGGCATCGTGCCTGTTTTGGAAACCTGTTTTTGACACATTTTTACTGACGTTTTTTTGAAATGTCGACATTGTCGACCTTTTTGACATTTTTCACCTACAACATCAACGTTTTCCGACCAATTTTTGGCGTGAACCCTAAAATCTACGACATCCAAATCGATGTTTTGTTTTCATCATTTGTCACCACATGCCATGTTTGCCACGGAATTTTCAGTGCGTCACCCCGTGACGCAGCCTTGACAATGCCATTCGCAACAAACATGCAACACCACAGGTCTAAAGTGTGGCGCCTGCTGTGCCAAATCGCGATGGAAATATCCAAAGTGCCGCGTCTGGCACAAAAATTTCAATCTGTTTTGACAGCCGCGTAGTGCTGACCATTTTGGACACACCCTGCACCAAGTCTGTGGCTGGGCATCCGTGGTTCCAGAGTTACTATGAGATGGCGGACGCCCTGGGCATCCCCTTGCATGTGGTGGACGAAGTAAGACCAGTTCCAATTCGGAGCTTCCCGTATTTACAATTCTAGTTTTGCAGTTTGGTGCTGGTTTGCAATTCGAGAGCAGTGGTGTTTGGTCAAAGTGGCCATTGTACCGGGCCCCTTGCCCCTGCTTTTTAGCAGGCCAGTTCTCACTAAGTTGGGTGTGCAGTACGATTTGGCAGCACAAAAGGCGTCTCTTCGAGCTCTCAATGTAGACTAAAATGGGTACCGAGCACTATTTCAGCTTGTGTAGTGTTAGAGTTGAGGAGGAAGATTCCGATGCCGATCTCGGTTCATTGGCATCGCATCAGCACGGGTTCCTTCCAAAGAGCCAAACTACTTGAACTAGTTCGGGTTAATTTTTCTAGGATGTTCATGTGCTTCAACGGCGTTGTCCGTGCCAACTATTTTGGCATGTTACTTCATCATTGTGGCATGGCATCCAGGAGTTTCTGTGCATAGGACTTGAATTTTTGTGTAATCTTCTGTCTAGGAGGCTCCGAACCAAAACAAGAATGGGAGGGATTTGTTGATGCCTTGCCATGTCTACCGGAGCCAGCTCCTGTACATTATATTCAACACGAGCCTGCAAGTCTGCCATCAAGGTATGGGTTCAACAAATCCTGACATATGAATCCCCCACCGAGAAATGTTTTATTGTTAGTTACAGGCACAGGATGGCGCAGGTGCATCGCAAATTTTTCGAACCTATGTGCCCTTCATGCGAACACTCCGCGCACATTGGCTCAGGTGGCTAAAGTTCTTATTCAATTTCATGGTGTTTCTGCCGCCTCCAAAGGCACCTGCGGGAGAACCGCGCTCTTTGACAATATGAGATGCGGCAACCAGGAGCTGGCACTTTGACTATTTTGTTTGTTTTCCCAGTCGGAGCATTCACCTATGTGTTTGTTTTGGTTTCACATCTCGGGTCCCTGTTTCTTCACAGCCACCAGCTTTGGCGATGGTCGTCGCGTGTCGTAGCCGAAGTGTTTTCCGGGGGGAAGGTTGCGACCGCTGTGTGGGAAATGGTTTGGGTCAGACGCCCATTTGTGTTTCCGCACGAAGTGGCCAGGCACCTTCGCTGAGCCAGGGAACCCTCAGTCATGTGATATCCGACGCATGCGCGTCAAGTGTTGAACCCATGTTGCTGATGCTTTTCGCAATGTACGACCCGATTCGGATTTTGTGTCTGGCATGTCTCAAAAAATAAAACTGCGAACCCAGCGCGGGCGCATGTCCTTCTGCAAACCTGTGAGTTCGCATGGACGGCGCAACACTCGTTCATCATCAAGAGGGACACCTTGGGAAATGATTGCCTGGTGCATAGCGCTGACGTGTTCAGTGTGTCAAAGCGTGTATGCAACAACCTCGTATGGAGACACTGGAAACTGGCACGTTTCAGCCTCCAGAACATGAGTTTTCGTCACATGGATGCACAGTTTCCACAAAGTCCGCAGTTTGTGTTTTTTGCGATCTTGGTTCGTGTCCACAATCTTCTGCGGTTGCAATGTTATTCAACGCATTGCAATCAGCACAATCAACGCTGCTGGTTTTGAGAGAAGTGGCGTTTCGGATCGCAAATTGGCAAAGCAAGTGGCATGCCGACATGAGTTCCGACGTCTTGCGCGCAGAGCCATTCATGAAATCTTTAACAAACTGAGATCACTTGTGCAAAAAATTGGCCCCAGCATGACATTGGGGACACCCTCGGATTCCTCCTCCGGCATGGGGAAGCAGAGGTCAAACAGTTGCAGGCCGACCGTCGCAGACTTGAAAGTGATAAGCAAAAGCAAAGGTTGGACCGTTGGAAAGACAACGTGCAAAGTGCCAACACAAAGGCTGTCAGCCGATGGCTTCAGCACAAAGAAAACCCAAACTTAAGGGTCAACATCACTCACAATGATGACGTGGCGGACAACAACGTCCGAGGCAGAACCTTTGGCAGCAGCTTATTCCACTCGATAGGGAGGCTACGGCTACACACATGGTGGCCAACTTCACCTAGGCAGACCACAAACCACAACAGAAATCAACTGGCAACTGCAAGATCTTGCCACCTTCTGCAGTAGTCTTGGGGGCGGATGGCGCAGCAAGATGTGACAACTGGAGCAGCACGGAAACCAGGTACATGCCCGTGGAAGCCATCCAACACTTGTACAAACTTTCCAGCCGTTGGCATCAAACTCAGGAGGTCCCAGCAACCTTCGTTTTCAGAAGACAAGCCAACTTGCCCAAGCCACACGAGGTCCAAAAAACCTAAATGTTATGACAGATTGAGGATCGCGATGGCAACAGCTTTCTTGAGGAACGTAGGATGGCCATCACATATCATTGCCATTCTTGAACAGGTGTGGTCAGCGCAAAGGCACGTTGAGTTTGACAGACACAGTCTTCCACGAACCTTGCCAAGCTGCGGAGTTCCCCAAGGATGCCCTTTCGCTCCCATAGCATTGGCATGTATCAAGGCATGTGGTCACAAGTCTGTCAATGAGATTCTTCACAACAGCTACGGATATTCAAGGGAAGCACCCCAAATTGCCAACACCAAGATCTACATGGACGACAAAACATGTGTAGATCCTGCATATCAGAGATGTCTGGACAGGGCATCGGCTTGGGAAACTTGGAATTCCACTGTGGGACTTCTGGAAAGCAGCGACGAAGCACAGTCCTTGGCAAAAACCAAGGCGATGCAAGACAAACTTGTTGTTGACAGACCACAATGGTCGCAGGAGAAAACAATGCAGGCCTTGGGGGTCAGCATTCGCGCCCGGCCCTCCAAAAACACAGCTGGAGCAATCAACCAAGTACTCCTACTCAAACTTTTCGGACATGGATGAAAGACTTCAAATGTGATGAGATCGCACCTTGGCGTTGGAGACAGGGTAGTCTTCAACTTTCTTTGCCGGCGAGTGCCGAAACAACTTCACAGGCCCACAAGATCAGACAATTTGGTGGCAAACTTTGTTGCAAAAGTGGAGCCTGGGACCTCGACATGAGGCACAACAATGGCAGTGGCGACGTAGTCCACTGCAGATGCGAGGAGAACTTGAACAAATTGATCTGGAAGCAGCGGGGAGGGCATTGGAATTTACATCAGCAAATGGCAGAGCCATCATGTTTGGTTCAGTTTGCAGTCCGGCCATGCTTCACAAAATGAAGCCGGAAGAGTCACCGAAGTGTCCATGGTGCAACTGCCGGCCGGCCAAGCCGGACACTTTCTTGAGTTGGCGATTTGCTTGGCCGACCTGGGACATGACGAAAGTCCAACATCTACGCCTGTTGACTTGGCTGGCGCTCCTGGACCGCTATGAACAGACAATGGTAGCTAATGCCGCCGTGCTCGACGCAGTTTACCCAACAAAGTTCTTCGGAGCTCAAGGGTGGACACATTATGTTCAACCATTGTTAGGGGCACATTTTTGGTTCTTTGTTTGATCGCGCGCCTTTGTACGGTGCGCGCATACCCCGAACTAGCCCGGGCCGGCCGGTGCCGACTAGTTGTCTTCACCTTGGGGCTTGGGGGCCGCTTCAGTGCGGAAGCGGTCGACATCCTCCGCACCCTCGTGCGGGCCAAGGTTTAAGGAAAAATCGCATTTTGCATTTTGCATCCATGTTTTTTCAAGGAGAATTGGTTGCATCAACAGAAACCAAAGCAACGTTTTTTTTCCAACCTTTTTGTATCATCAAAATTGGACACATGACGCGTTATGTAACACATAAAAACAGCGGTTTCAACCACTTCCTTATTTTATGGTTCAAAACAGCATGACTATGTAGGTTAGGACAAGATGCGTGCAGGATTCATGGGTGATAGATCAGGCCCGGCGTGTTTTGGCCACTGGCTTGAACCAGATGCAAATTCACGAAGATTTCCAACAGCATGGGAATTGGTTCCCAAGTATGGTGGTATGAGTATTGCCATGTTTCGCTCTGATTACTACCGTGTGTTGTTGGAACTGGCCGAGAGAAAACATCACTAAATCAAAGATGGTTGGAATCATTCTTTTCGCATTTGGCGTTGGGTATTTGGTTATGGTTTTGCATCAAACTGGGGAAGACAACGGTGGCACGTTACCTTTTTCAGTGGGATGTGGGAGTGCACAAAAAACCTTGGTTTGCCAGGCGTTGAGGGGCTATGGAGTGGGGCCCTGAGTTTGGCGATTACCCGTCGATGACCTTATGAAAATTGGACTGAGGGACACGTCCTCGAATTGGAGGAAATTCCAATGTTTGATGGAACAAAAAATTGCTTTTGGCATCGTTTCCATTAAACTCCAAAGAGGGACCCTTTCACCCATAGATGCCATTTTGATGACCATGGCCCCAGGCATGTGCTGCCTCCACCGCCTCCATCACGTGCCTCGGCATTAGCAACCGAACGCTTCATGTTGATGTCGTCAGACTAGCGATGATTCTGCATTTTTGGAAGTGGGTTGATGGATCTTGATGTTGATAATCGGTTTGTTTCGAAATTTCTATTTTTTAAAAATAAATGTCTTCAAAAGGGTGAATATCAGGTGCCATATAGTAAGCGATGGCCATATGTGGGACCCAATAATATCTTGTACGGTAGATAGGAGGCTCTAAATCCAATACAGAACCAGGGTTTCAGAGTGGCTTCTGTTCAGTGTCAGGAGGAACCAGACCCGCAGCCGAGGTCCATATTTAGCCACCCCGCCGCCCAACCGGCCCTTCTTGCTGGGTTCTGAGATGACTTTCAGTCACCAGATGGCCAGTAACAAAAGGCAAAACGTGGAATTGATGTTGTTGGTCGTTGATTCAGAGAATCCGCACCTTCTTTGGTTTTTCCATTCTATTTGAAGTTTTGCCAATGCCATGGAAGAAAATTTGAAACCTGCATTGCTTTGCACTGCTACGCGCAGCATCGGCAGTTCTTCCCAGTGCAGGCAATGACAATGCCAGTTGTTGGAATGCAAAGATCACGGATTTTGCTGCAGATTGTGCTAGCAAAACAATATTTCTTTAAACCTGAGAAGTGCAGTTAAAAAATGTAGAACATTTGTGTTTCCAGGACATGGATCTCGCCACGCGAGATCCTTTTTTCTTTCCCCCTACGTCAACCGCCATGACCTGCCCATATCCCGTTCCCGGATCACCAAGGCAACCTCCTCATGAGGAACGGCAGGTTCAGAGTGCGCCGCCCGAACGGCAACCCTTCGACGAAGAGGTGCGCGGCGGAGGTGGAGCCACTGTCACGATTTATGTCTGTTCTCCAGGCGGTTCACTTGACCCTTTTGATATTTTTGTGTCTTACTGTCTTACCTGGAAAAAATCATATCAAAGGGATTTAGGAAACGGTCACTTACACTGACAGTTAAAGATGTCACATAGCCACCCCTAGGATCCCTTGGGTTTGATTTTTGGGGTTTGAATGACCCAAATTTGTACTGTTGCGCAAGTGGCCAAGTGACCTCTTTCTCGATACCCCCCACCCTTCGAAGACACGCTTGTCACACGCATTAACATGCCAGGTAAAAAGGCAATCACAATCTGAACCGCAAAGCACTGTAGCAGGTTTGGAACCAGCGTGAAACCTGTATCCAGAGCCCCATTGGGGGAACTCAGACTTACAGATAGGATCAAGTAGGTCACTTAGCAAAGAAGAAAAGAGGTCACTTCGCATACCAACATATCATGAGTGGCATCCTTTTTTGTGGTTTTAACTTCCAAGTCTAAGTGACCTCGTCCTGGCTACTTGAATCTATTTGACTATTTTTGATATGCTTCAACAATGGTGAAAATTGGGATGATATACAGCTACTAGGTGTAGTTGCCCAGTGCTGTGCCAGGATCCTTTGATGGGCAAGCACTCGAAACTGTACCAGCCAGGATCTTAGAAGAGAGAGGGCACCCACTGATCGAGGCAACTGGCGCTGTTCCTTAAATTTTGCACCATATTTCACGGATTTTTTAATGTTTTGTTTCAGCGAGCCCGCTTGAAATGGGCCTGTTTTCCAAGGCGTCGCAAGGAGATTGAAGGTGAATTGAGACGGCAGTTCAACTTGTTTGGGCCTTGATTCGAGGGGCTGTGGGATGGGCAAAATTTTATCTTCTTGGTAAAGACGACCTTGTTTGTTGTTGATTTGATAATCTTTTTTAATGGGTGAATCCCCATTTGCGTGGGTTAATCACCGTTTCACTTCGGCTAAGCCTGCTAAGCCATGCATGACCCTAGGCCCGAGGAGGCGGTCGAAGTGCTCAGCCAACTGCGCTCCAGGCGGGCTACAGGAAGGGCCCCTGCAAAAGCTGTAACTATAACTAGGATTTATGGTGGATACACCTACGGTTAGATGCGGCTATAAACCAACCAACATAATTGGGTTCATTATTCTTGAGTGAAGAGTTCCCCATTTTCAGATCCCAGTCAGGTGCAGTTTTGCTGGCGCAACGGTGGCAGGATCCTAACCCTTTCTGTCCTGAGATTTGGCAGGCGTTCATCCTCCTATGGCTGCCCTCCACCAGTTCCAAAGCCTCGTTCTGGTGGGGGGCTTGACGTGGTCGTTGGATGTCTAGGGTTGCGCCACCAGGTCCCCTTGACTTCTGATTTGAGTTCTCATGGGGCCCTCTTTCCATTGGATAGTGTGGAATGGTGCAAATAGTTCTGAGATGAGCAAAATCCTTGAGGATGTTTCCAAGGGGCTATAAAAAATATCCGGGTTTGCCACCAAAATCACATGCCTGGGCCTTGGGGGTCCGTTGTCACACCTCAGGAAAGTCGAAACTGTCAGCCCTTGGCATGTCTTTGCTACCAGCTGCTGGTCGCTTGGTCATTTTCTAGGCACCAGAACGGTTGAAACTATGGGTGCTGAGCACATTCATCCCGGCGAAAGCCGTCACCTCCTTACAGAGCTACCTACTTACACGCACAAATTAGACACTTGCATCCAATGTATGGTCTATTAGATGCTCTATCTATCTACATATATACATAATATATATATATATATATATTATATTATTTTCTATTATATATATATGTATATATACATACAATATAAGCAGGTCAATATAATACTGGCTATCGTCATTACAGATGTATACACAGAGAGAGATATATATATGCATAAATAAACATACATACACACATACATGCATACATATATATATACAGTTACGTAAGTTACGGGCCTCGACCTGGCAATGAGAAACGCCAGGCCGCCGATCCCGAAGCCGGTGGAAGCGACCCGAGGTGAAACCGGCAGTGAAGCCAGTGGGGGGGATGATTGGTGCATATCTAAGGAGGATATTTATATAGTAACATATTAACTAATGTTTGTAAATAAGCGCTGGTGTTTTATTAGCACTGGTATTAACTATGTTGATTATCTTATTAACTAATGTTAGCAAAGCAATGGTAAGCCATCCCCAATTTAACCATTATGATGGGGAATCCAACCATAGAGGGGTGGTTTATCATTGCTTTACAGTAGATAACTGAGATCGATATATTGATATCCAAACAGAGTTAGTCCACTTGCTTGGACATGGGATTGAACAGGAACATGAGAATTTCTATGTTAACCTATCTACCTATGTGTCTGATTTTATGCGTACACACATGCACACACACACATATGTATATATATATACATATATATATGTATATATATATGTATATATATATATATATATGTACATACATATACATACATATACATACATATACATACCAGATAGATAGATAGATAGATAGATAGATAGATAGATATAGATAGAGATAGATA
>Ga0126342_10017665_pt1 | contig 12314 bp, 4 predicted proteins | sample Cyp1metagenome_FD_92528 | JGI IMG/M metagenome (GOLD analysis project Ga0126342, IMG submission 92528) | Coral microbial communities from Lord Howe Island, Old Settlement Bay, Australia - Cyphastrea 1 metagenome | ecosystem: Host-associated > Invertebrates > Cnidaria > Coral ... | reverse complement strand
CAAAAAGCAATCACCTGCAAAAACCTTGGGACTACAAAAAGCTAGTGCCAACTCTAGGCACCATGCCAAGAACCGAGCTAAATCAGCTCTACAAGAAGGTTGCTCAACCCACATGGTTAACTTAAAAGCACCATCAATCATCCAGCTGGATTTTTCCCTATCCTTTTTGTAGAGGATTCTGTGCTCTCAGGAGGTTGGGTCCCTTCGAACCTTGGGCATTTTGTAGAGAAAGAAGGCTTTAATGCAGAAATCCTTTTTTAATCCTCGTGTCGGCTACTTGTAGAGGTGCCGTCCGGCTATGTACAACAAAGTGTCTATACTACAGTAACCTCTATACTATCTGCGTTTTGATTCAACCTGCACTTTCCTTTCAAGATATACACTACAAAAAAACTATGCATCTAAAGTTTAAAAAGAGCTGAAAATCGGACATGCTAACATGATTTTTCCCATGAACATTTTGTAATTGGCCTATTCCATCCAAAGTTCCGACCAACATCTTTCTCAGGAAACATTTTGTAGCTATCATTGCTTGAATTTGATTGGATCAAGTTTGGACCTCATGCAGTTATTAGATACCATTCTGTATTGGCAGCGGGTTCAAAATAATTACAGGTTACTCACTGGCAGCATGTTCACCCACTACAAAGTGCCAGCACCAGGTTGATCCTCTACAAAAAAGGCCCATGGGTGCTTTCTCCCAGTCTTACTGGGGGCAGCGAGTTCAATTACAGGTTGCGCATTGGCAGCGGGTTCAAAACAATCACAGGTTACGCATTGGCAGCGTATTCAATTGCAGGGTAGGTACTGTAGTGGCAGCGGGTTCAATTACAGTTTTTGTATTGGCAGCGGGTTCACAATGAGTATAGGTTGTGCACTAGCACCATGTTCAATTACAGGTTAGGTAGTGGCAGCAGGTTCAATTGCAGGTTATATATTGGCAATGGGCTCAAAATAATTACAGGTTACGCACGGCAGCATGTTCACCCACTACATACAAAGTGCTGACACCAAGTTGATCCTCTACAAAAAAGGCCCATGGGTGCTTTCTCCCAGTCTTCACCCCTGGGGGAAGCCCTTCCTGAACCACTGCCCCACATTACAAACCTCAAACCCAAGGATTTCATCTTGCACATCCTTTACTTTCAGTGAATGCCATTTTACAAGGTTTGCAACAAGAGCCGCGACGTCGCAGGTTCCTTTTGCAAAAAGTCGGTTAACCCATTTGAAGAAAACTACAAAAACCTTGGCACAAGTGCTTTGTTTTTCTACAAAACGACCCTACCTGGCGGTTTGTAGCGTAGCCCAAGTCCTCCCCTTTCTGTGGGTGTTTTCCCATCCCCGATCAAAAAACTACATGCAAACACTCTATAAAATGACCCCTCTATAAACTGAGTTCCCAGGTTTTCAGCACTCTGACATGGCTGTTCAAGCCTCAAAATGAAGTCCTCTACAAAAAACTGATTGCATTTTTACATGACCGAAAAACTGTTCCAAAATGACCTCTACAAAAAAGTAGTGCATCCAACATGATTTATACATACCACTATTTGTCTACAATGACTGGGGAACCAACCCCATTTTTCTCTACAAAACAACTATTTTTTTCAGCTTTATACGGGACCCAAACCCCCTCAAAACGTAGACGAAATCCAAACGTTGATTGAAAATGAATATATAGAATCACACTCCGTGTGAGAGAACCCCTGGATTAGGCCTTTCTCTCAACAATGTCTAGTGAGAGTCTAATGTTTCCATGGTGGCATGGATATTTCGCAACCATCCGCACATTGTAGCAGCAAACAATTGTTCCATAAGCATGTACTTCTGATGCCTTCACCAAAAACAAACATGAAACATATACAAACATAAATTTTGTATGTACACAGAATAATTATGTATAATCAAATGTATATAAAATCAAAAATTATTTCCGCGGCCAAATCGCTGCTTTTCAAACACCACCCAGACCCGCGATGCTGGAATCGAGCCTGGATTTGGCGTAGCCCAATATTTCCTCATGACGCGCAGGATGGCGATGATGGTTCGTGTTTCAAGCCGTTTTGGTGCATCACTGCATGCCACGGTATCACAACAAAACATCAACGGTCTGCTAAATTTCATCATTTTTTTTCTCCCAAGAACGGGATCGTAATCAAAAATATGAAATCCCATCGTAAAATTTGATACCATGTCGTCTAGTTGTGATTGCAACATGTTTGAATTTATCAAGTTTTAGCCCAACCCAACGGTGATTCACTCTCTGCAGATTGCAAGAGTTGATTCATGATTGTCTTCGTGATCTCCTCTAGTAATCAAACATGGCTTGCTGGATCATCCTGGACTAAAGGGCGGTTTCCAGTCAAGTTATCACAATCTATAATCATCTATAGCCATCTATAATCATTTCTAGTCATCTACAATCATCTATAAGCAGCTGTAATCAACTACAATCATCTATGGTCATCTATAATCATCTATAATCATCTATAATCGTCTATAGTCTATAGTCATCTATCATCACCTAAAAATGATCCACAATCATCTTTGATCATCTAAAGGCATGTATCATCATCTATCGTCATCTATCATTAACTTTAACCATCTATAATCATCTATCCCATCATCTATAATCATCTACAATCACCTTTGACCATCATCCATCACCATCATCTATCATCAACTATCCTTAACTACAATCACCTATAATCATCTATAATCAAATTGAATATTCTCAAAAACATCTACAGCTATTTTTGATCATCTCATCTATGATCATCTATAGTCATTTAAAATCTGTAATCATGTAAAACCATCTTTGTTATATAAGTATATAATCTTTCATCACCTTTTACTCATCTATAACCACCAAAAATCATCTATAACATCTGTAAAAAATATTTAATCATCTGTAGGCATCTATCATCATCTAAAACCTACAATCATGTAAAACAATCTTCAAAATATAATCTATCATTATCTGCAATCATCTTTTAATCAGCTATAATCAAAACGAATCATCTATAACATCTCAAACATCTTTAATCATCTATCATCATCTTTAAACACCTACAGCAATATATAATCATCTAAAGTCTAGCATCATGTCTAACCATCTTGAATGTATAATCTATCATCGTCTAAACTCATCTATAACCATCTACAGCCATCCATGAACATCTACAATCATCAATCATCAAAAATTATATTAGTCATCTAAAACATTGGAAATCATCTATAATCATTAATAAATGCCTAAAATCATCTGTAATCATCTGTAATCATCTACAGTCACCTGAAACATCTATCATCATCTATAGCCATCTGTAATCATCTATAACCGTCTATAAACATCTATTATCTACATTCATCTATAAACACCTATGATAATCTGTGATCATCTATAAGATTATCTTTCATCATCTTTACTCATTGATAACCATCTACAATCATCTCTTATCACCCATAATCACCTATAATCATCTATGATCATCGATGATCATCTATAGACATCTATAATCATCTATAGTCATCTATGATCATCGATGATCATCATTATAATCGTCTATAACCGTAAATACCAATGTTGTTTGCGTCTCGAAAGCCCAAAACCACGCTATTTACGATGTTTTTTCGCTTCTGGTAGCAAAACACTGGTATTTGTATTTGCGCCGTTTTCGGCATGTTGCAAGAAGTGATTTTTCCATACTAAAGTCATAAAGCCCATGTAAATTACAGCGTTTTGGGTCTGATTTCAAGGTTTGTGACGAAGTGGAGGGGGGATTCTAAAATGAACAGCAACCGCCTGAATAATCAGGTAACTGGGCTGGCCAGCCTCCCCTTTACTTTGTAAGGCAAAACTCAAGGTAGCAACACTGGAGCTACCATTCGAAGCAATAATCATATATAATCAAATATATAGTCATCTTTGATTATCTTAAGATCATCTATCATCATCTATCATCACCTATCATCACCTTTTAAACAGCAATCATCATCTATCAGCATCTTGCATCATCAATAACCATCTGTAATCATCTACAATCTCGTGTAATCATCTATCATCATCTTTGATCATTTGCAATCATCTATGATCACCTATGCTCATCTACAATCATCTGTAATCATCTATGATCATCTAAGATTATATATCTATAATCATCTATCACCATCTATAATCAGCTATAATCATCTATCATCATCTATGATCATTTGCAATAATCTATGATCATCTATGTTCATCTACAAACATCTATAGCCTATAGCCATCAATGAAAACCAAGACCATCTATAATCACCTATAATCGTCTATAATTATGTAAAATCATCTATTATCACCAAGGTTCATCTATAATCATTTTTAATCATCTACAATAATCTATGATCATCTATGATCATCTATGATCATCTATGACCATCTATGATTATCTATGATCATCTACGATCATCTTTGGTCATCTATGATCATCTATGATCGTCTATGACCATCTATAATCATGTAAAATCACCTATAATCATCTATAAACATCTACAATCATCAATAATCATGTATAATCATCAATGATCATCTATGATCGTCTATAATCATCTATAATCATCTTTCATTGTCCTTTGATAAATTATCTCTAGCAAACAGCCAGCACGCTTGTTTTCCACGTGCTGGCTGTCTTGGACCATCTTGAGCCAAGCTTGAGCCAAAACATATACAAGGGGCGAAATTTCAACACCCCTCCTGTAACGCTAGTGATAGTTTAACTACACTTTCGTTGGTTCTAAATTCTTTGCTCCACTGGGCTTTCCTTTACGGAACTCTTGGCACAGTGTTCTCATGTGGTTTTCACATGTCTCTCTACTCACAGGTTTTGTGCATAGGTCAGCTAGATTTTGTTTTGTGTTCACGGGATTTACGGTCAGGTCATTGTTCGCTACGCGTTTTTGTGGCCAAAGGTATCGGTTTTGTACGTGACGTAGTTTGCCTAGACCGCGTCTTGCAGCAGTACCTCTAGCGGCTGACGAATCGCTCAGCACAATTAGGTCGTATTTCTGACCCCAGTCTGCCATCAGCGATTTCAGACTTAGTCCTAGTGCAGCACCACGGGTAAGTGCATAAAACTCACTCTCTCCACTGCTTAGCGCAATGGTTGATTGCAAGTTTGATCCGTGTTTCACGCAATGTGTTCCAATGGATACGTATATAGTGTATCCAGTTGTGCTTCGCCCGGTCAGTAGACATCCGGCATGGTCGCTGTCTGCGTGTACTTTGATCACATTCGTAGGTCGTTGTGGGTGGTGCACGTTGACTACTCTTGGTCGTCCTACCAAGTATCTTCCCAACCTTTTCAAGTCTTTCATGTCGCTTTCATTCGGCGCTTTGATCTTTCTCGTCAGACTTTCCACAGCTTCACTCAGGTCTGCTCTGTCTTGAGGTAGGAATTGGGCTCTCATTACCAAACTCCTGTAGAGCGTGGTCTGCTCTGCCGTCACCGGCGGAAGTCCAACCGATGCCAGCACTTCAGAACTTTTCTTCTTCTCCGCTGGTGTGGTAACACTCTTTGCGTTCTGCAGATTCAATTGTCTTATGATCATCTCAGCATGTCTTGGATCTGCTTCTATAGGTTACTCGTCCAGTTTCTTGTTCGTATGACACAATCCTGTTTAGGATCGTCAGATGTTTTCCGGAACCTTTTCCGATTTCTCCATCACATCTGTATTCGTACTTTTCCTTCAAGACTTGTTGCATGTACTCTTGCCCCTCCTGGTCAACTATTACCAGGAAGTCACCTCCGTGCACCAGTAGTTTGATATCCAACTCACCGTGTCTGAAGACACTTGTCCAGGCCTGTCCCTGGTGGAAGTGTTTCCTTTTCAGATGGTTGGAATAGTCCTCCTGCCACACGTGGCTCGCATCTTGAGTCCCGTACATGGTTTTCTTGAGTATTGCGCCGTATCCTTCCTGCTCGTCTCCAGGGGGTAATGTGACGTATATTTCTCTCCGAGCCTCTCCGTAGTGATGAGCTCTTGATAATACATCGTACAATGCCAACCTCAGATCTTTTCCTTTCTTGTTCTTCTTCCTTGTTGCCAGTTCTGAGCATAGGATCTTGACCGCTTCTAACGGAGGCATGCTGCTAAACAACATATGTCCAGGCAATGCTCCATGTTGTTTCTTCACTTCACGGACAACGATCCTCGATCTGTAGTTTGGGTGTTCTCTGTCACCCTTGTTTCTGTCTATCCATTTCAGTGTTATTGGTCCCTTTCCTGTTTTTTGCCAACATTCTTCAATTGTTCTCTTTTCGTACGCCTTTGCACGGTGTAACCATTGCAGTTCTTGTCTTGCTGGTAAGACTCCTTGTGTGTCCAAGTGTGCTCCAGTGATGTCATCGAAGAACATCTGATCTTCATGGTCTTCCTTCTCGTGGATATTTTTCCCTGGTACAAAATCCTCTTCGTATTCTTTCAGGTTAATGTCTTCATCTGGACTGGGTCCAGCATTCACTGAATGTACTTCTCGGTATGCTCCATCAGCTTTCATTTGTCTCTTGAGTGCTCTGAGCACTGCTCGGACTAGAGCTGGAGGGTATATTCGGGCCATCTTTGCTCGTCCGTTCACTAGGTGGATGTGGCGATGCCACTCATGCTTTCCGCCAGGTAGGTCATTGCTACACACTCCACGCAATGTCTCTGCCAATTCTGGCGGGTTGGTCATCCAATACGTGGGTTTCTGGATGCACCCTTCTCCGGAAGCATCTCTTCCTACCATCTTCCACCTACACATTGGTCCTTCTACGATCTCTACATTTGGCATCTCACTGATTTCTTAGATGCACTTTTCTTTCCACGACTTTGCTGACTTCGGATGTTCATGTAGGAAATACTTCCCTTTCTTGGTCCTTTGTTTGTAGATCGAACATGATGTTTCCAACGTCTCTTTTCCTTCTTTCAATCTTGCTTGGAATTTCTCTGGGTCCATTCTTTCTTGGTTCAATCCCTGCAAAACCGAAAATTGATCACAAGGTGGGCTTCCTGTAGTCAGATACGGATCCTCTTCATCCAGGATCTTTTCAAGACATTTCACCTGTGTTTTGTCCGTCAAGTCCCAACCTGTCTCCAGGTCAACTGCGTATCCAGGAAGTAATCCGAATGCCTTGCACTTCTCTGCGAATCTTGGTGGTGAAAATATTTCCGTCACATCATGCGCTCCCAATGCATTCAGTTCTGTCTTTGTAGAATCATCAACTTGCGACTCCACTCCACTGTGAAACAATGACTGGATGTCTTGTTCTGGATCTTGTCTCCGAATCTCCGGTTGCGGTACAACTGGTGACCAAATTTGGTTAAACTGGTCGTGACTGAGTGTCGAACCTGGCGCTGCTGATCCCGACGCGGCTCCCTCTGCTGAAGCAGCAAGGGGCTCCGATTGGATCTCTGCTGAACCTCCGGTTGAAACAACCAAGGGCTCTGCACTTCCTTCGGCTTCATGAACCAAATCGTCCACTGATTCACCTACCCTCTTTTCACCTTTGTTGGGTTTCGCTCTTGCTTTCTCTCCAGGTTCTCCTCTTTCTACTCCTTCTTGGTTTCTCTTAGGGCTAGTGACCGTTTCTTCCTCGGGTTGTCCCACGGCTACCGTCGGATCTTGCAATCCTGTTACTTCGGCTTTCGCCTTCTTCGTCTTTCCTTCTTCCTGTCTTCTCTCAACATCGGCCAATCTCTTTTGAGCTTCTTCGGTACCTTTCAACCTTTCCATCAGCCTGTTTCTACAAGTCATGTTGTGGGTAACTGATGGTAATCCGACGATCAATGCCTCACACCCTTTGCAGCCAGGTGTGTAGTCATACGTGCCGTCCTCTTTCTCCAGGTCTTTCTTTCTCACATGCAACTGCCTTGGTCCTCCATCTCTTACAGCAGGAGTCAGCCTTTGTGTGGCTCCTGGCAATGCTATGTACAACCCTAGATCTCCGGCTTCCCTTGGACAAAGCATCCACAAAACGCCTTTAAGATCCTTCAGCTCAGAACGATCCCATCGTTCTGTCTCCGGTCTCCTATGTACCGTATTTCCTTTGACCACTCCTTGCAAGGGTTGTCATGACCAGCACGTCTGCATTTCTCCCATGTGTTCCCACGTAGTATCCGCTCATCACTCTTCTTCCAAGATGGCCACTTCTCCTTTCACCTGTTGCCCCATCATCTACTTTGTACGCATCCAGAGGTCTGAAGAAAATCCTTTCTCCGAACCTCACCAGTGGTCTGTTCCACTTTCTTCCAGTCAGCTTCTGGTAGGGAGTTCTCCCATGGTCTTTGCTTGAGAATCAGCTCAGGCAAAATGCCGCATGTCGACTCAGCCAAGTCAAAATAGGATGAGTGTCGTCCAGCTTTCCTAGGTTCTCTTCGACTTCACTTAAGAGTGCTCGAACCTGTCTTTTCTGATCCCTGACCGCTACTTCTACAGCACCATTCGCACTATGGTCCCCTGTTGGGGCCTCCTGCAACACTATTTCGACATCCTTTGTTTGCACCTTTACTTCTCTCTTAAGTGCAAGGATTGCTGCTTCATTATCACTTTTCAAAGTGATTCTGCGATTGCCAGTCTCGTTGCTGCAGGATAGCAGAAAGTTCACTGAGAACAAATCTGGTCCTTTCGTAGAAATGGTGGTAGCCCAGGTCGTCCTTCACTTCTAAGTTCGCTGTTTCTCCTTCCTTTTCTCCGAAGAAATAATCGAGAGTTATCACTGGTACTTCACTCTCCTCATCGTGTGAAACTGTTTGGTGTCGAGCTCAGTTGCTCGAGCTCGCATGCATGTAATCATCTATAATCAACTATAATCATCTATAATCACCTATTGTCATGTATATTCATCTATAATCATCTATGCTTATCTACAATCATGTATAATCATCTATACTCATCTAAAACCGTCTATAATCATCTACAATCACCTATAATCATGTATAACCATGTAAATTCATCTATAATCATCTATAACAATTTATGATCATCGATATTCGCCTATGATAATCTATCATCATCTATAATCATCTTTTATCATCTAAAATCAAATTCAATCATCGGTAATAATCTAGAATCTTCTGTAACAATCTACAGACGCCTACAATCATCTATAATCATCTGTAATGATCTACAATCATCTGTAATCATCTATGATCATCTGTAATCATCTATGATCATCTATGATCATCTATAATCATCTATCACCATCTACAACCATCTAAAATCACCTATAATCATCTATAGTCATCTATGATCATCTATGATCATCTACGATCATTTATAATCATCTATAACCAACTATAATCACAAGTAATCTTCTATAACAATCTATATTCACTTACCATCATTTGTAATCATTTATAATCATCTACACTCACCTATAATCAATTACAATTATCTATGATCATCTACAGTCATCTGCAATCATTGAATAAGCATCTACAATCATCTACAATCAATTACAATCATCCACAAACCATCATCTATCATCATCTATCATTATCATCTAGAATCGTCAAAAATTGTTTATATATAACAAATCATCTGTAATCATCTACAATCATCTACAATCATCTACAGTCATTTACAATCATCTATAAGCATCTATGATCATCTACAATCATCTATAATCATCGGGAACCATCTACCATCAACTAGAATCATCTATAATCGTCTAAAATTAATCATCTAGAATCTACAATCATTTGTAATCATCTATAATCATCTTTAACCATCTATAACCATCTGTGATCATCTGTATTCATCTGTGATAATCTAGAATCACCTATGGTCATCTATAATCATCTCTGGTCATCCATAAACATCTACAAGCATTTGTAATCATCTATAATCATCTTTAATTATCTACAACCATCTAAAGTCATCTACAATCATCTACCAACATCTATAATCAACTACAATCATCCATACTCATCTACAAGCATGTGCAATAATCTAAAATGATCTATGATAATTTACAATCGTTTAAAATCATTTATAATCATCTACAATCATCTATAATCACCTATGATCATCTACAATCACCCACAATCATCTATGATCACCTATAATAATCTATGATCATCTACAATCATCTAAAATCCGCTATAATCTTCTATAATCATCTGTAGTCATCTAAAATGATCTACCATCATCTATCATCATCTAAAATCATCTCCAATCATCTAAAATCATGTATAACCATCTATACTCATCTAAAACCGTCTACAATCATCTATTATCATCGGTAATCATCTTTAATCGTCTATGATAATCTATATATAATCAACTAAAAATCTTTCATCATCTATAATGAATCACCTACAAGCATTTGTAGTCATCTACAATCATCTGTAGCCGTCTATGATTATCTGTATTCAAAAATAATAATCTAAAAAAGCATCTATAAACATCTATAATTGTCTATAACCATCTATGATCAACTGCATTCATCTATGATCATCCATAATCATGAATAATCATCTATAACCATCTAAGATCATCTGCAATCATCTATGATAATCCATCATCATTTATAATCATCTACGATCATTTAAAATCATCTACAATCATCTATAATCATCTAAAATCATCTATGATTATCTACAATCATCTTTAATCATCTAAAATCATCTATAATCTTCTAGAATCATCTATGGTCATTGATAATCATCTATGGTCATTGATAATCATCTCATCTATGATCATCTATAGTTATCTAAACTTTTCTATATTCATCTATATTCATTTACCGTCATCTGTAATCATCTATAACCATCTAAGATCATCTGCAATCATCTATGATAATCCATAATCACCTACAATCATCTACAATCATCCATAATCACCTATAATCATTTAAAATCATCTACGATCATCTATAATCATCTACAATCATCTATAATCATCTATAACCATCTATAATCATCTAGATTATCTACAATCATCTTTAATCATCTACAATCATCTATAATCTTCTATTATCATCTTTAATCTTCTATAATCATCTATGATCATCGATAATCATCTATGGTCATCTATAGTTATTTATAAATTTGGGATTTTCCAGCCATGTTTGATGACACCGGAGGCTCAATGTGGCACATCCTCGTCCGCTGAGGCCTGGACCATCTGCTCGTTGACCCTGGCCTCGACCACAGCACTGCTGATCCTTGCCTCGAGAGCTCATGGAGCAACCGCTCGGACAGCTCTGAGGTATTTTGAGCTTTGAAAGCAACATGTAAATTCATTTTGATATTGGAATTTCAGAAAAATGTAGCATGAACATGTGTTGACCAATGGAACTTGTTTCGAACTCTTTGGAGCCAGCGGCCAAGTCCCCGAGCCGCCGTCTCAGCTGCAAAAATGGACTCAAAGGCCTGCGTTCTGCGGCTGGCAATGTGTCATACATGGAAATATCGTGGAAATATCATGGAAATATCTGACGTAACCTTCAAATCTGTCATGTACCCTTCTTACAAGTCACAGTACTTGCAAACTCTGATACTTGCGATTTCTCTGATACTTGCGAGCCAGTCATAGCATGTTATAGCTGAGAGAACATTGTGGCAAAAAAACGGCACGCGGTGCAAGGGAACAAACCAATGTTTGTCCTGTATATCTGTGTGTATATTCTTGATTGAGATAAAATCAAACAGCCCAATATCCACAACAATATCCCGTTGCATATGCAATCAAAAACTACACCAAGCTCTTGTCATTTTCAGGAGTATCTATAGCCGAAATTCACAGCGGGTTAGTATGTGGAATATTCCCCATTTTGCCTACGATATTTTACGATGTAATGCGCTTTACCTTCTGATCTAGCATGTGGCAATCAATCGGGAAAATCCATGATTATCCTACAATAGGTCGTTTTTCCATGGTCATGTTTGTTTACCAAAGGATAATCCTGGTAACCTGTGGTAATTCAACATGGCCTGCTTGTGCCACACGTCAATCATGGCCTGCTCACCTCAGCCGGACTGCTGGACTTGCACTGTGCATATGTGACTGCACTCACTTATACATGCATCTACATCTAATCCAAACTTGAAAAAATATATATATATATAGAGAGAGATAGATTCGTATGTCAAAAAATATCTATATCTATATCAATATATATATACATATATATATATATATTCGTATGTCCATATTCCATGTGTATCTACGAACATACATACATACATACATTACATACATACATTACATACATACATACATACATACATACATACATACATACATACATACATTACATACATACATACATACATACATACATACATACATACAT
>Ga0126342_10017664_pt1 | contig 12314 bp, 12 predicted proteins | sample Cyp1metagenome_FD_92528 | JGI IMG/M metagenome (GOLD analysis project Ga0126342, IMG submission 92528) | Coral microbial communities from Lord Howe Island, Old Settlement Bay, Australia - Cyphastrea 1 metagenome | ecosystem: Host-associated > Invertebrates > Cnidaria > Coral ... | reverse complement strand
TATACCAATTATTCCCTGCCACGGGGGGGGGTCACCGCAGGGGGTTGTGGGTGAAGGGGGGTTGGGGGTGGAAAAGGGTTTCAGCCGGGTGGGAATGGGGCTTCGGGGGGGACAACGAAAGGGTACGGGGCGGGCTCGCCTTTAAAGGGGGCGGCGCGCCTCGCTTGGGATTGGGGCCCGAGGCAGCCTTGAAAGTGATGGCGCGCTCGGGGCCGCGAGCCGGGGGGGGTCACCGCAGGGGGTTGTGGGTGAAGGGGGCAGGGGAGGGGTTGGCTTGAGCCCCTGAGCCAGAATGGCTTGAGCCAAATGGCTTGAGCCAAAATGGCTTGAGCCAAAGCCTGTTCCAATCTACCTCCAGGTCCACGGATGCTGCATGTGCGGCAGGCACAGTGGCACGTGGGCGGGTGGGAGACAAAGTGCTTGCTCTGGAGGAGTCCCTTGGGGGGAGGGGGGCCCGGGAGGAAGGGGGTGCAGAGGACACACGTTGGCGTGAGAACTCCTGCATCTCTGGGCCAGGTTGTTCATTTCAATCTCAAGTTTCTCTATGTGAGGCGAGGTTTTGGGATCATTTTCCAAGGTCTGGACTCGAGCATTGATGGAGGCAATGTCCTCAGAGTTGGAGGCCAGTTGGGCAGTGTGCAGACCCACTGTTTCTGTGAGTGTTTTCTGCTGAGCTTGGATCATGTCAAGTTTTTGGCCAATGTTGTGCTCCACTCGTTGTACTAGGGCATGGGTCATCTGAATTAAATGGTGGGTGCCTGCATCACTTGGGGCAGCAAGCGCATTTCCTAGCATGTCGCCAATTGCGAGTTCATCCCCTTTTGCTTTCTTGCGAGGGGGGGGGTCACCGTTGGGCTATTCGCCGGCTCCAAAATTGGGCTGGGTGATTCCGCAACATCAATGCGGGATTTCGCCGGAGAATTCATGGGAGCGAAGTCTATGCTTGTCCTTGCAAAGGTGGTTTGACCCAAAACGGCTTGAGCCAAAAATCCGTAGCCGAAATAATATTGAAATAATAAACATTTGTGGTTCTCTGGGTCGGCCCACATGTATCCACATGTATCATGTAGTAGTCATGTACAGTAGTTACTTTCGGAGCGAAATGCATTTTGTGAACATCTTTCCCTTGCAACCCTTCTTCAAGCAAGCGCGCCCCAAATAAGACTCGAATCCCCTGCCAGTAGTCCTTCAGTCACCAACTCACTACATTCGCCATCTTTTTGGCAAGGGAGTCTTTTCCACGTTTCATGGATCTCACTTCCGTCAAGGTACTCCCGCTCAAAAAACCTGGCGCAAGTCATCAAATCAAATATCAATAATAGGTGCACCCAGAAACATGATGAAACAAAAGACATCTCTTTGCGTGTGCTCTCCTTCTCTCTCTCTCTCTCTGGCACAACACCTGTGAGCATTTGCTCAAGAGCTACATGGGGAGGCTGAAGTCCCTTTGGAGTCCAAGATAGTCCGAGCAACTCAGGAAGTTCAAACGGGACAAAGTCTGGTTTCGAGCTGCAGTGCTGCAATTGCATGTTGCGTACGCCATCCTTAGCGAACATGTGATGCCACAGCTGTGGGAAAACTCTTCGCAAAACCTGTAGAATTGCACATTGTTCGTCCCGACAGCCTTTTACCCACTGTCCTGAGCCTACCTCCATTTCTTTATCAAGAGTCAAGAGTCAAGGACCTTAAATTTGATGCCTCTAGCCTCTTGACACAAGCAAAAACCCAAGGTTCAGGAGATTCGAAGCATTTGCTTGAGCTATCAAGTGGGTGGCGCCTAGCAAACCAGCTGCCAACACACTGCCTGGAGCGAGTCAAAGCAAGGGATTTGCTGCAGTTGCACTGCAGGAATGTCGAGGTCAATTGAGCATGATGGTATCGGTGTAGTACAGCACACCATCATATGATATAATACGGACGTGGATGACCCTGGATCATGTCTTATGCTTTGGTCAAACCATCCAATGGGCAGGAATGGTAAGTTTTCAGTGAAAGACGTGTATAAACACACCAGCTTGGCAGCCCTTCTGCCTTGGCAAAAAAGGCAGCCCAAAGTTGCGACAACACCTGCCAAGTTGATGCAATTTTGCTGCGAATGTCTAGGTTCTCTGCTTGGTCCTTCCATCCACTTTAGAGAAACGGGACAATGGTATTGTTCCAAAATGAAATACCAAAGCACGAACAAATTTGGGTGTTTCCAGATTTTTCATATAAGTATGATATTGCTTAAGTATGATATATAATGTTAATGATATGTAATAAAACAACAACAATATATATATATGTATATATAATTATATATATAAAATATCATCCTCCTATTTCAAGGGTCAACATGGGTCAACCAATCTGAACGCTTCGGAGCTGCACATCCAAAATCATCCGAACTACCCGGCCTGCGATCAAGCTCCAGCGTGCCCCGTTGGCCAACACGTCATTGCCACCCCCAGCCACAAGGCGGCCCGTAACGAGGATACCCAAGGCCTTGACGCCGTGTGGAGACAGCATGGCACAGCAGTTTCTTGTGGATTTCAGGTCCCCAGGCAGGTCCCATGTTTTGTTTCGGGAAGTCGATGGTCAAAAAATGTCAAAATCAAAGTCCCAATTGCAAAAGCAGCGGGTGTTATAGAGCAACGTTGATCATTCGTATGTACACAGTATGGCTAAGCATGGCTAAACCTGCAATTTCCATTCGTCATTCATCCATATTCAGGTGGTCTGAGTCTGCCTATCTACAACCTTGCCTCTTTTTTCCTTTTTCCATCTGTCGCACTCTATCTATCTATCTATCTGTCTGTCTGTCTGTCTGTCTGTCTGTCTCTCTCTCTCTCTCTGTGACTCTCTGACTCTCCTCTCTCTCTCTCTCTCTGTGACTCTCTCTCTCTCTCTCTCTCTTTCTCTCACTCTCTGACTCTCTCTCCCTCAGCGCCCTCTCTCACTCTCTCTTCTAGCTCTCTATCATTATTTATCGAACCAAATTAATGCCAACTGATCCTGTGGAAAACACCCTGCTGAAATCCAAGACTGAAAGGAACCCAAAGGAATGAGAAGTTCCGGTCACACTAAGGGTGTGTCCCCACAATAAATATCCCTGACTATTGGCCTCCGCCCAAGTAGATGATCAAAAGGTGGAGTTTTTTTTTTCCCCAGGCTGTTTGAAATGTGGATGCTTTCAGCCAAGTCTCTTCCAGCAGGTACATCAAAAGCATGGCAGCCACTGCTGAACCAACCTGCCCGTGGGTTCCCAAATAGACTGGCAGCCACATCTTCACGATGATGGAAGCTACATGCCGACACATCAATGTGGCGGCCAGCCTGGCTGATCTGGAAAGAGGGCAGGATGTCAGGCTAGGCATGGTTCAAACATGTTCAAAATCATTCTCTCTTTTGCATTCTTTTGCTAGCTTTCTGAGTCCAGGCAGAACTTGAAACTTGTTCTCAAAGTGGATGCTACTTGGACGCACGCTTGACACGTCTCTTTCTGGTGCACGCGCCTTTTGAATGGGATACCTGCCCCTGTGGGCGATCCTGTCGGTGCGCTCCCTGTATCCGCGTGCACGATTTGCTCCTGCAAAAATGTCTGGGGAGACCAGCTGAGATGCACTAAAGGCATCCGAAGGCTGAAGCTGCCCTGCCTCCTTGGTGCCCAGCTTCTTCAAAGCTCGTTCAGCTTCTTTGCGACGCCCCTTCCTTGGACCAGCCATCTGCACACCGCCATGCCTTCATAATGCCTACGGGTACATAATTCCTATCAAGGCGAAGCCGTGGCATTGCTATGGAGAAGCCATTTATTTTCAAGATCTTTTAAATCACACAAGCCAATGTATGTACAAATTCCTGTCTAAGGCCTCTGTAGGCAGACAAGAAGATCCCCTATGAATTCCCCATGTATATATATATATATTTATACATATATATCATATATATCACACACACACACACATATATATATATATATCATATATATCATATATATCATATATATACATATATATCATATATATATATATCATATATATCATATATATCATATATATCATATATATATATACATATATAACATATCTATCATATCTATCTATCTAATCTAATCTAATCTAATCTAATCTTGAGAGTTTCCAGTCTAGTAAGGTTCTATAAATCAAGGTTTTGTTTTTTTTTCCTGACAATTTTCTGAAAAAAATCTGAATCAAATTTCTGAAAAAATTCTGAAAAAAATGTGAATCCAGAGATTTTCTGCTGCCAGCCATTCAAAAATGAATGAAAGCTGGTTGTTTTGCTGCTGTTTTCAAGCTGTTTTGCTGCTATTTTCAAACTTTTTTGCGTTGCTTTTCTCGAATTTTGACGCATTTCAGAAATTTTTCAGAAATGTTTCAGAATTTTTTCAGAAATTTTCAGAATTTTTTCAGAAATTTCTGAAAAAAATCCGAAAATTTTCTGAAAAATTTGTGAATCCAGAGATTTTCTGCTGCCAGCGATTCAAAAATGAATGAAAACTAGCTGTTTTGCTGCTATTTTCAAACTTTTTGCGTTGCTTTTCTCGAATTTTGACGAATTTCCAGAAATTAATCAAATTTATCCAGTACCTCAGCAGGCTGGGCAGAAAGTGTCAAATCTAATCTAATCTATCTATCTATCTATCTATCTAATACAGTAGATAATTTAGAGAATATCAATTGATATCAACTGATTGTACAATTAATCGATTTAAATACATGAGCCTCTCCCACTTTCCAGCCCAGTTGCAGGAGCAAATACCTTGGTGGTAACCCTGGATGAGAGATTTTGAGGCTCAGCAAATGAAGTGGTCAAGCTATTGTTGGAATGCAAAAGATGTGCTGATGGGACTCACAACCTATGCCTAACAGCTAGGTATCAATGGTATCAGCTATCAAAACCGATCAAATAAAAATCAAATAGGAACAGTAATTAAATATATAGATGTAAATACGCTGTGTCATGCTGTGTCATGCTGTGTCCAAGAGGCTGTGGTGATTCTGGTAGCCAAAGAAGACATGGGAGCAGTATCAAGCTGGCGATCAACGGACCAACGCCCAAGGCCCATCGCCAATGGTTCCCAGCCGTCAAGATTGCAACCTCATCAAACAGGTCTGAACATGATTAAACATGTATAAACAGTTATAAACATGTAGCATTTGGATTGCGATTTAACTACAGTCGCACCTCAAAAGTCACAACACATTGAGAAGCTGACGCGCACCATGAAACACATGAGTGAAACAAGCTCTGAGCTGCCACATGCCACACAATGGCCACACCTTGATACTTTACTTCACCTCAAAATCAAAATTGACAGTTCCCGGCTCTCCACTTGGGGTCCTGTGCCATACTGCATGTGCTATCTGAATCTATCTGAAAGCATGGGCAAATTGACGTAAACCAATTGTACTTAATCCAAAGTTGAAACTAGTCTATCCGTCTATCCCGATGCCAAGTGGCAAACGCTCCGATAGGCCAGCCCGAAGGATAGGTTGCCAAATAGGCCTTGCACAAAAGCACATAAACACACACACACAAACAACCGCGTGCAAAACAGTGGCGTTCCAAGTCAAGTCAGACCCTAGTTACTAGTTCTTTTCAGTCGACCCGCTGCTAGACAGGTCAATTGCAGTGGTTGTCCTCCCAAACTTGAAGCATCTGGCGTATCACATGTCTCTCATATATTATCATTTATGATTCATGATGTATCATTGAGTAATCAAATGTGATTATGTGCATCTCAAGTCTTCAATCTCAACTCCAAAGCTTGGGCCTTCCAATGAAATGGCATGTTGCAAACATCTGAAAGCATCTCCCCGTGCACCTGGCCTCTGCCTTCGTCTTTGGAAGGCCTTCAGCAAGCAATGCAGGTACTGCGATAGTGAAAAGTCCGGCCGCCAGACCAAGGCAAGTGCGCGCCAACAGCAGCGTCTCAAACCTGCGCAAACTTATCTTTGCACTGTACCTCTTTATACTTGAGTTTATTTGAACAGATTGAACAAGTCCGGTGTTTGGATTCGGTCAGCATGGTCAGCTGTAATCTCATCATGTTTGCACGGCCAGGCCATTTGACCGTGTTGTCTTTAGATTTTTAGATATTTTTAGCATTTTTTAGCCATCGTGACCGTCGTGACATCCATCGCCTTGATGCAACCAACAGCAGGAGCGAGGAGCCAATCGCCACCACCAGTCCTGTGAGCACCATCTGCCTGCGTCCCATCCGAGCGCCGCCACCCAAAACAAGGCCACAAGCATTGCCCAAGGTGAACGATGTGGCTGCCTGAGCTTCAGAAGGGCCAACATGAGTAGTGATTGATGTGCCATTGCCTTTAATATCACAATGGCCTGGGGGCACAATATATCTCCAGAACATCCAAACCCTAAAACATCTAAAACGTGCCGAGAGGCCAAGCCAACCTGTGCTGGATTCACCTGGAAGTCCCGCAGCAGCTGCGGAAATAGAAGGCCAGTGGCCTCTCAAATCTCTCAACTCAAAAGGCAAAAACTGTTAAAACTCAAAAGGATCCAAAAGATCCAAAAGCGCAAAGAGCTGATCACATCAAACGTGGGATTCATGTGGGGCTCGCCGCGTCATAATCATCCTAGTTATGCTGCAATAAAATCAAATAAGCTCCAGATAGTGGCATTCTTGGTGTTGAAGCCCGCTTTGCTGGAACTGATGGGACATGATCAAGTCAACCTCGATTCAGGTCATGTCCCTCTCATCGGTGGCTCGGCCTCATTGGCCGCGCCGCTCATGGCCCAGCTACAGAAACCGGTCAGCAGCAAGATGGTGTGACCCAGCACTGGAGCCTGATCGTTGCTGATGATCTTCAGTTCATGGATGTAACAATTGCAATTGGGGACGTCTATCCACTTGCTTTCTCGACATAAATGCAACAATCCACTTTTTACATCTTTTTACTAAGTGACACATGGCAAGACATGCCTGGAAGCTAGGAATCATTAAAGCAGTGGAGGATGTTCAAACAAACCAGCACAACTTCAGAATCAGAAGCTGAATAGATAGACCTCAACTATCCTCAACTATATAAGACCCTTCATTGACCTATTCACTTTCATAATATCGAGTAACCGAGTAACCCTAACAACATATTGAACGCCGCAATCCAAGGCCTGCCACCTTGGAGAGGCGCCGACTTCGTCACGAGCCGCCCGCTTGGGTATTTTGGGCCTGATGCGACCTTGGACAAACTTGGACAATGGCCATATGCTATGACTGCGCTATGATTACAATGAATGGTACTAATAGAGGGGTGCTCACCGTTTTTCGGACTAAGATGGCATGGGGCAGGGATATACGTGGATAATACGTGGATATAGGATATACACGATGCTGCTCCCGCTCCCGCTCCCGCTCCCGCTCCCGCTCCCGCTCCCTCTCTCTCTCTCTCTCTCTCTCGCTCTCTCCCCCTCTCTCCTTCTCGCTGAACAGTCTTGGCCTCGAACGCTTAGAAGTTTCCACCGCCAAAGCCGTGCCAAATGCGGACTTTTTCCAGCAAACGTAGGGAGCCTGGATTGATAATTATGATTAATGAGAGCTGAAAAAGGGTGGAAACCAATGGAGACCTTCAACAAACACCACAGCATCACAAACAACTGGCATATGGTGCAGTTGTTTTCAGCTGTTGGCAAAACAGTGCAAAACTTCCTTGCCTCCACATCCTCCTCAATGGGCTCCCCCGTTCGCTGGGCGCAGGTGAAGGTCTCTGATAACAGCTCTCCCTGAACTCTAGCCCTCGAAAAAACGATCGACAGCATTGGTGGAACCCTCACGGGGTATGAAATTTAGCTGTCAAACGAGGAACATAAGGGGAGAGTCTGAGCCAAGAAGGGCAGAAACGGCATGAAACGGCTGTGACAACAGCCAGGCAAGCTGCTAAGCCAGTGGAAAACTAACTTTTATATTTTATAATTTTATAATCTTTCATATAGATGCTTTTAGTAAGCTTCTGGGCCTATCCCTGGTGCGACTCAAGCAAGCCAACCTTCCAATGCCTGCTGCGAGTCTTCTGGCATGAGGTGGTCAAATCATGCTAGAAACCAAAACCCAGCAAAGCTCAGCTTGGCTGACAATGGCCCATCATGCTGCGAAGATGCAAACCCATCGTCCATTGCTGCCATGCTTCTTGTCTCTTCTGTTGCAGGAGCTTCCAGATTATTCGCTTGGCCTGATCCAAGTGTAATTAGAAAAGATCAACGCGGGTGTGCCCAAACATGAGGATTACTGTAATACCCAAACCTGCCAGTTTCTCCTGCTTGAAGAGAGACCATCAACTGTTGGATAGTCTTGGGGCCCGCCAGTCTCTGAACAAAAAGATGGCCAATCACTTCCACAACATCCGCAACTACGCACCATCCTGTTTGAACCTGGCAAAATGCTGTTGTTCTGTGACTGAATTCCCTGGTACGTGTTGGTGAGATTTGTGCATGAAGTTGAATATGAAGGGGAAGACCTTTTATCAACACAACAAAGGAATGGCCAATCACCAAACCAAACCCAAAACCAACAAGAATCAATAGTGAAAGCACAAAGTGGAAGCATAGGTGCAAATTGGAAATATCAAGTCCATACATGTAGAGAACCCACAAAACACAAAGTTATAGTGGGATGTGGGAGTCCAATCTTTCGATGTCCCTTAAAAAGGCTTTTTCGGCCTCGTCTTCCTCGATCATGCCGTTCCCGTTGAGGTCAAAACTGCGCTCGTTGAAATAGCTGAGAAGTATGATAGGGGTAATTCCCAATTATGCAGTTGCATGATATGACATTGCATTACGGCACACACATTATTATACATACCCATGTGACATGAGTATATTATGTACACATACACACACACATATATATATATACATACATACACACGCATCAACTATGACATACAGGAATATAGGTCTCTCGGTACATATATATATGATCTTATACAATGTATACCAATCTACTTTACAATACAGTACCTGGATTCACACGATGCAAATGGTTACACAATATCTTACTCTGGCAGTCGAATCTGGCTGGGCGGAAAATCATGTGTTCTTGAAAAGGAAAATCATTCTTTGCATATGCAGGGTCCAGTGCCAGGTCAGATCATAAAGGCGATACCAAGGTGCAACCCCAAAGAGAAGCTCGTTGAACATTTGTCCCAAACATTCAAATTCAACACAGCTAACACAAGCACAAAATACTCAAACAAGTCCTCACAGGATGCAAGTTTTGGCATTCCCAGGACGCCACAGCGCGAAGGGCCTCTCAAAAATCAACTCATTGCTTGTGAAGAAACGCGGTGGCAAACCAAGGCTTCTTGCACAGGACACCATCACTTCCTGCATCTCGCCAACGCCTTGGGTATTCAATCAAACGGCACCCGGGTGAATGCATATGAATGTGCCAAAAACACCTGAAGTATCTTAAGTAGTTTCAACCTGAGGTTATACAATATTATACAGTAGGTATGGACTCATCCACATTTTGATCATTTTGTCTGCTGTTTAGTGCTTTGCATTGTTTTGCATTGTTTTGCATTGTTTTGCATTTCCTATATTTCCCAAACAAGAGCGGGAGTGAAGTGTTTTGGTTCCGCCAGCAGTTGCACTCCCCTTTGAGGCCCAGGACGGATGACACCACTTCGCGCGGATGGTATTTCTTGGTAGCATGTGGCCACCTGGATTTGAGATGATTTGAGTGGCGAAACAGGAGATAGCAAGAGGACAAATCAATGGAAGGAATGATTCTGCCAATTTCTGCCAACAGTCTCAAAATCCGGCAAGGCACCACTTGACAAGTGGAATCTTTCCTTGGTGCTTTCAGAATCAACGTCTCCGAACCGCTGAATGCATCAGCATCTTGCAAACAAAGGAACTGACTATCACATCTGTCACACTTCTCGACCTGTCTGGCTTCCACCAAACTCGACCATGAGAATGAAAATTAAAGGTGGAAGACACGTGGATTTGTGAAAATAGGGTTGGTCATCGCTATTTTCCCTATGAGTCCACGAGTTGGCAATGCATTGGCAATTGAGGTTGCGTCCCCCCTTTGGACCAACCCCTGCAAACAAATAAAGGCCGGCCAAAGAATCTGATCCAAGCATTTGTCAATCGCAGCGACCAATGCAGCTTTCTCTCGCGACATGGCAGCAGCTTTCCCCCAGAAGATCACGGTCTCTGTTTGTGGGCTCTATGACCAAATACTGTAATCTTTGTCGCCTTTTGGGAGTGGGGCAAAAATTATAACCAAATTGTCAGTAGATGGTGGCAAGATCGAATCAAACATGAAGCAAAAATTGCATCTTCGCCGTTGCTTTTGGAGCTGAAGAGGCGGTTTTTCATGGCTTTTCCAAGGGATCATTTGGAGATTCTGGAGCCAGGGGGTGATGCACTCTGCTGGGAGTATTGGGTGAGGGACTAACCGACTAACCGCTTCCCCCCAATATCTAACAATAAGCATCTCCTCAGGAACCCCGGTAGTGACTATGTTCGTTTCAGGTCTCATCTATGGATGGTTATGATCAGGGAATGGGACTAGGATGCCTGCTGGAAGTCATTGGAAGCACGGTCAAGCCGCAAGGACTTTGCCGGCAAAGCATAGTCCACCCCTTCTTTCCATCTGCAAACCCAGCTGTCCAAAGTGTCCAGCTTTTACTTTGAAGCTGATAAATGGTCAGCTCTAACTGCTTGTTGTTAGCGCTTCAACCCACCCCAGATGTGCAATTGTTGAAGCATCATTACATATGCAGGGTTGAACGCAATGAGGAAACCACCAGTATCCACCAGCGTTCGCCGCAGTGTTGCCGTTGGTCAAAAGACCTCATCTTCACGGTCAAGGCCCTCCAGGAAATCGGTAGGGTTCGCCTCCCACTGAAGCTCAGTCACAACGGAAGAGATGGAATCTGATTTACGTTGTGCAAATGTGCGTAGAGTAAGATCCATAAAATCACGAGAAATAACCGGACAAATACTGACAGTATATAGTATGTATACAGTATACATTCATCATATCCTGACTTAATATGACCAAATGAATCCAAATGATCACTGATAATGTTGGATCCTGATTAGTGTCGCCCCCCCCCTCCCTTAACAATTTTTAGGTCCTCTTTAATGTGGAAATTTTCAAGATTTCGATCCTGAATAATTAGTGTGTTATCAAAAAAAATGATACTGTAGATTTCAATTGATTTGAACTTACTTTCAATTGATTTTCAATTGATTTCACTTGATTTTCAATTTACTTTCAATTGATTTGAACTTACTTTCAATTGATTTTCAATCGATTTCAATTTACTTTCAATTGATTGCAATTTACTTTCAATTGATTTCACTTGATTTTCAACTTACTTTCAATTGATTTTCAATTGATTTGAACTTACTTTCAATTGATTTTCAATTGATTTCAATTTACTTTTAATAAAACATAATTTAACACATTTTTTTTTTAACTGAAAAACTTTCTCCAAAAATCCTGGGGACACAATAGTGAACCCCCCATCATTTCAACAGATCCAGAATTATTTTAGAGTCTGGGGGCACAATAGTGTACCCCCACACTAATCAGGAACCAACATTACTACTGGTGGCTGGTGGTTTCTGTCAGTATGTTCTTTGAACCTCTTGCTTTGCAACATGTCAATGGGCAAATTAGTGTGGGGATGCAAGTGATCTTCCAAAAATGGCAACACTACTTGCAACATGATGCCAAGCGAAATTCACCCACGGGAGCGTGTCAAAACCTTGGCGCCTTGACTGTCACAAAATGTGGCCAGAATGGCGGTCATGTTGGGAGGTTCATCAACCAAATGGCGGGGGTGTTGGCTCTTGGCCCATGCCCTAACGATCCCAAATTGTAAATTGTAAACAATCCCACCAGGTACTGCACAAAGGCCCACCTTCAAGACTTCCCGTAGTAAACTTTCAGCACTCTCTGTCCTAGCCAGTGCTCCGTTGCGAATTTGTTTGACTTTCGGACACGGTGGAAGCGCTGGGATTGCCAAGATTCTGAGGCCCTTCACATTGGCGCCGTATTTGTTTGAAGATGTTTGAAGCCGTTGTCTGCAAATATTTGTAATCACCAATTCTTGTTTTACATGTTGTTACGTGAGTAAAGCATGTAAACATAATTAAACATACCAGTAGTACCGCACAAGGCGGTGGTGGAAGTTTCAAAAATAGGGAACCTATAGGAGAGATTGGTTGTTGTGAATCCGGGATGGCAGAGCGAATCCACTGATGGACCGAAAGGTGCTTGAGGTCTCCTCTCTTTCTCTCTCTTTCTCTGACTATCTACCTACCTACCT
>Ga0126342_10017663_pt1 | contig 12315 bp, 12 predicted proteins | sample Cyp1metagenome_FD_92528 | JGI IMG/M metagenome (GOLD analysis project Ga0126342, IMG submission 92528) | Coral microbial communities from Lord Howe Island, Old Settlement Bay, Australia - Cyphastrea 1 metagenome | ecosystem: Host-associated > Invertebrates > Cnidaria > Coral ... | reverse complement strand
TACATACATACATTACATACATACATACATTACATACATTACATACATTACATACATTACATACATTACATACATTACATACATTACATACATTACATACATTACATACATTACATACATAACATACATACATACATAACATACATACATACATACATACATACATTACATTACATTACATTACATTACATTACATTACATTACATTACATTACATTACATTACATTACATACATTACATATATGCATATATGCATGTATACATGTATACATGTATACATGTGTATAGGTATATGTAGCATATGTATATGTAGCATATGTATATGTAGCATATGTTTATGTATATGTAACATATGTATATGTATATCTATATGTATATGTATATGTATATGTATACTTATACGTATATATGCATATGTATATGTATATGTGTATGTATATTTATATGTATATGCATATGCATATGTATATACATTAGTGTGTGCTGAAATATGAGGGCAAGGCAAACAAGCCCTGTAACAGACAAGAAATGAATGGACTGGAAGACAGATGATGGGAGACAAATACGGGGACTGGGAAACACATGCGGAGAAAACAAGTGGAAAAGACAAGCGGGAAACACGTGATCAGAGACAAGTAAAGGGAATGGGAAGCAAATCAAAGAAGACTGTGACAGAGCGGGATACCATCACCGAAGCTGATTGAGATGTGATGAGCGCGAGACAAATGAGAAAAGACTCCTTGAAAACCGGGCGCCACCATCGACACAAGGGCTGGCGCATCCTAAAAGAATAGAGGGCCCAAACAGTACACTGCTCGGGAATGAAAGGGCCTGGCGACAAACGATGGTAAACAAATGATCAAAAAAATCTTGGTGACGGACACCAGCACCAAACCTGGGATGTCCGAGACCTTCAAGGACTGGGAGTTGAATGGTCCAATAAATCCCAACTATAGTTTTTCCCATGATTTTCCCATGATATCCCAAGGCCCTTGGCCCGTGACAGATGGCCGCCTTGTGCGCTCCGGCGCTTTTGCTGTTCCGCCGTGACCTCTGCGGCATGTTCCTCGTCGATATCGCTCCTGCGACGCCGGGATTGCCTGTCGATGGTGGTTTGCCTCGGTCCAAGAATGCTGTCTTAAGGAACGATATAAACAGATTATGAATAAATTATGAACGTAATAAATATTCAAACACAAAACATAGGGGGTTAACAACTGAAAAGGAAGATTTAACGAAAATGCCTGAGTTTTGAGCTACTGACAACTGATCTGGTGTGTCTGGAGCCGAAAATATTCTACAGGTATGTTGATGTGGGTCCGGGTCAAACATGGAGCATCGCCCCCAAAGTTCCGGTCTTTTTTTGTGTGAAATTAAACGGTCCCAATTTGGGAGTCAATCATTTTGACCTAGCTCCACATGTCTACCTGGAAATGACCAAAGCCAGTTTTTGAGATGGTCATTTGGTCAAGCGCATGGTGCAAGTCATCCTCGTGTTTTTTCTCGTGTTTTTTTGGTTCTGAGGGACCGGCAGGCCATCCCAAATGTCATCATGGGCGGATCTGGTGAATCTTGCCTCAGCCATTTCAGCTGCACATCCAACGCTTCACGCGGAGGTTCCTGAGTCGGACACCCGCAGAGACTCCATCGTCTCGGAGCGGTACTGGGCCACCTGACTGGCGGATGCGGCATCCAGTTGGAGCTGGTTCTCCCCACAGGCCAAAAAAACATCCAAAAAAACGTAAAAACACACTTAGTAAAGTTAGTACAACCCTGGTGGTTGCTCCGCAACACCCAACCGGCCCCTGCCTTCTCTAAGAAACCTTTGAACAACCTGCAGTGACATGTTGTTGTTTTGGGTGTCGGTCCTCCCATGTGTAATGTAAATCGTTTATCTACATACCTGTATAGTTATAGCCATATCCAGATTTATATATGTGCCTTCCTCATTTACATATTTAATTAAATTTGTAACTGTTTAAGTCTATGCCTATGCCATCTATGCGTTTCTTTGCATGCACCTGGTTGGGTGTCTTGGTCTTCATCTTTGCAGGTCAGCCATGTTCCATGTTGATTGACAATATTCCTGCTATAAGCAATGTCGCATTTGTGCGGGATGTTTGAGGTGTATGAATTATATGAGCTACTGCCAAACGCCATCTCTCCTACGTTTCTTGTCCTAGGCAACATGGAAAGGATGCTGTTCGTTGTAATCATCCCTGCAGGATGAGGAAAAAATGAAATTGTCAGCTCCTAAAATCGAGGCACAGTCAGCCAAGCTATTGGTTGGAATTCAAACTACTAGTCATGGGGCATGTGCAAGTTGGGGAATTGCCCAACAGGCATTCAGATCTTTAGGGTTTCCCTTCAGATGAGATCTCTGAAAATATGATATACATATATATATATGCAGGGACCTGTTGTGGGCGGCAGAACTCCGGATATGATAGATTGCTTTCTGATATACGAGTACGTACACACACACACACGTACACATATACATACACATATACATACACATATACACATAGATATACATATACATATACATATACATATGCATTTACATTTACATATACATATACATATAGGTTGCTTTCAGATGTGCGCATATATATATATATGCATAGGTTTATCTATACACATGTCACATATCCCGAAGGAAATGTTTCTGCGCCAATGACACCCAGCCACGGTGAGATCTTGGAACGGCTCTCGTGCACCAAGGTGGCTATATCTTGACCTCAACACTGCCCAGGATTGTTTTCAAATATGATTAAACATGCACATCGTACAGATACATTAAAGTATATATACATATACTGTATATAGGTATGTCATTTCTACTGCTACATATTGCTACTACTATCATTGTTCTTTTCTTATCTATTATCATCATTATGCATGCATACACATACACACACCTTTCTATATATATATACGTATATATATAATATATATATATACGTATATATATAATATATATATATATACGTATATATATATACGTATGTGTGTGTGTGCGTGCGTGTGCATGTGTGTGTATACATATGTTTGTCTGTCTGTGTGTGTGTGTAAACATATGTATGCAAAAATGAAACATACACATGACCAAGAAAATCATTTCTCGTTAAGAAAGAAGACAATGAGACCATTTTGCCAAGAAATTGCCATCCGGGCAGTCGCACGTTTCTCGTCCAATCCAAAGAGGGTGGCTTCAGCAGTAGCCTGGGAAGCCCAGCCCAGCCCAGCCCAGCTGCCCAGCCACCCCAGGAAGCGGCACCGCACCGCGTCTCAGACACGGTTGCCTCGGTGTCATCCAACATTTTGTCGGATTCCACTTGCAGAGATTCCAAGAATTCCATGAGTGACTCCATGTCCTGGGACGGAGCACTCCAAAACTTTGGGGGGAACAATTTTTCATGTCACACCCAGGCTCAAAATGTCAAAATCCCAAGAAATCGCCATACGAATCCGGAAAAACATCTTGAAAGTTCCATCTTTCTGGTGCTTCCAATCTTTGGTTTCAAGTGGGAAGTTTGGTTCCCTCCGCGAGTCCTTGGCAGCCTCCACTCTCTCCTCTACTCGAACGGAAGAAAAGAGCCGCCCCACCTGGCAGAGAAAGTTAGAGGTTACGAATAACCGTCAACAAAATGGATCTTAACAACCCGATTTTGTCAAACCAATAGCCGTCAAAAACAGAAGTCTTGCGAAAAAAAAACTACCCGATTTCCTTAAGCAGTTGTTTTCCCGTTGGAAACAATATCCAACAAGTAGTGGAAATTCCTTTGCTTTGCCCGAATTCCACGACGTGGTGAAGATAACCGCCCATTTGAGCACATTGGAAACAAAGCAACATTGGGCCTTGAAAATGATGCTGATTTTCTCCATAACTGATTGACTTTGCAGGTAACAAATTGAATGGTCATTTTACATCATATGTACCCTCAACGATCTAATGTGTCGGTCCATTTGGACCCAAAACTTATGGTTGGGGAACTATGACACATCATTATCACACGCATCAGGGCCAAAACATATCTTATCATCTTATCCTCAAAAAATGATGAGAAAAGACCAGAGGTTCCTGGTGCCATGCCTGCGCCTTGCATAGTTCCAGGTTGAATTCCGCCGTGTTTTCTCAGCCATTGTGCAAGGCAAGGCGATTCTCAAGATCCCCAGAATCGGGGAAAAAACAAAGAAAAAAATTAAGCACCAGGCCCTGGAGCAAATCTTGCGGTTCGAAGTTGAGAAACTTTTTGTCCACGCTGCTGCCAATATGTTCCATGGACTCACCTTGGTTTCCGTGGGAGTTTTTTTTAATCAACCCAACTAAGACAAGGTCTGATCGTCGAGCTGTGCACTGTCACGATCATCATCGGAATCTTCTTGAACCGCCACCTTCATTCACGAATGGGTTTGGCTAAAAACCCTGCTGCCGCTACCCTAGTGTAGCCCGAAAAAGGGTTGTTATCCCTGCGAAAGATGGTTCGTTAGGTATTGATCAATCCCGAAGGCTGTGTAGAATGAGCATGGGATAGCGCGGGTTTCCTTCCACCAAGTCAACCCTGCCTTTCTTGACTCTTGGATTGTTTCCTCCTAGCAAACAACAAAGTGGAGCCCAGCAATGAGACAGGTCAAATTCGCACGGGCGCAAAGGTCCTTCATAGGGCGGATAAACTCTTCCATCCTGCCCATGTGAAGGTGCTGGTTGAAACAATGCGCATACACATGCCAACCCAGGCTGGTGACGATTCAGCGAAGGGTCAAACCCCAAAGCGGGTGTTAGATCACAAATGTCCTGATTGTCTTGTCACTAACATTCCTCATGCGTCGCTTTGAAATTTCCCCACTCGTACCATGTCCTCCCCAGCCTGGATTTCTGCTCGTCAACCTCTGGTTGCGGTTCTTCCTCTGCTTCCTCTGGTTCACCTGGTGTCGCAAGACCCGAAAAACTGAAACCCGTCTTGGAGTGGTTCAACTGAGACAGTCACTCGGGCTATCGAATGGGTCCTTGACATAAATCACCGCCTCAATGCTTGCGGGACATAGAAAAGCTAGCTGTCGCCAATGCCATTGGTCAAGGAAAAGGAACAAAGTGGTTTTTGCATCAAAAAACAGGTTTGTCATTCCAGAAACCACGTTGACCTCAGCACCTCCGTGGTGAAGGTGGAGGACAATAAAGCAAAAAAAACATATATATACATATATATATGTGTGTGTGGGGGGTATTGTATTGTATTGTATTATATTATATTATATTATATTATATATATATTATACATACATATATATGACAGTGCAAGTGGTTTTTGTATATTTCATATTTCAGCTGAAAATGACTCGGTTTCCGTACAATATTTTTTTTCAAGATGTTCGCAGATTCCTGACCATTCACGGCGCAAATTCCCATGCCCAACTCTTCTTTTGCGTGGCAAGATGTTTACACATGGATCAACCACGGTAGGTCCTTGATGGCTTTTACAAAGGCCGTGGTTGTATGGACAGTCTCCATAGCACCAACGGCCGATCCATGCAGCTCTCTTCATGCTGGGGGCCTTGAATTCTCTGGGAAACACGCGGCCAAGTCGCAGCAAATCAAATAATTTCCAAGCACTCTCACTACCGATATGAATAATTTAGTGCACATATTCCGGTCCCTTCCCAAAGATGTAGGATTCTAGATGTGGATATCGGATCTATCATCGCCTATTCAATTGGTGGCAATTTGGGTGCATAGTTCGAATGAGACCACGGGTGGTCCCCGCACACTGGGGTGGACCCATGTTGGAACATGTTTGACACATTGAATATCATATCGCCACACTTCACCGGGTGCCGGATTTCCCCCTACGGTGGGTTCTTTAGTTGGTCACGCAAACGGTCCGTTTGTGTCAATTCCGAATCGCAAAATGCTTACCGGGTTTTCATGAAAGCACACATGCTAAATTGGTTCTGAAGTTGAAAATTAACATGACAAGGCGCAAAAAAAACAGCAATTGAAATGAAAATTGCGCCACGATGGATCACCCCACGACGGAGAGTGGAAGAATGGCCATTGGTGCTTTAAAAAAAAACGAACACATTTCAATGAAAAGTTTCTTGTGTGACAACATGACTGTTTGCTGTAGCGCGAAATGTTCTTCCGTGTTTCTATACACGTAATTTGCCGATGTGTTAACCAAAGTGTGTTTTGATACATGGACATGGTGAACATGAACAATGCGCTCATATTTTGCAACCATCCAGCCGCGATGTCGCAACACTCCAGCGTGCGAATGTGACAACGCGTTCTGATGTGTAGGCCATGTTTCTGTTTCCACCGACAACAAGGCGCATAAAAGCAATTACTGGAATCACGAATGCTGGCCCGGATTTTTTTTCCGCCGGTAAATTTTGATTTGTGCTGTCATTTTTTTTCGCCAGCACTGCGTTTTCATTATGTGGGATGCGCTGTATGGGATACATCCTGTAGTTTGCACAAGGGTTCCTTCAACGCGGCTTGCCCGTGCGGCGCTGGGCATGGTTTGCCCTTGCGGCGCTGGGCATGGCATGTTGACATGGAAACGCAGCAGCTTCGAAGTATAAGATGAGCCAAAATTTCAAAACGTTCAAGCCAAGGTGCGCAACCGGCATTCAAAGTCAGAAAATGCACTCTCCTAGGCCAGTTTCGCAAAAAACCGTGGGCCAATTTAGTTGGCGAAGAAGTTCCCGTAGACAATTTGGTGCGCAGAAGAGGTACCATTCACCAATGCAACGTTGAGTAGGCAAAAATGTTTCCATGGACCACTTTTTAAAACCAAAAACGATCGCACGCGAATTTGGTAAGGAAAAACCCTGCCGCACACGCCGTCCCAACGCCCTTTTGATTCGAAACCAATCGTACAGTGACATTGGTCGGACCAAACAAATGCACTCGCAACTTTTGGGCACGTGTTCAGAAATTTAATGCACACATACGTGCTCGTAGTACCGAACAAGGCGGTGGCGCAAATTTCAAGGATAGCCTATAGCAGTGGAAATTTCAAGGGTAAGAATAAGAATAAGAACCTATAATAACGGTGAGTTGTTGTGATGCATGGATGGCAAAGCGAACCCACTGATGGACCGAACACTGGTTGGGGCTCTCGGTTTTCTCTCTCTCTCTCTCTCTCTCTTTGTCTCTCTCTGTCTCTCTCGTTCTTTGCCTCTCTCCTTCCATCTCGCTCTGTCTGTACAACATCTATCTGGCTGCCTGTCCCTGTGTAATATTTTTCTCCGCATCTCTGTCGGTCTCTCAGTATCTATCTGTTTATCTCCCTCTCACGCACTCTATCATCTCCATCTCCGGTTCCTTGTCCATGTATATTTATATATATATATCACATTATAGTAAGTTACACTACCCACAACTTCACAGGTAAGTAACTTAGGATGTTCAACTACACTGCAAGTCACCCAGCGGTCCCGAAACGGAAGCGCCCTTGTTTTAATGCAGTGCTTGAGCCAAAGAATGTCGGATGATTCCACGCTGTACATGCACATTGGGTCGAATTTCAGGGACCATAGCATCAGAGAGATGCCTGGCCAATTCCAACTTTCGTATAAGTTGTGATCTACTGATGCAAGAAACGGATGTGTAAAAGGTTGCACGCAAACTTGGCGAAGAGTTTCGGCCCAGCTCTGTGGAGATAAGATCTTATTAAGAGGATTGGCGAGCTGCAACTGGGTGTTGCAGTACTCAAGAGAGATACACTGATCGGTTTCATCTACCAAACTTGAAACTGAAGGTACGGTAACCCTATGGACTCTACCACAATGCCGAAGTTTCACTGAGTAACGATTACACACAATTTTGATGTCTGCTTCGTTATCTTGCTTTAGGATCACATCTGGTCTTTTGCCTAGCAGATACGTTAACATGTCTTGCGCCTGTAAAGTTTTACCGAACAATGCTGCATACATGGCAATGAGCTCAGGTTCTGAGCTCGATCTTGCAAAGCTAGATTGCTTCTGTGACTGCCAAAAGATTGGAAACAGGGTTTCGCCAGTGGCGATGGCAATGAAAATTCCACTAGTGGACTTAGATGTCCACGGGCAGCTCGCAAAGTCAGCATCTGCAAAGACTAGGATTTGCGGACCAAAGCCATGTGAAACTGCTCCAACAGTGACAAAGTCAATGATGCAGTTCAATGATGAAATGGCTCTCAGCAACTGTCTGTCATCCCACCTTGACCAAAGACTGGCATTTTTGAAGCTAACCTTCCAACGATAAAGGCAAGATCAGGGCGACTGAGTCTTGACAGCCACAGCAAGCACATTAGCACTTGAGCGGAGTATCCGCTGAGGTCACCTTGCTCCGACGATTCCTCATCACTCATAGCACTCTCAGGAAGTGCTGGAGAAGTTACAGTCTTTAGGGATTTGGTTTCAAGGCCGCAGAGTTCGCAATAGAACTGAACCGTTTGAACGGCACATGGCCTCACATCAAAGTGCATTGTGGAAGCTTTGGCTCCACCAGTTACACAATGACCTCTTCAATGTTGATATACCTACGAAAGTCATCCCAAAATTGTTGATGCAAACTTTCATCCCCTGAAAGAGTCAGATCATCCACATAGACATTGAAAAGCGACCATTTTGAACCATATTGTATAAGGTAATTTGACGGAAAACCTTCTACTTCAACTGCATTCAGGGCTGCCAACTTTTCAGTCAGGTAATTTTGCCATAGCTTTCCAGCTAATGGATGGCCATACAAAGATTTCCAGAGTCTGACACAGAGCTTCGCTCCTTTTGGATACCTATCGAACCAATGAGGAAACCAAAGCTCCTCACCCAGGACAACCCATGTCTCCTCAAGCAACGGTGCTTGAAGGAAGGCCTGAATGGCATCTGAAATAGAAATCACATGTCCGTGCATCATGCGGAAAAACACTGCGAGATTTAAGGCAACCAGTGCTCTTGGATTGGTGCTGGGTTCCAATGGATCGGACACTACGTGACATCCATCTTGATCTCTTGTATCATCGCCGCGATACACTAGCCTACCTTTGTAGCGATGAAAGGCCACATCTCCAGCGCTTCACTCCACAGAGTGTGAGAAGGTTGGCAATTTTCACTTTATTCCCTGACATTTTTGGTTGCAGTTTTAAATTAGAGACTGTTGTTGTGATGCTTTCGCCATCCCAAGTTTGGTTCTTGCGGAGACCTTCCGCCTCCTTTTTCACAGCTGCCAAAGCTTCTGGATGATTGGCCCGCTCAGATTTCTTGGGGTTCTTGGTGGCCAATGCCGAAGCTTGGATTGAAGGCGCGCTATGATAGAACTTCTGCGGGTACAGAGATTCAATGATCGTTTCTGCCATGTCCCGCATGTAAAACGCTGTTTTGGAAGCGTTGCCTCCTATGGCACGTTCATGCTCATGCTGACCATTGCATTTGTATTGATCGAATCAATCTAAGGTCTGTGGTGCTCACTGCCCAAGGCTTCTTGATCAAACCCCCCTGACGACCACGCAAGTTGAAAGCGCATTCATGGAAGTAGGCTCGTGCCATGCCATGTGCTTCTTCAAACTTCTTGAACTGTTCATCATTCCACAATTCATTCTCTGCCGGAAGTTCAAATGCAACACGACCTCCACGACTCAACACCTTATCCATGAAAATCTCTGCTTTTCTCAACAGTTTGAATGATTATTTCCTTTTGTTTTTCTTGAGCTTGTCCCAGTACTCTGGACTCTGCATGGTCCATGGATGGACCGACTCAAGTGCTGCAATAGTGAGTGGCACGAACAAACAACAGAGACCCATGTGTCAGCGCCTGGGAGGTAATCAACCTGTCCAAATTCTTGTTCAAGACTCCAACGGTCTCTGGCACTTGACCCAAGATTGAATTATCTGACCAGGGAAATTCAAACAAAACATCTTGACCAGGAAGGTGATGAATCCTTCGATACTTTGATAATTCAACAAAATGTTCATCGATTTGCAAAGGCTTTACCTACAGCAGCACCAGGAGGAATGCCCACACCGAATGGTAAATCATCTGGATTCACTTCAACCTCTTCAGTGTCCGTCGGTGCTGGACACTCAGGAGCGACATCGTTATAAATTGTCCTGATCAGAAGTTCTTCAAGCGGCTTGCTACCCTCAGCTGGGGGGATGGACGGCGCCTTGCCAATCTTTGCTGCTTTCTCGGCCTTGACGAATGCATCAAACCTTGCTTTACACCTGCTATTGTGCCTGCCGAGTGCTTGCCTGACATTTCTGAACAAGCTTTACAATCCGGAGTGGGGCCAAATCGAATTTCACGATCTAGAATCTAGTGGTTTATATTCTTGGCAAATTAGAGACTGGGACTTCTTACGGAAGGAATTCTTGCCAAACTTGGATCACAAAAATCCGCAAGTGCAAACCCGGCCGCAAATCATAATTGCATAGCTGGATCCACCTCTTCACAAGGCACAGTCATTGCTATCGAATACCCCGAAGATCTGTCCTTCACTGAAGCACAATCTAATGCAAGATACACACCTTTTTGTGTGATTTCGGACCCAAATCATGCCTCCATCCAGCAAACAAGGCCGGAACGGCATTGGCGTCAATCAAATTTGTGGCGATTCAATGGATCCTTTCTCACATAGATCAATTGACCCGAAATCAAATGTCTCCCTTCGAATGCTTTACCAGTGGCACGCAATCACCACGATTGCAAGGACCCTTTGGAAAAAGCAAGCCAGGCACGGTGGACTTCGCCTTTGGCTTGGCCTCACCTTGTTTTGATCCTTTCTCCTTCTCCTCCTTTGACTTACCTTTTCCTTTGCCATCTCCTTTTCGGGGTTGGAACCTTTGGCTAGCAGCTGGATTTGGCAACCCTTTGGATTCCTCACCCTTACCACTTCTCGGCTCATCTTTCAGAACCTTTGGCTCCGCAACCGCGCCCTTGGGATTCGGCTGCTGCTTCGCCTTTGGCTGTTTCGCAGCGCTAATGGGCTCCTCACTTTGATACTCGCGAGCTTCAAGAAGAGCAGTTTTCAACTTGTTCATCAACCAATCCCAGGATCTCACGCGCTATGCCTTTTTAGAGCCACCTAGCGTGGTCTCACTTCGGTGGTTCGAACATCCTCATTTTTTTCAATTTTTTTTGTTGTCTGGACATTTGCAACTCAAACATGCAAGACAACAATGCAAGCAGCGGGCTGTTTTCTCACAAAGGGAATTCGTCTCACAGGCTTCGGACGGCTGGGCTAGGCAGTTGCGAAGCCACACAATCACTGGATGTCAGTGAATGAGCAAATATTTAAAAAGGGGTCACACCACTGAAGGCCAAGAAAATGGAGCTACACAAAGTGTTGTTGAAGTCCAAAACAGGGGACTCCAATGAGCGCGCCAGTGCACATGTAATATGCAAGAGAGGAGCAAGATGAGCTTGCATAGAAGCCATGGGTGGAACTGGGACTAAAGCCATGTGAAGAAAATGGATTTAAAAATTAAAAGACATGGTGACAAAAAGGCCAAGGAGACATGTCACTTGGGATTTGATAAGCTGTAAATTAAGCTGCAAATTAAGGTGGTGGGGGGGGTTTTCGTTTGATTGCCAACACCTGGTTTTGAGCACCAAAACTGACAATCAAACGATGTTTCAACCAGCATGCTGTGAGCTGGCGTGAAAACATCTTTCACTCTGATGTCATGTCAACAAAGAAATCCTACGGGAGATGTTCCTTGTTGTCTGGACATCTGCAACTCAAACATGCAAGACAACAATGCAAGCAGCGGGTTGTTTTCTCACCAGGGGAATCCGTCTCACAGGCTTCTCCCCCATTGACATTTCTGAGGGACGCTGTTTAAAGAGAGGGTACAGCGCAATCAGCACATCGCTTACATCAACATCTATAGCAAGGTCTTCATCAAGCCCGGATACATTTGCACGGCTCGGAGCATCGGCAACATTCGCCGCCGACGGAACTCTCTCGTACCATGAGATCGCCCCAGAGTCATGTTCCCACAAAAGGACTTGTTGGATGATGGTATCGTCAATGCTTTCACCTCCTCTTCCAGAGACCTGTTTTCCCAGAACAGCTTCGTTATCTACAAATATGACAACCCTGTCGTTCTGCACAACGGCTTCGGCAGGAAGCAGTTGCAGGCAGCCAACCAAGACCGCCAATGCTTCAAGATCGAAAATAATCCCTTCCTCCTAATACTAAACCTCCCCCCCCCCCCTAATACAAAACACGGCAGGTAGTTTTTAGTATTAGGGGGGTATTTATTATTAGGGAACCAAATCGAAGTCATGTTAATTAATTAATTAAATTTCCTTATATAACGCAATTA
>Ga0126342_10017662_pt1 | contig 12315 bp, 15 predicted proteins | sample Cyp1metagenome_FD_92528 | JGI IMG/M metagenome (GOLD analysis project Ga0126342, IMG submission 92528) | Coral microbial communities from Lord Howe Island, Old Settlement Bay, Australia - Cyphastrea 1 metagenome | ecosystem: Host-associated > Invertebrates > Cnidaria > Coral ... | reverse complement strand
TCACGACAATTTGGAACCTTTTCATTGTGGCGCAAACTTCGTTGGTCTTCCACCCCACAGCATGTTTGACGAGCTCTTCACAGTCCTCTCTTTCATCGCCGAGTACGACTCTGGGAAATCATCCAAGACTTGGGCAGCAATTCCATCAGGCGATTCCACATGGAGAAGAAACTCAGATCCAACGAAATTGGTGCCCAGGGATGCTACTTCATTCATCGTCTCGCCGACAAGCTGGGTGATATCAACGCCACTGACAGAGCTTTGAAGTTTTGGAAAGCCAAACCAGTCCGCAAACCTACTCCGCTTCGAGCACCTTGGCTACGTGGACCCGGGACCTTCGCAAACTTCTCACCTCACACGCACACATGACCAAACAGTACAACGCTACACTTCAGTCCCCGTCTACAAGTGTTGTCTTCACCAAGTACCCCTCGGTCATGGACAGTCTTTGCAACCACAAGGAACACGCAACCAGATGGGCCGATGGCGACTCACCCACCTGCACATGCTCAACCATGCAACCAGCCATATCTTCACTACAATCCTCAAGAAGACCAACATCTCGTCTTGGACGGTGACACCTTGAACTTCCAGGAGAAACCCTTGACATCTATCGCGACGGGGTCTCTGCAGAATAAGATCTTTCCACCTCACAAAGAAATCTACAAAACACTCCGGGAGGCCATCACTACTTGGACGAAAAAGAACTCTCTTCCATCCATGATGCACTCCGACCTCGAAGACCTTTGGAATCACTCACGACAAGTTCACAACGCTTGTCTCCACGACCACATCACGCACGAGGACGTCACTCGATTTAAACAACTCTTCCCCGATGCCGTATTCCACAACGAGGACAAACGAGCCACTTCCCTCCGAATCTTCTGTCCATTGATCTACTACGAGTGCCTCACCAACACATTCTCCGACCCCTTGGTCTTCCGGAAGCTTGATGCCAGCCCCAATACCATCATCGACGACACCATTGCCGAGATCACAAAGCAGTTTGGCAAAGCTTACCCTTGGGCCTTGGTTCCGGACGTGACCTCCCGAATGCCTACGTCCTCCCAAAACGGAAAAAACAGTTTCGCTCTGGCCGCCCAATTGTGAGTTTCTTCGCATCGCCAAACTTATCTATCAGCTTCTACCCGAAGCCTTCCCTCACAACTTAGCCAAGGAGACGTCTTCGACCTCATCAAGCTCCTCAAAAACACAGATTGTGATAGCATCCCAGCTCCCCAAATCTACAACCAGGACCTTGCGGGCTTTTTCACTACCATCGATACCACTCGGTTTTTGGACAGCTGGCGCCTCACCCTTTACTACCTTTCATCGACTATGAGTACCAATCCAGATGAGATCATTTCTGTAAAACCTACTACGGGCAACACGACCGGAGACGTAGTCAAGGGCCGAGCCTGCCGAACATTGAATGTCACCCGCAAGATTTTCATTCGGGACATTGAACGCATCATCCTCATGTCCTTGAAGATGACCCAGTTCTCCATTGGCTCCTCTGTTTATGAACAGATCAGAGGCTCACCAATGGGCTCCCCACTTAGCCCAGCGCTTTGCTTGATGGTGGTCGCCCTTTCCGAGGAAATATGGTACCGCACCTTCGCCGACACCTTGGCCTCGATGGATCTGACATCCCGACTCCTTCGCTATGTAGACAACCGCCTTTGCCTCCTGGACTCGTCATGGCACTATGAGCCTGCTTTCGCCAAGTTCCTCCACCCAGAGTTCTATGGCAAGCCTATTATTCTTTAAACGGAACCTGACCAAGAATTTCTGGGCTTTTGCCTTGAGTTTGAGCCTTTTGCGCTACGATATAGCCCTTCTCGTGACTTTAACCAAGTCATGGCGCCATTTTCGGCTTCACCACTCGATGTCCAACTTTCGGGCTTTGTCTCCAGATTGTTTTTGGTCGCCAAATGCGCGTACCCCCAATCCGAACAGTGTCGAGGCTTTGCTGCATTGCACCGCCTGTACAAAGCTGCAGGATTCAAGGAACCTGACTTGGTGTCAGCTTCCAAACCTATTCGGCGATATTTGCACCTTAATTCGCTCTGGTAAAGAATTCAATCCGGTTGGCTGCATCAGAACCTTCTCACTCATGCAACCTTGAGCAACTCTGATGAACTCCTTTCGACATATTGACGTTTTTCCAGTCTAATAGTTAGTTATCCTCCCCACGTACACTTTCTTCGGAAAATTGACGCCATGGCTTCTTCTCCATCGTTGACCACCATCCCTCTTCATGAACCAGTTTTTCAACAATTTCTTCATGATGTCCATCACGCTTATTTACTTTACTTCTACATCGGGCTATGTCACTACTTCCTCCGACAATGATTCCGGATATTGAGCCCACCCCGTTGCCTAGCACTGGCGTACGGAATCAACCTCTAGATCTTTTAGCAGAATGCTCGGACGCCACCAACGCTTTCATCGACGGTGCACCCGTGCCCTCCCCGGACCTTGAGGAAGAGGACAACTTTATGCAGGAGCTCGTGAGTTGCAACCTCCCACGACCTCACCGACATGTCGAGGCACCGGTACCCGACGCCATCCCGGCCCCACCAAAGTTCTCTGTGGCATCTTCTACCCCGTCGAAGAAGCGTCAACCAAAGGCAACCCCGAAGGCTCCTGGAAAACGCCGACGAAGATCCTCGATGTCACCGGTCACCGGCTCGTTCTCCTAGCCCCCCGACTACATGGACTGATGACGAGAAAAGGATGCTCCGTACCCTAAAATCCGATGAAAAATCCCGATTCTCATGGCGGGTGGTCGCCGGCAAGTTGGGCAAACCTGAGCAAGATGTCCGGGCGATGTGGAACAAGATCAAGAACCAGTTGGATGACCTGGCATTTTGGACCTTTTCTTCCATTGTGGTACCTCTTGCCGAGAAAAAGTGTTCGAGCAGCGTTGATGAACAGTATTCCTTACCTTCAGGTTCCACATTTTGTGCCACTTTGATTTCCTCTCCAGTGTGTTCTCACTTTGGTTTCAATTTTCTTAGCTCGTTTGATTTTCACGTATGTCGCTCCGTACCCATCTTGATCGTTACTGTATGCAGCGCGCCATGGCTCCGGACTTGATTTCTTCATCTACGCGATCGCGCTCTCCGACGCGGGTTCCTCCTTCATCGACGGGTACGTCGCCTTTTCACCGACCACCGGGCTGGAAACCACCTACGTCTACACCTCATCGACCCGTCATTCTGAAAATCGACCTCAAGCCAATGCAGCAACTTGCCAATCAAGACCCTTACTACAACAGACTGGCACCGCAAGTCGCCGGTAATCTATCCACTGATGAATATAAGAGCCTCTTCCAAGCCTACAAAGTTATTTACCCGGACTATGCCAGCCGACACTTTGTCGACGACCTCAAGACCATGGTTATTGACATCATGACACAACGCTGGTCCATCTATCTTCGGCCTACAGATTTCTACCTCATGGTGGACACTGACCAGGGAACCCACAAATCCTGGATGATCTACGACATTCGATCCTCGATATTCTCAATTGGTACTACCCCACTTGGAAGATTCATCAGCATCTGCACGCCTTCACTACTCGGTCTACCTCATCTTTGCCGCTTGTCCCACACCCTGACACGTCGGACACGGGCTTAGTGGTTCGGATTCAAAGCATTCCTCGTGGGCATCCATTCTTCTCACAGAACATGGTGACCATACCGTGAAAATTTTGATCGCGCGACTTCCACTCCGAGAAGAAAAAGGTGTCGTTGAGGGACTTTTGTTTGTACTTTGACTCTTCCCAGTGGTTTGACTTTCAATCACCGTTTCACTTCGATAGGTCAGATATTTTAGGCTCCAATACGAACTCGTGGCCCACGATCATCTTCATCATCATGGCAGCACCCCCGTTTCCGGATACAGACATGCAGGGGACCCACCGAGAAATGCTGACCTCCGAGATTTACCAAGACCATCCGGCCATTGGAGAAGATCCTTCGTCGGTTTCGTACATCCCTCGGACGGCCCGCACTGTGCCTCAAGCCTTGACGGTTCATACTATATACATGAAAAAGATCACCTATCCCATGACCTCACGACAACCGGAACTCTGGATACTTGAACGGACCCAAGACGGACTTGAAACATGGCGGCCCGTCGAAACCTTCTTGGGCAATCTTCAACTGTCTCAAGATCCCAGAGTTCTACGAGCAATTGCTAATCAATGGCGCCTTCACTACGAGGTTCCCCCAATCTCCCCGTCATCCACAACAACTGTTCTTCATCCTGTACTCCCTCATCCTGAACATTCGAATGTGCATTTTGGACAACCTGTCATCGTTATCCCCGACCACGCTTACATCCTCCAATCCTGCTGGGGACGCTCTGCACAGCATCATTCTCAAGGGGCCCCTACATCACTATATTGCCCTCCCTGGCGTACGACACCTCCTTCATCACAGACTACTCCTACTCCTCATGCACCAACACCGGCGTCATTTTCTGCTGAACCTCCACGATCTGACTTGAACAACCCAGCTGATATGTCCGACTCGAGCGTTTAGCTGACTACCTTGATCGTCATGAAAAAAGAATTAATTAAAAGTGAATTAAATTTTCTCTCCGATGTCCTTTGTTTGAACCATACCTTGACTGTATTGACTATCGCAGGGTGCTGATGTATTATTGTCATTATTTCCCGCAGCCAAGCTGATCTCGCTCAATTTGCATTTCACGCCATGGCTCCAAAAGACCTTCGGCATCACCCATACCGTGCTACCTCCAATGTCGAAACATCGGTAGGCACCCAATCTTGTTCTTGGTATGCTGGACCTGGCCAACTACCTGCTGGTATTGATCCACCTCCTGACAGACCTATTTTGATCATTGTGGATTACTCTCCGTTGCAGCGCGTCCTAGTGAACTGGATCATGCATCGTTCACCGCCCTGAGGGGACACAATTTCCGTTGTGCGACGGCTGGAGAACTTGAAGCTCTATTCACTTGTGCTCAATTGTTCCCTCCTCATGAAGCCAATCAAATTGACTTTACTTATCTACGGCCTCAATTGACTCCTCGAATCCGCGCCCAATGGGACATTCGGATGGTCCCATCAGACCTGGAGTTCCGCTATGCTGATCTTACCGGTGATGTTCTCCAAGTTCGCAACGATTGGATCATGCAGTTGTTGGACGAGTACCGACCTGATTGGCGAATTCGACAATATAGCTACAGATCCTCTACTCTATTGGTTCAGGGTACCCAACGACCTTTTATTTTGCGATTGACTTGTCACAAAGTTCGACAGGGCGTCATTCTCCCATAGGTTGACTTTCTTTGTCTCTTTCATCGATGTGCTGAACACAAAAAAGTGCGTTTCAACTTTCACGTCGTCTTCTTGAGATGTTCAATTTCATGGAGCAGTTTCGTCCCATTTTTCACTACGTATGTATTGTCGACCTGCGCATGGAACAACCCTTGGCTTTTTCGCAGTACTGACATGACTCTTTCTTTCCTTCACATTTGTACTACCAATGGTTTCTACATATTATCCTCCTTGTGGCCCAACTAGTTATTATTTCTCTGATAGCTTTCTCCACGGTGCCGTGCCCTTCGTGGAATCTCATTCTCGTCGCCAATGGAGCACAAGCGCGACGCTGATGCAGCCGGCTTGGCTTGGCCTGGAAGCAATACACGAACTCCTCAGAGCACTCCGCTGCCTTCTATAACGCATCTTTCGAATCCACCGCCACAAGGGAATCCGATGGCCCCTACCACTTTGGGATCTTCTTCGGCCGAGGACAATTCGTTGACGACTTCCGGGATGTACTCAGCGGGAACTCAACCTTCGACTCCGTTCCCATCTACTGAACATCGTCATCCCCCTTCTCCTCATCAAGGTCGATTTAGCGAACGATTGGTTCACCAGATCCACTTCAAGATCTTTACACATTCCAACAACACACAAGAACTATTCGTCATGGAGATACCGACAACAGGAATTTCAAAAACCAGAGATCCGGAACATTTCTTCTATGCCATGTCGGGGCAATGGGAGGGAGTGGTCCCAGCGCACGGCTGACTACTGGCGCCACCACTTTGGAGTGCCCATGCGCCATGGAACCAACCCCTTCGAGGACTATTTCCCACCGGACATGGAACCCGCCATCGCTCAGACACCGCAGCCGACCGTTGCTACCCTGGCCACAGAGTTGCAGGAGCGTTTGTCGGCATCTTTGGCCTCTGGGGAACTTGCAGATCAATGGAGAATGAATGGTGCAGCGAATGACCTTTTCTGACGCGATCCAGACCCTTATGACGTCACAAAGCACGTCTCTCGAGGATACCGATTGATGATCAATAATAATTGCACTTGAGCCGCCTGATCTGTTTCCTGTACCATAGATCTGAACTCATCGACTCTTGAAAGAAAAGAAACCTTGGCAGGGTGTGTGTGTGACACATCTGAAAAGATGTAAAACTTCTATTTTCTCTTATCAATTTTACATGCAGGGGGACTGGAGCCGATTTGCCTATCCAGCCCAACGAAGCTATGGCATTTCGGTGGATGAGTGGTCTGATCAACCACTTGTACCGTACCCTGCAATTTCGTTTTCTCAATTTCAGCTTTGACCGACATGGCAAGCGGCCAAGCCTAGAACCGCACAGCGGAATTTTTACTTCACGGTTGTTGCAATCTGGTACTTATTCTCTGTTATCAACATGGCGATCTTATTCATTTTTTGGAGTCTGGTTTCGATTACGTTTGCCATTATTGGAAGACCTACATCGTTTTCGAGAAGTGCTACCAGGGGATCTACTTTAGGTCTAATTGTCTAGGCTGGTTTGCATGTTACTGGACTCAGTTCCTGACGGATCTATTCAAAGATCCATTCTTGTCTAGTGTGTGTGTGTACCATCTGTATAGATGTAAAACCTGTCCTTTTTCTTTTTTCTCTCCTTGTTTTCATTGTCATCGGTTTGCACTCAACGAAGCTACCACAATCATGGGATACTGGGTCTGATCAACCCAGTGTACCTGCGAAACATTTTACTTCGTTGGACATGGCAAGGGGCTAAGCCAAGAACCCCAATCAATCTGTAACTTTGGTTTTACACGACTTTATTTGACGTCATGGCGTAGGGCTAAGCCGAGAACCCTACAGCGATTCAATTTCGTATTTGGGCCTTATTTGATGGCGTTTCTGGTCACGATGGTCATTTCGGAGTACCTTCCTTTATTCGAATGATACTACTTAGGTTACTGTGTTTCTCGTCTAATTTGCACGTTAAAGGACCCAGTTCCTGATGGATCTCTTAAAAGATCCAATTTTGTCTAGTGTGATTTCCATGGTGGCTCCGACATAGTGCCATGGAGCCAATTGAGGCAACCCTTCTTAGGGTGACTGAGGACAGACTTGACTTCCGAATTCACACATTTTAACTTGGTAATTCATCTAAGTGAAGTCAAACAGTTGGCCTTACCATTTGTCAGCCTTTTTTCTACGTCCTGCTGCCCCTGCGGTCCTTTTGAACCTTGGTAATTTCTTTTCTGCGACAGTGAAGCTGTTCTGAACTACCAGAAACTTCCGTTTCATCGCCGCAGCTTTTTGAGAGTGGAACAGGAACAGGACACATGACACCTTCACCAGGCAGGTCCATGCTTCCAGGTTTGGTGCTTCTTTCTTTTTATGGTTATTTGGTGAGGTTGATCATATCGTGCACTTAATTCGTCTGAACTTGAACAGCTGTTTATGCCCATGTGGCTTGACTTGACCACGGTCCCGGTTGGGAGTAACGCGCGATTATCTAGGTTTGAGCTGGGTCCTTTTAATTTTAATTGTTCTGGTTTTTCACCCTGGTCACCAACTAGTCCCCCATTCGGTCCCTACTTCTTCCCCCGTGCCCCTCCGTAATGTGTCGTGGGGTTGAGGTGTGTGCCCTGTTCCGGACAGGTCCGTCTCGCCGCGTATGTTGGTTCTGGAGGTCCGTTCGTTCCCTTCCCCCTCCTGCGCCGTTTTGGCCTTTTGCCCGTCGTTTGTGTCCGCTTTTTTCTACCTCTTGCCTTTCAGGGTTGGCCCGGCTCCGGCCGGGTGTGTGTGTGTGTGAAACATCTGAAGAGATGTAAAACTTCTAACCGTTGTTTTGACGATTTTTTATGATTTTGCACAATGGATTTAACTTCCAGCAGGGGGGTCATCCACGACCTTGACTGATGACCCAACGAAGAGGGTCAAGGTTCGTGCTGATATCACGGCTGATCACCGTGACGTACCTGCTCTGGTTTTCATGTCAATTTTCTGCAATGGGAAGTGGCAAACCCAAAAACCACCATGCCGTTAGGAAGATCACGATTTGGTTCAGTTGGAACTATTGCTTCTTGATGTCGTTTTTCAAACAGGTTTCCAACCAAACTTTCAGTTTTCCATTCGACGTCACTTCAATGCCTGTACGGTTTTCGCAATCTGGATTTCCACTTTCAACAGAGGAAGAATGAGCTGCATCAGAACGATTTTATTCATCTAGCAAGGACGTAGAAAGATTTCCTTCGCACAGTTTCTCACTTCTGGTCATCCAATTTCTCCTGTCAGGTTTAACTGGAGTGTTTTTGCACGTACGATGCATTCCACATCAGAATTCGCAAAGATGTTTCTGAGCAAGTGTGTGATTCATGCTGGATTCGTCTCCGTGTCATGACTGCGGCCATCAGCCTCACCAATTGACTAGCTCCCTGGCTTCGCAGAAAGCTCAAGCACAAAGTGCTTCGCAGATTCTCCATTAGATTATTCTTATCATCTATATTTTGACACCCTTCACCATGACTCACAGCGTCCACCTTTTTCAAGGCCTTCGCATCATCCAAACCCGAATGATGGTGCTTGCCGTAATCCATGGTCTTTGACCAAATCAGAAGCTGAAGTCAATTTTGGAAGGATGTACGGATCTTACATATTTGTGGGGATCAACACTTCATGCCCACAACCTCTTCTCCATACCATTTTTCCAGTCTCAAAGCGTCTACATCCGTTTCACTCACATTATGAACATGCAGCCCAAGTTCTACATAGGCTCTGCTATGCATCATACCCTAGACAGGGAGTACAGTCGCTCCAGAAAGTATCTTCAACTCACCAACGAACGGCTAGTACAAGCAGAGCTCGCCCTATGCTATTGGCGTGAACATGACAACTTGTACATTTGGGCTCCCATCCCAATATATACGGAAAGAACAGACTATCGCAGTCTCGAAATGGCCATCATTCAGGAATGGCAACCCAGACTCAACTATCCATTCATTTGCCAGTTCTTTCACCCAAAGAAAGGCATCCTCAAGAAACCGGCCTTGAACACAAACGCGCAGTTTGGTCTGGCCACGTTATGGCGACGAGCCAAACACAAGTTCACTCCAGCTCTGGTCCGTCAGATCTTGACATCAGAACGGTTTCAAAACCGACTTGAACTTTGGACCATCATCCACGCTTTAGGGTCCAACACAAAAGCAAGATTTGAACAGACCAAAATGCTGCGATCCAATGATGGGGGTCTCACCCTCTGCTATTGCCCTCCGTCGTCTGGCAAACAACATTCAGGAACCTTTTCGTACCCTGTCACTCAATGCAATCGATGCGTCCATCAAATGGTGGAAAGGGAAACCTGCTCCAAGAGCAACAGCACTCCGAGCCCCATGGTCCCTTAATCCCAATCTCCAGCAACAATTAAAACAGTTTTTACGAAAATGGCACCTCCAAGTCCTTTCATACCAAGTTCCATGCCACACACCATCTTTCAAGATGGTCTTCATCAAACACTCAGCGGTTCTTGGCCAACTATGCAATCACAAACAGGCCATTGCAGATTGGTCTACTACACAAACGGCAACATGTTGTTGCAGAAATTGGGAACCTTTCAAAGCCGCGGCTCTCAATCCATCAGATCCTCATTGGGTCTTAGCAGGGTCACTACTTCCTTCCCTCGTCTCAGAGGAGCCAGCGGTCATTGCTGAAGGCTCCTTGCTGAACAAAGTCTTTCCGTCCAAGAAGGAATACCACAATCAGCTCAAACTTGGGCTCCAAAGCTGGACAAAGCGCAATGGCTTACCGTCCATGCCAACCTCCGAGATTCCGATCTTAGCCAACATCTTTGGACAGAGCACTCCAAACAAGTCACTTGTCACATTACCAAGTCATCCATCAACCCCTTTCAAAACACATTCGACGGCGCTATCTTCCACTGTGAGGATAAACAAGCTTCCTCGCTGAGAATCTACTGCCCGTGCTTGTACTACCAAGCCATTGAAAAGACTTTTCAGGATCCCTCTATTTTCGAACCAGTCTCTCAGGATCCTGAATCGATCGTCACATCTCTTGTTGAACTTTTACATCGACAACATGGAAAATCCTACCCTTGGGCGGTAGGACACGGACGACAATTGCCAGCTGGTTACATCCTGGCAAAAAGGAAGAAAGACTTTCAAAAGCGGCCGGCCAATCATCTCCTTCGTGGATTCTCCGTTCCGTCCCATGCTCAACATCCTTGCCAGAATGATTTTTCAGCTGATCCCAGTGGCATGTCCAAACCACTTTGCTTCCGGTGATGTATATACACGCTCCTATCCATCCTCAAATCTGCACCCATCGATGCAGATCTCATTCTGGTCAATCAGGACCTCGCTGGCTTCTTCACCAGCATCGATCAAGATCGGTTCATCGGTGCTTGGTACATGCTCTTAGATTTCCTGCGACCTCACATGGATGTTTCTGACAACGAGGCATTCTCGGTCTATCCGGGAAAGACGAACAATCCAGGTGACATCATTAAAGGCCGCACCTTCCGTCGACTCAACGTCACCAGAAAGATCGTCATCAAAGATATTCCTGACTTACTCAAGTCGGAGTTGAACATGCAGACGTTTGCTCTGGGCCAAAAATGCGTTCGACAATGCCGAGGCAGTCCCATGGGCAGTCCACTTTCTCCGGCACTCTGCCTCATGGTTGTCTCAAATCTGGTCCATCAACTTCAAACAAATCCTTGGCAGTCAACATTTATTCATTCGACACATCAGATATGTTGACAACCGCCCCATCTTTGGTGACTCACGCCTTCGTGACCTTCCACCATATGAAGTACTGCTGGATGAAGGATTCTACGAAAAACCGATCATCTTGGAAACCGAACCTGACCAGGAGTTCCTAGGTTTCATGCTTGAAGCAAAACCCTTGGAACTGATCTATCAAGGTCCTACCAACATTTCCCAAGTCTTATCTCCGTTCTCAGCTTCTCCACCCAAAGTACTTCTCAGTGGATTTCGTTCTCGTTGCCACAGCTTTCTGAAGCCACTAGAGAAGCTCTAACCAAGCGCCCCGCCGATGGCCAAAGTCGTGCGCTGGGGAGCCGGACGCCTGCCAAAAGTGTTGGCAAGGGCGCTGCGGAGGGTTTGAGGGCAGGCTAGTGCCTAACGTTGCTTTCTGAAGCCACTAGAGAATCTAACCAAGCGCCCGGCAGATGGTCAAAGTCGTGCGCTAGCCGGACGGCTGCCAAAAGTGCTAGTGATGGCGCTGCGGAGGGTTTGAGGGCAGGCTAGTGCCTAACGTTGCTTTCTGAAGCCACTAGAGAAGCTCTAACCAAGCGCCCGGCAGATGGCCAAAGTCGTGCGCTGGGGAGCCGGACGGCTGCCACAAGCGCCGGCAAGGGCGCTGCGGAGGGTTTTGGTGGCAGGCTAGTGCGTAACGTTGCTTTCTGAAGCCACTAGAGAAGCTCTAACCAAGCGCCCGGCAGATGGTCAAAGTCATGGCCGGACGGCAGCCAAAAGTGCCGGCAAGGACGCTGCGGAGGGTTTGAGGGCAGGCTAGTGCCTAACGTTGCTTTCTGAAGCCACTATAGAGAAGCTCCAACCAAGCGCCCGGCAGATGGACAAAGTCGTGCGCTGGGGAGCCGGACGGCTGCCACAAGTGCAGGCAAGGGCGCAGCGGAGGGTTTGAGGGCAGGCTAGTGCCTAACATTGCTTTCTGAAGTCACTAGGAGAGCTCCAATCAAGCGCCCGGCAGATGGCCAAAGTCGTGCGCTGGGGAGTCGGACGGCTGCCAAAAGTGCCGGCAAGGGCGCTGCGGAGGGTTTGAGGGCAGGCTAGTGCCTAACGTTGCTTTCTGAAGCAATTAGAGAAGCTCTAACCAAGCGCCTGGCAGATGGCCAAAGTCGTGCGCTGGGGAGCCGGACGGCTGCCAAAAATGCGGAGGGTTTGAGGGCAGGCTAGTGCCTAACGTTGCTTTCTGAAGCCACTAGAGAAGCTCCAACCAAGCGCCCGGCAGATGGCCAAAGTCGTGCGCTGGGG
>Ga0126342_10017661_pt1 | contig 12315 bp, 13 predicted proteins | sample Cyp1metagenome_FD_92528 | JGI IMG/M metagenome (GOLD analysis project Ga0126342, IMG submission 92528) | Coral microbial communities from Lord Howe Island, Old Settlement Bay, Australia - Cyphastrea 1 metagenome | ecosystem: Host-associated > Invertebrates > Cnidaria > Coral ... | reverse complement strand
GGGGGGGGGGGGGGGGAGAAAAGAAGCAAGATGAGTGGTGTGGTGGGGGGGTGGGGGGGGGGGGTGGGGGGGGGGGGGGGGGGGGGGGGGGGGGGTCCAATAACGTGCAAGTGCACTTACACACATACTGGATGCTATCTTTACTTGCACATACAAACATACTTCCTGCGACGCTAGAGACATTTTCTCCTGCACTCACACACATACTTCTTTTTACACTAGAGACATCTTCTCTTGCGCATACATACATACTTCCTGCTATGCTAGAGACATCTTCCCTTGCACTCACACACATACTTCATTTTACGCTAGAGACATCTTCTCTTGCACATACACACATACTTCATGCAACGCTACAGACGTTTTTTGTTGCACATACACACATACTTCCTGCGTCGCTATATACATTTTTTATTGCACGTACCACATACTTGATCCTACGTCCCATAGACATCTTTTCTTGCACATACATATATACATACATACTTTATGCTACTCTACAATTCTACAGATGTTTGTTGTTGCACATACACACGGAGGAAAAAAAAACGTTCTTTGAAGCTTTGCCCTGTAAAACTCAATGTAATGTTACAATGGGTCTTCAAAATCCCTGGGATTTTCAAGGTGCAATTCTAACATGACAAAACATGGACAACTGCTAGCGCGGTTGTCACCCTGCTGGGATGTTTATGTCTTTTGGGGTTTACAGAAACCATCCCCACGTCCTTCAAAAAGTTCGTTTGTTTTGCTTTTCTAAACTCCAACAAAACAAAAACTCTGTAATTCGCAGGAGATTTGATCATGCACCCCCAAAAACACGCGCGAGCTTCTACCAGCCCGACGCGTGCTAAAAGCTCGGATATGAGCCCAGAATCCTCCGTCATACCCTTCTGGTTGACAATGGTTCCCATATCCAACTCACAAAAATCCCTTTCAACCAGTCCAAATATCACCATTTTTCAACATCAGCCACCAGTTTAGGGCACTGCAGTGGTCAAGTATGGTCAAGTGTTGCGGGGTGAACGGTGTGGAGGCTGACCAAAAATTTGGTCCTTTTCCAATCATGTGAGGCTTATTGAGACTGGCTATGTAACGAAGTTGCTTCAAAGTTTGCAGCCACAATACGAGAAAATCTACTCAATCCACTGAGGCTTGAAAAGACCAAAGCTCGACACTGAGAGAGCAGCCATTCTTCCAACCCTTTCCCTTGGACTTTTTTCCTCGCATCCCGGTGGACTGCAGAGGTCTATCCAAGGGTTGCATTGGTTGCACGTCAAATGGGTCTCTCCAAGAATTGAGCGCAAACCAACCGTTATGGCTTTCTGATAGGCTGCTGGGTTCCCATTTTCCGGACATACCCAGAAAATACCTCCGCCGCAAGTACCACATACACAGAAAGTGTCCAATTTTGTGCACACATCATCCATTTTGAAGACATACAAACTTCACTTGGGTGTGACTCAAAATCTGGAACCCCAACATCCCATGGTTACCCATGGTTTATCATCGTTCTCCCCACCACTGAGGTGACCCAAGTGGCCTTCTGTGGGCTTCTTTGGCACCTTTTCATCAGCCAGAGCGCATAGGTCTGTATCGGCCTGTGTCGTTCGTAAAGCTTCAAGGGCGACATGCGGCTACGGGTGGTGAAATTTGAGAGCTGTTGTGACCCAAACATCACCTATTCCAACTTGGAGGTCATGACATGTACTGTACACTCTGTGCTTAATCGAAGTCAACAAAAACATATTGTGTCGGAAATGTCCTAGCTACTAGGCACATAGCATATCCACCCCCAAGTAGCCGTGATGCTCAACGCCAAGGTCAGCAAGGACCAAGATTCTCTGCGAAAAAATTGTCACAGGTCATAGCATAGCAGGTTCCCAAAAAAGGTGCTTGAACAAACTCAGCCACAGTCATGTGGGTACGGGTCAAAACCCCTGGTACCCTGGTCAACACCAAAATAGCTGCTATAGCTGGAATCCCAAAAAAATATGGTATCAAAGGCTTTGATTCAATTGACTTACCATAAAATAATCACGTTTCTTGGTTAAACCACTATTTTCAATAGGTTTTGACCCATCCCAATCACAGGATCAGCCAACTTGCCAACCATCCGCACCTCAACAGCCTTCAGCGCTTTGCTGGCTGCACTTTGCTCAGCAGCTTGTTTGTTTTGGAAGACCTGTCGCCGCATGTGGCTGTCAGATTTCACCCGAAGGGTATGGCGTGACATCAGATTTCACCCGTTGGCATCCCTTCCATTGAGACTGAAAAATCAATGAAGTCGAGCACTGTAAACCTGGAAGTGATGGGATGGGGATGAGGATGAGGATGAGGATGAGGATGATGATGATGATGATGATGATGATGATGATGCGAGTGTTTTTTTTGAAAGCTGCAACTGTTCGCCCACCTCCCCAACAAAGAGCTTCGTTGACCAATCCTCCGGCAGGCACCTCAGCACATTCTGCGACACTATCAGAAGGGAACTGGTCGAAGGATCTCAGAAGTTTCACGACTAAAACTCTCTGGTCACATTGGAATTTGTCGAAATGTGACAGCATCTGACAACCTCCCACCCTTTCGAAACATGGCTTGGCCCTCAAAACGCCTGAGGCGAACACGGCAAACGCACCGTCGATTGGTAGCCCGTGGGGTTCTGCAGCACGTCATCTATGACACATTGAGCTGTCGACTTCAATTTGGGAATGGATCAAAACCCTTGCACCCTCGTGAACGTCCAAAAAAAGAACAAAATAGTTTATAGGGGATGTTCATCTACCCGTTCTTGCTGGCTGTTAGGTTCTAACCGATTCTAACCTACATTGATTAGCATGATCTATGCATTGGATGCCAGCATTTAGGTGGAGCCAGCTCCCTTTACATCTTTAAGCCATGGCTCCCAATGCAAGACTCCCAATGCAGCACAGGTCCTTTCCAACACCGATCTGCTGTGTGTCATAGAGCGTTTCGCCCTTCTCCAGCGGTCGCTTGGCTATCCGCATGCAGAGGGCATTGAGCCTCACCTGGGGCACCCATGGAAAATCCCCAAAAAAAATGGGATGATTTAAGGGTACCATTTATGGAAACCTCCATATGAAATACCCCCAATAAGGGACACAACATGAATAGATCCAGTACAAAAAAAACACCATGGTTTTTCAGGGAAGTATTTTATATTAGGGGAGAGGGATTACTCAACAGACAACTCCAGTCCAATGCTTGTCTTCACCCAGAGTTCTAGCAGTTCCAAAAACTCTTGCCATGAAAAGGATGGAATCCCCGAGCCTTGTCGGTGAGTGCAGGGTTCTCCGCATCAGGTATCTTCACCTACACAGCTTTCAAGCTGGCTGCGCACCAAGAACAAATCGGCACCGTATGGCACCGCCCTTCCCTGCCTTGGCCACGTCGTCGCCTCACACAAATCCCACAGGGACAAGCTGTCACTTGTCTTTCTGCCATTGTCTTTTTCCCTCTTTGATATCCGATGTGTCAAAAATCAGCTGCACATTTGTGCTGAGTTTCGCACCCCCTTCAGGTTTCTTCTTCTTGGCAGGTTTGCCAGCTGGGAGCGAACTGATGACACCAGCGAAGGCCTGCAGATGCTGCGCTTGGAAGGTCAGTTTTGGAGGGTGTGGACAGTGCGGACCCCCTTTTTTGTTCATGGTGGTTGCAAAAAAAGTTTGACGTTAGTGGCAATTAATTTCACCTGAAGCATCTCGAATACTGAGGGGTGGTTGATTATGTGTTTTGGGTTGTCGATTGGAATAGAAAAAAAACATCTAGCCTAGCCTGGGCCCTGGAAAACCATGGTCAACTTCTCGACTTCCTGCCTTCAAAGCCTGTTGTGCTGCAGACTTCTCTGCTTCCTTTGGAGTCTCGCTCAGCTCACCAGCATACTCCTGGCGGCAGTCACCTGGGCCCCTGCACGCCTCAAGTAATGGTCAACCTCAAGAAGAAAAGGAACCGTCGAAAACAAAGAAGATTAAAATGAATTTATCAACAAAGATAGGCCGAAGACATCGCGCGAGATAGATCAGATTCGATTAGATTAGGTTAGGTTGGATTAGGTGGTAGATAGATAGATTGATAAATAGTTAAATAGATAGACAGACAAACAAACAAACAAACAGATAGATAGATAGATAGATAGATATCATGATCAACAAGAATCATACTTGGTCCCACTGGTTTCCAGAATCAAATTGCTAGAACATCTGACCAACTTTGATCTCAACTTCAGTCGATCGGATCCTGCCCCTCCATGCAATTCAGGCGAACGATGGACTGATACCTCCCGTGTCAATGGTCGGTAAATTGAAACCCTTGCTACAAAGCGGGACTCCAACACAGCTGCAAAAAATAGAGCAAACTGACCCCCTGGCAAAAAGGAGTTGTTCGGTTCCCTTTCATCTCGCAAGCGGGTTCTAGAATCTCAAGTCGGTCCCTTTTTGACTGCAGGGAAACTGAGGAAAATCAGAAGCAAAAACTGTTTCGACAACTCGGAGCACTGCTTGTTCCCAAACTTTGTGGTCGAGTACAAGATGTCCTTCCTTGTGACCGGGCGAAGGCAGTACCTGCGGATGGACGTCCAAGCTGCTGTTGGAGGCACTTCCAACAGAAGTCCCGTGCAGGGCACACTCAGAAGCCACTCAAACATACTTGCACGTCAGTGGTAAAGGTGAGCAAATCAAATGAACCAATTCTGCCCGCCATTGCAATGAAAGTGAAACTGTAGAAAGCAGACTTCGCCTCTGGCAAAACTGGTTCAGCTGGGTCTTTGCATCCATACCATCCGTGCCATCTGCGCCTGCAAAACTTGGGCAGGTGGCAAGCTCAACATAATCTGCTTGAGTTGAAATAGAATCATAACCCTGGCAACAAACAAAATGCCTCCATTCTCCTCCATGGCAAGGCAACAGATGGCACGTGTGTAATTATAAGACTGTCATAAAAACCTTGTTTTATGTTGGACTATGTTGGACTATGTTGGACTATGTTGGACTCATCGGGTTTGACAAATAAATTCTTCGTTTCGCGGCGTTTCCATTTCCACTGCTGCTTACAGCGTCTCCTAACGGTTATGGTAACTTACAACGAGATGCAGACATTTTCATCAGTTCATGGGGACCATGTCGGACCATCAAAAACCAAAGTGAAATAGTCGCGTCGTGTTCGCTGAGTTGTCGGTCCGAAAAAGAAGCTGCCGGTCAGCTGGGCGATTGCTCACCAACAACTCCAACTGCTGACTTTGAATGACCTACTCGTAAGGATTGGCATGAACCAGCAGGCATCAAACTCATGTCACCCAAAATGTAGCCTTTTTTCGCTAGTGGTTGCCAACATTCGAACGATTTTGGGAAGCGGTATCGTATGTCTTTCGGCACGGTCACCTGTGCACTGAAGAATGAAGTTTTGGCAAGTTCTCACTTTCAGGTCAAATGGGGATGGGTCAAAACCCTATCCCCCTGGTGAACCCCAAAATAGCTGGTAAATGTCATCCCCCCAAATATAGCAAGATTGGTTTTGATACATCCCTAAATTTCCAAATTTTGGTGGTTGCCAAAAACGTGCAATGGATTCGCAACGCAACAAGACTGCTTGTCATACTGGAAGTGGAAATGCTTTCGGCGGTCTTGAACTGGCCATCTCTTGGGCCACATCACTCCAGGATGGCTTCCGCTGCAGCTACCAAGCTCGGTGAACACGCTCACGCAACCACCGCTACCGCTGCTACCTTTTTCGTTGTAGCTCGATCTCTGGTTGCCTGTTATTGAAGAATTAAAAAATGCTCTCTGCTGAAGTGCGGCGTGGTTGAGCATCGCTGTCCCACTACCAATGGGACTGCGATGGTTGGAAACATCAAATCCACTCGCAACGTAGGGAGCAACAGAGGGAGCTGTGAGGATGGCAACAACACTAAATTAAAACAACATGGCCTCTTCAATTTGGCACTTTCCCACTGTGTTTGCCTCATCCGGTACATCAAAAGAGCCCTTGAAAACGCTGGGGGTTCATGTCGCTGCCATCAAGAATTGAGAGCAAGTTGCTCATTCTATAGCGCTAGACAAATCTGAGCAGTCAACAAAAAATCACAGGATGCTCTCGAATTCAAAGGCCAATTGTGGTTGGATTCCTGCATATGTCTCCAATGACCAGAACCAGTACGAGACCGCTCAACAACCGACAGGCCAACACGGAGTGGCCATGTGGAAAATGCAATGGTTGCCATGCATCTTGGTTCTTCAGGCGCAGGTCATGACATGTTTTTTTCATGGAATATTACTGCACTTAAGTTAAGGTCACATGTTTGGCCCATGTCGTACCTGCAGCCGAAAAGAACCTTGTACTCAATGCACTGCCCTTCTTCAACGTTCAGTCAGTGTCGGACTCACCATCGTTCGGAGTCACGAGAAGGTCCAGCGCCGTCCGCAGGATTCTTTCGTAGTTCTCTAGCTTTCTGACCTGCTTCTTGTTGCCTTTGCAGATCGTGTTTAGCACCTCAAATTCTGCGCGAACACTCCAAGATCCAACTTTGATACGCAGGCTGACCGGTCGCTTACTCTACCATGAACCGCAGATCTGTGGGAACTGCTGACCTCCAGCATGACCTCTGTAAGTGCCGAAATCAGCTGGGCAGCCACGTCAAACTGACTAAGATTGGCATACCATGGCAGGAATGTCACTGGTAAGGCTGACAAAGCCATGTCCCTATTATAACCCCTCCTGGTGTTGGCTAAGGGATTCACACAGAACGCCTAAGGTGCAAACCTGTTCAGCTGAATCTGTTGTGGTCATCTCATGGCCCAATTTTTTTCTTTGCGGTGAGCTTCAGCTTCTCCAATCTGCAAGGGCTGAACCAGATGATTTGACCATGTTCAGCGACATGATGTGACAAAAGGACATTGAGTGTGGGTCCAATTTGGCTATGAACTGTCGTCAGAGTCCCAAGGTCAGGTCAAAATGTTTGGACTGGAAACAGCCATCCCAAAATTGGTGTAAGTGAAAATCCACCGGAAAACCCTGCTGTTTCATGGTAAAGTCCATGGGTTCCTGCAAATTTCCCCTTAAACCAATCCCTTGAAACTAGGTAAATTAACTCAGTCTCCCGGTCTCCAATGGTTTGACCGAATCCATTCAGCACCTCTTTTCGAGAAGCTCCCTGAAGCTGACGGTCTGCTCCACCAACTCGCAACTCAAATCCACCATCAGCTTTCTGAAGTCCATGCCTTGGCCAAAAGTGGTCTTGTTTCAATGAAATCTGTACTATATGGGTCTGCCTGAAAATGAAGTATACCCAAAAATACATTGAATGTTCTATGAAAACCATTTTCCGGAACCAAATTGCATGAAAGTTGCCTGTGGCTTGACTCATACCCATGTGCAAAGGCCTACGAACTGTACATGGAGCAAACCCGCAATAGGGAAAATATGACCTGATAGACAGAAACGACCCCCTCCTTGGACTGCGGAACAAATGTCAACAAGCACATGGTCCGACGCTACCAGTGCTCCCGCACAAGGCGGTGGCAGAAGTTTGAAGGATAGGACACTATAGGAGAAGTGAGTTGTTGTGATGCATGGATGGCAGAGCGAATCCACTGATAGACCGAAAGGTGGTTGGAGTTGTGTTTTTTGGAGTGGTTGCTGTGGTTGCAGCCACAACTGCTGGATATAGTGTGGCGTAGTGCAGCTGTAGTTGTGGTTGTAGCGTAGTGGAGTTGCAGTTGTGTGTAGTGTAATCAGCGTAGTGAAGTTGCAGTTGTAGTTGCGGTCTGGTGTAATGAGTTTAGTGTTATGTGATGTAGTGTAGTGTACTGTAGTGTTGTGGGCTGTAGCGTAGTCTAGCGTACTGTTCTGTAGTGTTGTGTGCTGTAGCGTAGTCTAGCGTACTGTTCTGTAGTGTTGTGTGCTGTAGTGTAGTCTAGTGTAGTGTAGTCTGGTGTAGTCTAGTGTAGCGTAGTTGTAGCTGTAGCTGTAGTTGTAGTTAGTGTAGTAATGTAGCATAATGTAGCGTAATGTAGCGTAATGTAGCAGTAGCATAATGTAGCGTAGTGTAGCGTAGTGTAGCGTAGTGTAGCGTAGTGTAGCGTAGTGTAGCGTAGTGTAGCGTAGTGTAGCGTAGTGTAACGTAGTGTAGCGTAGTGTAGCGTAGTGTAGCGTAGTGTAGCGTAGTCTAGCGTAGTCTAGCGTAGTGTAGCGTAGTGTAGCGTAGTGTAGCGTAGTGTAGCGTAGCGTAGTGTAGCGTAGTGTAGCGTAGTGTAATGTAGCGTAATGTAGTGTAATGTAGTGTAACGTAGCGTAATGTAGCGTAATGTGGTGTAATGTAGTGTAATGTAGTGTAATGTAGTGTAATGTAGTGTAATGTAGTGTAGTTGTAGCTGTAGTTGGCGTTGTAGCTGTGGTGTAGTTCAGTGCGATTAGTGCAGCGTAGCGTTGTGTAATGTAGTGTAATTGTAGTTGTAGTTGTAGTTGCAGTTGCAGTTGTAGTTGTAGTTGTAGTTGTAGTCTAGTGTAGTGTAGTGCAATGAGATTAGTGTAGCGTAGTGTAATGTAGTGCAGTTGCAATTGTAGTTGTAGCTGTAGCTGTACCTGTAGTAGTAACAGTAGCTGTAGTTGCAGTTATGCTTGTAGTGTAATTAGTGTAGTGTACTGTATTTAGCGTAGTGTAGTGTAATTCGTGCAGTGTAGTGCAATTAGTGTGGTGTAGCGTAATTAGCATACTGCAGCGTAGTATATGTTTTTTTGCATTTGTAGTGGTAGTGTCGTGCGGTTGTAGTTGTAGTTGTAGTCGTAGATGTAGTCTATCTATCTAACTATCTATCTGTCTGTCTGTCTGTCTGTCTGTGTGCCTGTCTGTCTGTCTGTCTGTCTGTCAATTTTGAAAACAAAGCTATTCTGCGAGACTTCCTCAAATTTTGAAGTTGGCAACATCAAAAACGAAGCAATTCCACGAGACTTCCTCAATTTTGAAGTTGGCAACATCAAAAACGAAGCAGTTCTGCGAGACTTCCTTCAATAATGGAAAGTTGAGTGCAGAGCTGGCGGCCTCGTACCAATGCGTTTTGCAATTGTTCCACTCTACCTGTCTAAAGTACTGCGCCGGCCGCGAAAAAGTGATGCTAGGTCATACGAAGTGCTGCACCTGTCACGCAAAATCATCTTCCCAAAACTGAAGATCTGATGCTCCAAAATGCAACCCCTCTCAGACCATTCAGCGCCCTGACCTCCTGACATCTCTGATGAACATGTGTCTTGTACTGCGCCTGCCACGGAAAATGCATCTTTCCAGATCCTCCCACGCCGGCCATCCTTTTTGGAAATGCTAGAAAACCCTCACGATTTGCTCACTTTGACAAGGTGCACAATCCCTTGCGCCGGCCACGCGAAACGACATCTGAACGTCCAAAAGTGTTCCGTGCCCGTCAATTTTTTGGCACTTTTGGCTTGGAAATGTGCTTCGCGCGGCGTGCACTTTTTCGACATCTCAGCTTCCAAAAGTGGTCCGAGCAGGGTGTGCTTTGTACATTTTGACTTGGAAATGTGCTTTGCGCCACAACAGCGTGCAATTTTTCATCTCTCATCTGCCCACATGGCTCCGGCCTACTTTTCGAGCCTCCGGCGCCACAAAACATTGGAAAAACACAGTGTTTCGCGACTTTGCTACATTTTCGCGTACCTGCATCTTCTTTCTTCTCACTCTTTCTCTGCTCTGATCTTCTCTCTTCTGCTCTTCTCTTCTCTTCTCTTCTCTGACTCTTCCCACCTCTGCTTTTCCATTTGTCCATATTGTCGGAAGGTGGACTTCTAAACCTCCTTCCACGATGGATTGTGCTGCAGTTGACTCTGTTTAAAACCCTCGAGATCTTAGGAACGGGGGCAGTCCCGAGGCCGCAAATCCCTGCAGAGGCTTGAACTTACCTCACTAGGCCAATCTGCAAAAGGCACTGCAACACCAAAAACGACTAACAGATCCCTGCTGCAATCAACTTCATGGATGCATCATAATGACGCGATTTACCAAGCAAAACCTTCAATGTTTGCCAGGTGGCTGTTCATATGTTTCACCAAAATCATCGCCGTCTTCATCACTTCAGTTGCGCCAGTTTTGACCTCCAGCAGGTCGGAATACTGGCATCATGGCTTTTCAGCAGCTGACCATAAATCATAATCACAGTTATGGATGGGAAATCAGAGAAAAATATCTCAACCCTTCCAGGACAAAAATTATTGAACAAATCCCTTAACAGATCCGTGCCTTTGGGGCCAATCCACTTCTACCAGCCCCAAGGTACCCCCATATTTGTGGCAGCCCCTACTCGCCTCCCCAGAATCCTCACGGTCACTCTGACTCTCGGAACTTCCGGAGTCTGCACTGGTTTCAGGAACCCTGTCAGTACCTGAACACCAAAGCTTCCTCTGGTAATGTGGTAGACTGGTAGGCCCAGAGCCAGCCCTAAAAATCTCACCAGAAATGGGTGGTACAAAACCTACAAAACGTACAAACCCTGCAAAATTGGAGGTTTATGGCATTGGATTTACGACATTATTCCATAAGTCTCACGCTACAGTTTCTGAGCCCGGAGCGCAAGCTGACCGATTTGATGGTCACCTTCACCTTTCTGCAGAGAATGTCAATCGTAACCAACTTGTCCAGATCTGGATCCATTTGGTCTTTTGCCTGGCAAATTTGCTCAGAGTTTCACAACTGAGTTGAGCCATCTGATATCATCTGATCCAAGCTCCAAAGCCGGCCTGCGCAGTCAGTTCCACCCGATAGCTCCCTTCAGGACACTGCGTTTGGTTTCTGCCTTCGGCGAAACTTGCTGGTTAAAAAGATCAAAAGAGCTCAAGAGCTGCATGGTTTTTCAACTTGTTGAGGTCACGCCTCCTGTCATAGACCATTGTCGATTCCCCGACTTGGGCACTTTGCTGCCTACAGTGCCGAACAGTTACCCAGGGCATCCCACGAGAATGAAAAACCACAGCACCATGAAGATGAAGGGCACAAGCGGGGCAATCCCACCAAAACAGCCTAATCAGCTATGCCACAGCTATAGCAACTACTGAAAATGCCCGAGGTTGAAAGTTCAGTTTCTTTGTTCTTTAATCTATGTACCAGGACGTAACATAATGTATCATCTTCGAATGTCTAAGCAGACATATGACCTTTAATTGACCCTATTGGCATCTCATGGGTAAGAAAGTACTGGGCTCTGGGGACTTTGGTGAACATCAGCGCGGTACCAGTCGAGGCTTTTTCTCGGCCGAGTCACAGGTCAACCACTTTCCCTCCTTTGGGTCATTCAGAGCCACCAAACAGCAAAGTGCCTCCAAATCACTGTGAACTGGAAATAACATGCTCTCAATTACATAATCAAGTACAGGACGCCAGAAAAACGAAGCACCAAGCAGCTTAAGCAGGACTGTGTTTCATATTTATCGAGTCATATAAGAGAATTTCTCCTGGCCTCTGGCTTCAAAAGTCCGTTGAGGATCTTTTCATCAGACCGTTTGTGGATCAGTGTGTCCACAAGTTCGTTTGGAGTCTCCTCAAAGTCGCGTTCCTTCGGCCAGGAGCCTGACGCATCTTGCACTTCCAGTTCGATGTTGATCGTTTTGCCAGAAGTCATCTGCAAGACAGTCGACCGCATCTTCTGCACCTAACAGGGTTGACAGCGTTGATGAAATGATATCGTTCATGGGGCGATTTCCAGACAGATTCATGCACCGATGGACATGGCGTTGTCGGCCACAAGCACATCACCCGCCACAGGAGGAGCCAACAAAGCTATGTGTGCAGTTCAAACAACAATGGCGAAATCATGCGAAATCCCCAGCCTCGACGGCTGAAATTGCATCAATTTGACTTTGGCTACGGAATCTCAGTCAGGAAAGCAAGCCAAGTTCCATGGTCGAAGGTGTCACGGGTTCAAACCACTGTAGTGGATTGATAATCATTCCTTCCAAGTTCAAGCTTTGTATATATATATACATATATATTAATATTATCATTAGTAGTATTATTATTAATTAGTAGTAGTAGTAGTAGTAGTAGGAGTAGTAGTAGTAGTAGTAGTAGTGGTAGTAGTAGTAGTACTGTAGTAGTAGTAGTAGTAGTAGTAGTAGTAGTAGTAGTAGTAGTACTGTAGTAGTAGTAGTAGTAGTAGTAGTAGTGTAGTAGTGTAGTAGTGTAGTACTGTAGTACTGTAGTACTGTAGTACTGTAGTACTGTAGTACTGTAGTACTGTAGTACTGTAGTACTGTAGTACTGTAGTACTGTAGTACTGTAGTACTGTAGTACTGTAGTACTGT
>Ga0126342_10017660_pt1 | contig 12316 bp, 10 predicted proteins | sample Cyp1metagenome_FD_92528 | JGI IMG/M metagenome (GOLD analysis project Ga0126342, IMG submission 92528) | Coral microbial communities from Lord Howe Island, Old Settlement Bay, Australia - Cyphastrea 1 metagenome | ecosystem: Host-associated > Invertebrates > Cnidaria > Coral ... | reverse complement strand
TATATATGTTCATTTATATGTATATAAGTTTGCGTAAATATATATATGTGTGTAAATATGTACATATCTATAATTACATTTATGTACATATGTATATATATATATAGTATATAGTATATACGTGTGTATACAGTATAATAATATACATGTGTATATATATACAGTATATATATATATATTGTAAATATCTGCGTTGGCATTTCATTGGTTTCGAAAAATACTAACGATATTGCTGAAATATGCTCAAGATGGTTCACTGGCAATTTACTGGCAATAGCCCAGAAGACTTGGATCGTTACAATATAATGTGACCACTCTGCACGCTTTTTTCTCCTTTCTGGCGCACGCTTGGACTTCATGGCGTGGGCTTGGACGTCTGCTCACCAGCTCTCCTCTCCTTTCTGCGAGCTTCCCTGGCATTTTTTTGTCCATCAAAGCTCGTAGACGTAGTTGTTCATGCCGCACGACCGGGCAAAACGCCTGGTAGTTTGCCACTTCATGTCTCAGCGTGGCAGCCTCGTAACGCAGTGAATGTGTCGATGAAAGCTGGGCACCTCAGCATGTTGAAGCCAGCACCCTGCAAAAAATAACAACTGCGATATGATCGTTTGTATTTGGATGTGATTGCATTGAACTGTGTTGGTAAAATGGCAAAATGAATCAAACCTCAAACTGAGGCCGCCGAAATCAATGAAGCAACAGTTCTGTTGCTTTTGATAACAGCAAGGTCTCGGAAATTCGAGAACTGCTGGGGCAGCTGGTGACTGGCACAGACGACCAAACTCTGCACATATTCTTCCCATAGTTCAACGTTTGTCATCAATTCCTTCTGTCTATCTCTCTCTCTCTCGCACACATTCCTTCTCAGGCTCCAACATCGCCAAGCGGCGAACTGAAAAAACGCCGTGCTCCGTGGCGCGGCGTTGGCAGCAGCGCCATTGCGCAGCATCTCAACAAGGCCAGGCGTAGGATGATCCAGCAAGCACAACCTGCTCAGCTGCTCTCATGTCCTTCGTGCCAAGATTGGCTGACTTGGCTTCCTGGCCATCGATGACATTCCAGTAGGCTTCCGGCAACAGGTCCTATCTTGTTTTGAACTTAGCCAGGCCGGTGAAGGCACATTCTTCGCTGAGCATAACCTGAATAATTCCAGTGTCAACAAAACTCAAAAAATGTTCCTAGAGGTTCTGGATAACAGCAAACAAATGCTGCAAAGATGGCATCACTGAGTCGCAGGGCTTCTTGTCGCTTCACCCAATTCAAGTAGCAGGAAACGAATCCGTCCAAGACTTTCATTTTTCCACGACTGGGCTGCATCAGACGCTCTTGAACTAACCCGTGTTGATCTTCTCGCGCTTTTTTCCGATCTCTTGCCCTCTTGCCGCTGTCTATGACTCCAAGCCAGCTTCTGGTCCTTCTCCTTGACGTCTCTTCTTCTGGGCCACCTCAACATCCATGCTCGGGTGGCTACTGCAATTGCGTGGTTGGGCATGAAAAAGAACGAAATACTAGCCTATCCACTCTGCCGGCACCAGCAAAAACGCTTTTTGGAGCTCCTGCACGGTATAATTAGATGCCACTTGGCGTGGAAGCCAGAGCCAGCCACCTTCCAGGATGCAAGTTTCGCTTCTTTTCCACCCTTCTTTTCGGAACAAACAAAGCTGCAAACGCCCTATCTCTAGGCACTGAGCAGCCAAAAACAAGGCTGGAAACGTCGAGGCTTGCCTCCTTTTCACGGCTGTCCTCAAGATCCTTCCGACTCTTCTGCCAGGCCTAACACTGCCAAAGCAAAATAATTCATATGTTCTGCTCTCTTGTTTGAGATGTTGCGACGGTGGCGCGGGCAGATTTTCTACCAAACTGAGTGATGGAAATGCCCGCAGCTTGTTGGGGTTGCCAAATTTTATCTATACTCCGGCTTTGATTGCCAATGTCACCTATTGGAAACATGTGGTGCGGCCTGGAAATCGACCAGTTGCTGGGGGCAAGCCATCTTCATGTGAACTGCGCAGTTTCTGGAGAATAACGCCATGGTTTGACGGCATCGAAGCCAAGAGTCTAGAACTCTTGTATCTCCAAGTATATTTGGCTAGCGAAAGAATGGGAAAAATCTTCAAACATGGTGTCGGCCTCCTTCTCAACTTTTTGCTTCTTCTTCTTCTGCAGAGTCTGACAGAATCCGTAAGAAATTCTGTTCGTATTTCAATGTCCTCTTGTTCGAGATGTTGCGACAGTGTCGCCTGCAGGTTAGTTACCAAACTGACTGATGGAAATGTCCACAGCTTCTTGAGGTGGCCAGGGTTCATCAATATCAAGAATGGCGTGAACCACTGCTTACTCAATCAACCCTTTTAACTGGACAGTGGCTCACAGGTGAACAAAGCGGAATAAAATAAAAAATGTCCGAATTGCCAAGGCAGATATATAATGTCAACCCGGGATTAATAAACCCCTAGGCTGTTTAATTGGGAAGGTACTATTTAAGTATCAAATCATGACTATTGGGGAAATACCCCCCGATTAATAAACCATGGTTTATTCCGGGGTTGGCATTACATGTAATACGAATATACATATATGAGCCATGGTTATTATAAATCCCTATGAACCATTGGATGACTAGCCCCTATTAATGGTTATTAACCATGAGTATTGACCATAGCTCATATAATTAATATACACAGACCCAATTTCAGTGCTATGTTTCGCCATCGATCACCTGATTCTCACCATCCAAAAAACCCCTTCTCGACCAAGTCTCGGGGAGTTCGGGCAAGGCTTGGCGCGTCCGACGCAGCAGGATCCGTATTCGATCGATGCAGCAGCCACAGATGATGCACACCAGGAGGGTTCCCAGGGCTGTAAACCTGCGGGATTCGTGGGAGGAAGTTGTGAAGTTGTTTCATGAGTGGTTTGCAAGACGCGTTGGGTTTGTGTACATTGTATAGCTTCTATGTATCTATGGATCTATGGATGGGTGGATGGGTGGATGGATGGATGGATGGGTGGATGGGTGGAGGTAGGAGGCAAGGTATGCAGGCAGAGGATGCACGCATACATAGATCGATCGATAGATAGATAGATCAACAGATAGACAAATAGACAGATATTGTACATACAGTATATGTGAGATGTGAATGTTGATTTGTGAAACCATTCTGCAAAGGAATCATTCAGATGGTTTCTTTCATCTCAACAAAAAAACATCAAAAACACATTTTCTCAAGCAAAAATGCCTCATTCTTGGTAGTCGTTTGATGACGGTGATAGATGTGCGGACTAAGCGCAAGTCACAATTTAACAACCATGATTTGTGGGTTGTGGATACCCTCTGGAAAATTGACATAGCCACAGAAAATTACTATTTTTGTAGATGATGTACCTATTAAACATGGCCATTTCCCATGGCTACATTCGGGTCCCATTGTTGCAGCTTGCTTCATCCTTCGCCTCATGTCATGGCATATGGAAACACCCCGAAATGTCCTGCAGAAAATGATGCTCCCAATTTCCAAATGGCATCAAACGCCTATATATTAGGCCATTGGGGGGAACTCTTTCTCATTTCCAGGCAAACCACAAATGAGTTCATCACCTTAGTGATGTTGAGCCACGCAGAAACATCCCCATGTCCAATCATCCCCAGTCTATCCCCGCACGATTTTATTAAGCAACGTGATGACGATCCGGTCTTCCTTACTGAGCTCCTGCTCCACGGTCCTGACCTGATAAGGGATGAGCAGGATGGCAACTTTTTATGGCTATAACTTCGCCATGGAAAATAACCCATTGATGATTTTATCAGTAAAAAGATCACTTTCCAAATAGTCACAAAAATAAGTACGTCGATTGTTATCACTTATATTCATTATCATTATTAATAAGTAAATGACTCAATTGTAGATTATGTACCCATTGAAAAATGACCATTGTCCATGGCGATCTTAAACTACAACTGGGTAGGTTCTGGTAGTATATGGTAATGGTAATGGTACCAGAAATATATATGTTTATTGAATAGAGAATTTATCTCTTGGCAATGCAATGGATGGCATGTGGTTGGTATCGGCTGAAAATCGCACCAGAGCCAGAGCAAAAACAACCCAGAAAAGATAGAAAAGTAACATCGCTAGAAAACAATAAAATAAGTTACTTTTCAATCTGTTTGAATTGTTTCGGGGGATTAGTGTACTGTAGTTCTGCTAGTTCTCTTGGAGCATCTTTCCAGCCCTGGTGTTTCTTGCATTGTTTGTTGCATTGGCCTCACTTCGGCATGGGTTACGCGTCCAGATATCAACCCCATATACAGACATCAGTTCATGATCTGTGTTTGCCCACCAAAATGCTGATGTTTGGGGGAAAATATATGGCCGGATTTGAAAAATCACGTCGAAAACAAGTGGGTGTTGTTTGGAGTGAAGATAGATCGAATATCAATTCCACATCCGCATATCATCCATACCCTCTGGTAATCAAGCATAGCAATGGAAAATCCACTGTTGATAGACGATTTTCTTGCATTTAAATGCACTCACACGGTTGTTTATGAGCGATATTTATGGTGGATTTCCCAACCATCTTTCTTGGCAGAGGGTGCCCAGGCTGCCCAGTCACCACCGTTGTGGTGGTCAGTGTGACCGTCGTGGAAGCCATCGTGGAGGTCATGCTGGTCATTTCACCTTCGATTGACAAAGAAGAACGCAACGGAAATGAATGGGGAGATCAGTGGGATACATTCGGATACATATATATATATTCATAGTAATATACATAATCAAAATTATATACACAGTATATATATATATATATATGTGATGATGATGATGATGATGGTGATGATGATGATGATGATGATGGTGATGGTGATGGTGATGATGATGGTGATGATGATGATGATGATGGTGATGATGATGATGGTGATGGTGATGGTGATGGTGATGATGATGATGATGGTGATGATGATGATGAAGATGATAAGGATGAGGGTGAGGGTGATGGTGATGCTGATGATGATGATGATGATGATGATGATGATATTATCGTCGACCACAAAGGAGATGAAATGGAACCAAGAAAACATTGGAAAAATCCTCCACAGAAATGGCAATGACTTTTAAGAATACAACCAACGCAAAAAGGGGGTCAAGAATTTGAGTCATGCCATGCTCTCCCCATTTGATGGAGGCATTGACCAGCAAAAGTATGGAGGCGGAAGTTCTAATCAACAAAATGCATTAATATTTTGGTGCTCAGGACCAAGAATGGCGTTGTCATCAGCATGCAACAGGAATAAGGAGTTGAAGTGCCAAACATTGGCTCTGAAGCACCGAACATGGGGGGTAAAGAAACACACATGGGAATACCTGCCAACAAAAAGGGTACAGGGTATACTGACCGATTGGTGGGTATTTCTGACCAACCAAAAGATGGGATTCCCCTTTAAAAAAGATGGGATGATTGGACATATCAAGTGGATCCTGGGATGTTTTTGCAACCAAATCTAGAGATCAACATCAAAAAGCAAAAACAGTGCTGTTAAGCAAAGAATTACCGAAGGGGTCAGCCAACAAAGAGTTTGAATTTGAGCAGGAAAACTGAGCATGTGGTCAAGAAGAATGCGGACCTAGTCAAGAAAGCAGGACCTATTCATGGGATTCCATTTTTGGGCGTGACCATGGTCATAGGTATGCACCTTGGGGCATGTAAAAAATCAATTCAGGGTTGCTCCCAGCCCAGATAAAGGGTTGGTGAAGTTTGCTATTGTACCTGTAGTAACTGAAGTAGGTTGGAGCAACTCTACAATATGGTATTTGTTGGAACTTCGAGACCCAAATATGACTAGGGTTCTTCTGAGACTGATTAGCCTCTTTTTGGCCTCTCTACTGGCTAGCGGTTTCCCAAATAGACTGGAAAATGTATGTGTGGTTCTTTCAATTCAACCACCAACCAGTAAATCACACTACATAGTTCTGTGCACTACATTCACTACATATTCCACTTCTGCATCAAGGTAGCGATTTTGCTAAAACAACATTCATTTCTGCTGGAAGTGCCAGCGCCGATGGTCTGACCCAGCCTCAACCTCCATTGTCAACCATCCAGCTAGTTTCTTGGAATTTGTTGTTGTTAGATGGTGTTTGACATCCAGATGGGCTGCTGATCATGCCACAAGAGTTGGCTAGTGACTGCACATGTGGTACAAAATCACATGCTTGACCCATCTTAGCGCAGCTGTGTGGATGCCCATTCTTGTCATGCTGCGAATAAACTGAAGCTATATGAGCATCACGGCAGGATGGAATCCACTGAACCCAAGGGACTGGTCATGTTTCTTCCAGGTTCGATTTCGGGTGTACAAGTTGGAGGGTGCGCCGTTACAAGCTGCAAACGGTGCATCATTTTGGTCGGAAACATTTCTCAATTTTGAGATGTACTCAGTGAGAAGAGCCTAATTGAGGGCAGGGCCGACGCAACCGACATCATTTTCACTCTTCACTTCAGTTCTTTCTATATATATATGTATGTATGTATGTATGTATGTATGCATGGATGGATGGATGTATGGATGTATGTATGTATGCATGCATGCATGTATGTATGTATGTATAAAATCCGTGAAATGCTGAGTTCACGTGCATGAGTTTCTGCAATGCCTCATGGATACCCCTAGCCGCGGGATGAGTGCTTCAAACGGGTGGAGGCTCTGGGTTGTCCTTTCCTGGAAGGCTGGCTTGGAGTCCCTGGTTCCTTTATGCCCAATAATGATATTCATTTATTATATATACTAATAGTGATATATACTGTATACTAATAGTGATATATATATATACTAATGATAGTGATATATACTAACAATAGTGATATATAATGTATACTAATAAATAGTGATTATCAGATAGCTGTGCACTGCTGTTCACTGTTCCGCTGTTCCGCTACACCTCGCTCAAGGTGGCATGATCAGCGGATCAGCGGTATGGACACATCCATGTCCTCAGACGAGGAGTCCGGTGCAGAAGGTCATGGTCGGTCCAAGCAATGGAACATCCCCATGTTGAGATAAACATGGGATGCAGGTTTTACCTCTGGAAATTTAACATAGCGAACTGGAAAGATCCACCATGCTATTAATGGGAAAATCCACTATTTCTATGGCCATTTTCAATAGCTATGTTAAATTACCAGAGGGTATCCCTTTTCTTGGTATCTGCGTTGCTGTAAGACTTTGTAAGAGATGATCCAAAGAAGCAATCCAAAGTACGGAGGGATTCCGATTTGGATCGATTTGAAAAGTGGTTTTAGAGACAAACATCAACCGGAGGAATCACTATCCACCAACCAAAATTCACCAAGATCACATTTTTCCAATGTCCAACAAGGGGAAATCCACCTCGACATGGACCAATTTCTTATGGGATGAGGCAAACGAATATGTCGAATCCCCAGGTTCACCACCAAAATCAAGTGCCTTCCCGTGGTTGATTTTCGCTTCCAAATCTGGAAATGCTGATACCTCCGAAATGGCCAAAAAGTGGAATAAAATGATGAAGCCCTGGATTTTAGGGCCCCCTTTTGTTTCACATGGCGACACCGACATCTGGCAATAGGGCAAGCCGCGCTGGAGGCACCATCGAAGTCTCAAGCCAATTGGCCTACATCCACATGTGCAATGGCGTCAACACTTGGAATAAAATGATTGATCCCCAAAAGAGGAAAATGTTGTTGAATAGTTTCTATTGGAACTTTCAGATAGAATTTCTACTGATAAACCATGATAATACCATGATAAAACGACAAACAGTGTATATATATATAAACTGTAGAGTAAACAGTCATTCGACAATCTGAGGAACTTGACTTGTTGTGGCGAAATCCCAACCATTCTGTGTTTGTCATGGTCTGCCAGAAGCTGTTCCAGGTTACCACACACAATGAACCAGAACTACTTAACCACTCGGCAGAAAAAAAATGAATGTCTCAAACTCGTGGATACCTTTACTGAACAACCATCCACTAGTCCAGCTCGAGTGATCTGCCCACCTGAAGGTAGATCGCAATAAATCACACCGAACCTTGAAGAAATGGGTTTGGAAAATAAAATTCCTAGACATAGCCAATATTATATCTATTTATGGCAAGTGTTTTTGGATTCCATCCCCATTTTCTTAACTGTGTTCCTCTTTTTGGTCGGTAAAACCTTCATTTTTTCTGATGACTTCCCGATGATCCAGGACCCCAAACCCGCTGTGTACAGCCTTCCCCCCCGCCTGTCGACCAGCATCGGTAAACACGACGAGGACCGCAGTCATGTTGTCACCTGGCCCCCCAATGCGCAGCAAATGATCCTGGATGTTAGCAAATGGCTAATCCCATCCGCCTGAAAATCCGCCACGGAAGGTGGGGTTTATTGCTCTGTAATCCTGCGAGTTGTGTGTTTCCACCGTTTTTCAAAGGGACCCAAAACCGGCCAAGTTGCCAAGCTTGGGCTCAACAGGGCCCAACAAAGGCCCAACATAGAGCTATCACTCCGGTGCGGGCGGTTCTTGTCACTTTGCGCGACCAGATTGGATGGCGGTTCCCGCCTCCGAGGCCCATTGTTTGAGCCAAGTCGGGTGAGAGACATGCGTCCAGCATCTCCTGGGCCGATGGAATTTTCCATGGAGGAAGAAAGTCTGTGACTATAATTGGAAGATTTGGGTGGATATCTATGATATAGTGGTTATATGCCGCCAATCATCTATGATCAATTTGGTTGTCCAAAAATGAGGGTATTTACCACCGCTATCTTGCAAGTTGAATGGCGAAAATCATGCCATAGCTGTCTGACAAAAACAGCTATGTACCCTTAGGTCCCGGGGTACGAACAATCATTGTTGGATGTATAGTGGAAATATTTGGTTGATACCCTCTGGTGAACATACAAAAAGCTATTGAAAATGGCCATTTATAGTGGATTTTCCCATTTGAAATGGTGATTTTCAATAGCTAACTGTTAAATTCCCAGAGGGTACCCTGAGTCAGGGCTTTACATAGACTGCCTGGAGAACTTTTGGGGCGTTCCTTAGGAAAATGATCGACAGAAAAATTTCTGTAGGCTTTCCACATCTCACATGCAATTTACCAGAGGATAATATGAGGCTGGATTTTACTTATGGTTACAACAAGCACTTACAATAACTAGTTAACCATCCAAACTTATAATTAGGTAGTGAAGATACTGTATCACCATAGTTTACATTCATGCTTTTTTGGTTTCATGAATAATCCGTGGAGAAAATGACCACAGCTTGATGTTCTTGTTCTACCTCTGCTCGCGCCTCGACGATCGAGGACAGCCGTAAGCGACCCTCCTCAGCTGGGTGGCCCCAACATGGATGAGTCCAGTATTAGATGTGAAGTATCACTAAAATAAATTGAGTTACCCTCTGGTAATTTAACATAGGTATTGAAAATGGCCATTTATAGTGGATTTACCCATTGAAAATGGTGATTTTCCATAGTTATGTTAATTTACCAGAGGGTAACATCCATTTACTGCCCAACCAAAAAAAAAAACGTCTAAAATCATGTGCATATTCATTGTGCATAGATCTGTCTGCCCATCCGTTCATCTATCTAATTAGCTGCACAATATATTCATCGCATTTCATTGCAATGGGGTTGGTTGATCGGTTGATATCCCATGTTTCATGTTGGCATTTCATCATATCCAAAAAAACTGACACAAAAATCCTCCAATCTCGTCCCATGTTTGATGGTAAATTCCCTGTTTGTTGTTCCAAAAAATATCCCATGGTTGATGGTTTTCCATACCTAGAAATTTCATACGGTTAAGCCCCCATTATTTTGATGGAACAATCACCCCAGTGAGTAGGTGGCTTAGTGAACCGCCCAATCATAATTGGACATTGCCCCAAAAAAAAACCTCCTAGATTTTTTGTGAACCTATCACATTATAACTGAAGTTACTATTCCTGGAAAGAACCACCAAGTTGATGATAAAATCATGTCAAATCCCCTGATTTTCATAATTTTTCATGGTTAGGTACTAATTTTTCATGGTTGAAGTCACCATTTTTGATGGAAAAATCCCCGTTTCGCCCCGTTTCGCCGCCGAAAAATCCCCCTTTCGCGGTCCCCGCGGTCCTTCAGACGGAAGGCGAGATCGCTGAACTTCCCCAGCCGCGCGCGGACGAAGTCCACTGCCTCCTGCGATCTTGGGGAGTTCCATGCGGGAAGCCCAACATGGATGGTTTATAATGGAAAATACTATAATAAATCTAGTAATCTAGTAATAATAGTAATCTAGTAATAAGAATCTGGTAATACTATAATATCTAGTAATCTAGTAATAATAGTAATCTAGTAATAATAGTCTAGTAATACTATAATATCTAGTAATCTGGTAATGATATCTAACATGGATGGAAAATACTATAGTAATAATATCTAGTAATCTAGTAATCTAGTAGTAGTAATAATAGTAATGATGTAATCATATATATAATTTATATAATATAGTAATATTAGTAATAGATTATATAGTAGTATCTAACAATAGTGATAGTAATCACCCAATAATAAAATATCGCCGCGACTGGGTTTGCCAAGCAAATGAATTTGTGACTCATCTATGTAAATTTACTGGAGGGCGATGGTTATCTGAATTTCACCAAGAGCAATCAATGATGATCTATCATGATCTATCACTTTGCTGATGTTTAGCCAACGCAAAAATCTGCGATTTTGGCGATACGATATGTTTTGAGCAAATCCCTTTATCATATCAAAGATGCCTCGTGGTTTCGTTGATGATGATGATGATTATGATGATGATGATGATGATAGTAATAGGATACAATAATGGATACCTATGATTTATGATGGTGATATCATCTAATGGTTGATCTACCTACAGCTGGGGATGACCCTGGCTGCGACCCGCTACTCGGCCTGGCTGCTGAGAACATCCCACCTGGCAGGGCTATGCCGGCTATGCCCAGAATGGCAATTCGCTGACTCACTGGTGCTGGCTGTATCACTGTTAGACAGGTTAGACACTGTAATTGAATATATAAAATATATTTTAAAAAAATGTCATGTTATCATATACATATATGATCCCCTTTTATTGATTTCGTGGTGGCTCAATAAATCTCCACTATGACCCCTACAGTAGTCCTCCAAAGCCAAATTTGTTTCGTCGTTTCCGCTGGGCTTTCGGGCACGCCATCGCAGGCCAAGATCATAAACTCATCATCGACCTGGATGGAAGTGCACGGTGGTGAAGTCTTAGACGTTAAGCCGTTAGAATAATAGGAATGGAACATCTAAAAATGAATTGTGAATGGGAAATGCAGGATCAATTTAGATTCTTTGGCATCGGGATATTTCATGAGTTATTCATTGAGATTGGATTAATGGATGAATCATGGTGATATCATGGAATCTTCACAACGGATGGATGTAGGATTCACCCATCGTCCGTTGCTTCATCTCTGTTTGGCACGGCACTGAGGTACATTTCAAGGACTTGTGTTCCCGGTGTCTTGGCTATTGAGTAAAATGAGATTGAATGAACAGGATGACATCAGATGTCACCTGTAGAGACACGAAAGATCACGAAAGCCCCCAGCCTGTCGAGGGAAATATCGGACGTCCGGCGTGCAAACAATGACCTGCTCCTGGGCGGAACACAACGATTCACATGCAGCTATAATGTGACAAACCCAAAACTGCAGCAGACCTCCAAGAACAAGCCACATGTTTTTCCCATACTTAATATGAACCTTGAAAGAATTGGCAGTTGTCATTGCTGCCTGGTAGTGGTTTCCAACCTTCAGGATGTGGGTACAGTAACCCATCGTCCTGCGCCGAGAGTTGCTCGTTTTGTTTGTACCTCCGGCGACCACGTCAGATCAAAAACCACGTATTCGATGTTGGGTCGACAGGTTGACAGCTAAGATTCGGTGAGTCACTGAAGATTTTTTCAGACTCTGGATGTGGATGAAAGATTTGAAGTATATACAGTATATATATATACCCCCTGTGCTCCATGTATGGAATATGTACCAACAGTTGCCCTAAAAATCACCCAAATGTAGGTAAATATACTATTATACATGGAGCATATGGGTACTATAATATACTATAATATACTATAACATATTATAACATACTATAACATACTATAACATACTATAACATACTATAACATACTATAACATACTATAACATACTATAACATACTATAATATACTATAAATTACTATAATATACTATAACATACTATAACATACTATAGCATACTATAACATAC
>Ga0126342_10017659_pt1 | contig 12317 bp, 11 predicted proteins | sample Cyp1metagenome_FD_92528 | JGI IMG/M metagenome (GOLD analysis project Ga0126342, IMG submission 92528) | Coral microbial communities from Lord Howe Island, Old Settlement Bay, Australia - Cyphastrea 1 metagenome | ecosystem: Host-associated > Invertebrates > Cnidaria > Coral ... | reverse complement strand
GATGACATAGGAGTAAGGGACCCAGACCACCAAGGGTATGTTTGCTCATGACATAGGAGTATGATTTTCGAGGGTATGTCCGCATCTGACTAAGTCATTTGCGGGTAGTATATATATATATATTATCGATTAATATATTGATTGATTGTGTGTATCGAATTGATGTTTTCACCCAGCCTCCACCGGCAACTGCCTGGACAACTCCTCCAACAGCTCTGCGTTGCTGCCTCATCAATGCAGTTCAAGAATTGAAGTGTTTGTATATTTGTATGTGTGTTTGTATGATTTTGGAACACAATTGGGCCACAATTGATTCTGTTCATTGATTGAATCATACCATAAGTATCCATAATTTCATAACTTCTCATTGTGAATCATTGGTATTCCATGGTATTCCGTTCTTCCATGATTTTCAATGTGGATTCAGGGTGGCAATGCTCAGCAGCCTTGAGATTGATTGCGGCCCATCAGCACCAATGACTTCGCCCTGAGGTGTTGATGTCTCTGACTTCATGATAGGTTGAAATGGTTGAAGGTTTGGCAATGTTTGGCAAATTTAATTGGGAAAAGCAAGGACCGTTGTTTGCATTAGAAAAGATTAATTATTAATTGTTGTTTAAGTTGTTGACCAAACTCGTGCTGCATCAAAAAACTTGCCTTGCGCAAAAAAAAACTAATTGCATGTGCAGGGATGTGTCTGCGCTGAAGCTTGCAGAACCCAACTTGCCATATTCACAACTTTTCACAACCAAATCTCTTTGATCAAGAGCTTGGATAGAATCGGCTGGCAATTTATCCTTCACTCAAGACTTTCCGTGTACCAGCAGACTGGGAACATGGCACCATGGCACCTGCCCGTATCTGCCAGCCATTTGGCCACTCGAAGTCCCAAGCCACGCAAGCCACCGGTGACCAAGGCTCGCTCGTACCTGCGCTGATCCTACTGGGTCTTGCATTTGTCTTATATTGACTTCTCATTTTCTCTTGCCCTTCCAATCTTTCCACACCTCAAGATGTGCTTTAAAAATCGTTCAAAGTTCTGGAGTCATCACCCACTTTGGGGCACGTCGCAAAGCTCCCCACGGCTGCAGGAGACGGCACGGAGCGCAGTCGTGGAGTGAAGACACCTGACGCATGGCCGACACCAACGACTCATTCAAGTGGACTTCTTTCTATTTTCTATTGATGCCGTGATGCCACAATGAAAATCTATGAAAATCTGGTGGAAAGCTAAAACCCTTTGCTCTCTTCGCTCTGTTCACTTCTTGGATGAAACGACTTTCCAAAACGGTCGAAAGATGTCGAAAGACGTCGAAAGATCCGAGCTGTTTGCATCGCCTTGGGTCGTGAGGATAAACTCTCCTGGCGCAGCTGGAAACCTTGGAGGCGTCTACCCGGCTACCCGGATCTATCCGGCACCTGTGTGGCTTCGTGTGGCTTCAGAATCCTGTTACACCATGTTACACCGATGAATTCCACAATGTTCTAAAATCCTCTGAAAATGTGCGCAATTCTACGCATTCTGTTGTCCAATATGATCCAATATCTAACTCTTTGCTGCCAAGGTGCAAGACTGGTGCCTCACCCTCTCGACAGAGTAGCCGCAAGCGAAGCTCGGGGTGTTCCTTGGAAGGGCTCCAACCCATTCTGTTGCCACGGCAGAAAGCACACAGCATCACACAGCATCGAAATAGCATGAAATAGCCTTGGTTATCACTGAGTTATCACTGGTTGAAGAAAAGGCTCCTTCATAGCACTCCGAAGGAAGCCCAGCAGTCCAGCGTACCTGGAGAGAGAGCTGAGGCTTAAGCATCTCCTAACACGCTCCACAATCGCAACAATGTTCTGTTCGCAACTGGCCACCATTCCAAGCCTCAACGTGTTTTGAAGGATGAAAGCCACCTCGAATGTGCTCTTGGACTGCGTCAGCCTCAAGAGATTTCGCACAGCATGGTGCTTTTTGCATTTGGAACAAAAGCATTCAGCTGTACCATTCGGCGCGCGGCAAACCTACTTCCCACAGACCCAGTTGTGAAATGTTGTGAACTGCAAATCTGCCGAGCTTCTTCTTGATGAGAGTCATGAAGTTCAATAGCAAGACTTCCTGTGAAGTATCATTCACATCCGGCTCCTCAGATCAGGAACGTTCTCCATCACTGTACACATAGCAGAGATGGATAGAGATGGCATGTTTTCAAGCACAGCTCAACTCAAGACATCTCAAGACATTTCTGAAATCCGTGTGGGCTTGTTTCCTGACTCATCCTCGACAGTGTACAAGAAGTATCAAGAAATCAAACAAATGTCAGTGGGGCATAACGGCATGACTTTCAAACCCAAGGAGCCAAAGTGCTGGTTCCCAAGAATATCAGAAATCCGCCTCAAGGGTTGCAGACATGACAATGTGAACAAAATCGGACACACACATAGAAAATGACAGAAACATTTGTAACATTTTGCTACACATTGCTTTCAAACTGCTGATTTGAAACATGGTGAAACATGGCTTTATGTTCTCCCCTGGCCTGCGGCTTTGGCTGCAGGCACTGCACGTTGCCACGTGGTGAGGACTGTGGTTTTGGGCATACCCTGACAACGACCGATACGACAAGCGCCAGTGACAGATGTGACAGGGCTCAGTGCCTCAAACTCAAGCCGAATACTGTCAGTAACTTTCAGTCTGAATACGACACCAATTTTCGAATCTGCTCACCTCTGGCATAGAAGGCTCCTCGCCATCCAACAACACAGCTGCAAGTTTCCTTGGTGAACAAAGCCAGGTGAACTTTGAGCATCTCAAGGCATGTGCTCAACCACACCTATCGATTTGTTCAAATTGTTCATTATGTGTGTGTGTGTGAATACTCACCGTCATTTGTACGATCGTCTGGGATTTTTATAATTGACGAGCTGCGGCTTCAATTCGCTCAGTCGCACAGCTTCCCTGGTGGCTTCATAGAACCAGTCCTCGCTGAGTTGACAAATGCAAGACCCCAACATGCAAACCTTTGTTAAATAACTAACTGCACAAACCACACATTGTGCCTCATTGTGCATGCGATCTTGATGGATTTGGCCAAACATAGAGTCACTGCTGAGTCAGTTCTCAATTCGAAGTACAGCAGCCAGCAGTTTGATGAGCTGCCCCAAGATGCACTCCTCCAGGCTCTTTCTTGCCTCCATTTTCACTGGCGTTTGAGCGACCGCTTGCACTTGGCGATTCCCGTGCTTGGTCTGCTTGTTGAAAGATGACAGGAGGACCTGCCACCAAGAACGAGGTCTGCTCATGACAAAGTAAAGTGACAAAGCAACAGCTGCGACTGCGACAGCTGTGCAAGTGTCCACCTCGACGGGTTTCCTGTTCCAGCTAACCTTCTCTGGGCTCGCGTGGCCATTCCTCAGAACACATCTCAGGACGTCTCAGGACATCCCAAGCCATCTGCAAGTCTGGGACCCTTCCGGTACTATCGGCAATGGCAACAAGCCACACGTGTCCACCACTGTCAAGCGGCTGCGCAGCAGCTTTGAGCACCACATGTGCATTGGTGCCACCAACGCCAAAGGAACTCACAGAGGCCAAAGAGCCTCAGCTCTGTTGTGCAATCTTTGTCTGCTCATGAAACGGAGCTACCCAACTGCACCGTTGGCTACACACACCTAACCTGAAAAAGGCTATGGTGGCGCACCTTGCCAGCTCTCCGAGAGGGTTGCTAGAGTCAAAGGCGTCCTCCACAGTCAGACCGAAATATTCCAAAAGGTGGCGAACTTGTCAAATCAACAATGGACACAGCACAAGTTTGGACTGGTCCTGTTCCAGTCAACTTCTTTGCTGGGGTTCACCGCATGCAGAGATGGGACCATTGACTGGTGCTTCAGCATGAGAACAGCCCTGAAAAAACGCACATCTCTCACATCTGATCAAATCACATCAGACACTACAAAATATGAAAAGGATTCAAAAGGCATGTGCTTTGCTATCTTCCCCCAATCGTCCCAATCCATGCATCGATCTAAGCCGCGCGCTTCAGTAGCCCGGGCACTCCTGAAAGACTTCGAAACTGATTTTACTGGCTGCAATGGAGATGCATCTTCTCATTTCTAAAATCACACCAACCAAAAAGGTCGGAAAAAAAATGCTGGATATGATTCTTCGATTCTTCTCCTGCAGCAGTGTTCAAGTGGCCCAAATTTCCCTTCACAGAGCCAAGCACAATCCGGCCCTCCTGACAGGTCTGAAATCACAGCAGGATCCAGATGGATCCAGCTTCTCGGAAGCAGCAATATGCCATATATGCAGCAATGACACGAAGCACATCGAAGCACCAAGAATCTCCTGACCCAAGACCTCCGTCAATGCTGCAATTTCGAGGGGATCCCCCAACTTCGTCCCGGTGCCGTGGCCCTCCACATAGTCCAGCTGGGAGCCTCGGCTACGACGGCTACGACGGCTACGATCTCAGCTTTTGTAACGCAGAGTGGACATCAGCGACTTTCCCTACACTCCCTCCCTCCTTTCCTTCAAATGCCACACATTACATAATTGTGTTTGATATACAGTCATATGATATAATTATACAATCACAGAATCATATATCATATACTATGTTCTTGATATTTGTATATAGTATTGATATGTATTGATATTACTGCTGTATGCATGCACATGTGTCCCTGCCACTCTTGATTCCCACACGTCGAGTGGCTGAGAATTCCAGCATCCAAATGCGCCTGTCGAAGAACTTCCACTTGACCCTCATAAGAGGGCCTTGGTGAACAGAGAAGCTGCCAGCTGAGAGCCGAACCTGTAAAGACCGAGATGACCAAGCAATCGAAAACCGAAGCGAACTGAACAGAGGTGTTTTCATGTCTTGTGCGATCTTAGTGATTGCCTGGAACCTTACAATGATTCACAAGAGCCGCTAAAGTCTGTCAGGTTGCGCAGAGAAGGTGGATTTCCTAGCGCCATCATTGTTGGTAGCGGAACCTGAGGCTAAAGCAGTGCAAATGCGACGTCACCACAACGCACAAGCTTAAACCGGCTGAATCAAAGCAAAACGCTGTGCAGAAGAGTGAGATTTGATCAAACGGGTTTCTGACCCAAGACGTGCGCATGGGCAACATTCCCGTGACTCACAGCCGTAGACAAGCGGGACAAGATCACCTACAGATCAGCACATGTGGCTGTTCAAGAGGCTCAAATCAAGAGGCTCGAAGGGAAAACTCGTTCCTTTCCTGTATGATCTGTATGTCTGACACTTGAAACTGTGTACCACTGTAGATCCACGTCTCCGAAATGATGTCAACACTCAAAATTGTTCGAATTTATGACATCGCTTGCATCGTGATGCAAGTTTCATCCAAGTCGCGACTCCACCGCCATCCGAGTTAGTCGTACCATTGGCACCCTGGCAGAGATCAGAATCAAAAATGATCCACTCTTCCGAAGCAAACTGGAGCTGGCCTCTGCATAAGGTCTGCAAACCTGGCGCAACTTGACCACTACACTCAAGAACTCAAGAACTCACTTCGATTTATCATGACTGTTTGGTGCTTGTTTTTTGGTCATCTTGCTTTGGAAGCCGTTGTTTTTTTTTCCAAAGCCAAGCAACCCCGTCCGGTGACCAAATCAGACCGTCCACAGCAGCAATGGGTGCATTGGGTGAAAAGGATGCACCGCCACATAGGGCATAGTCCTCGGATCTGAATCTCTGCACTCTCCAAGCAAACACAAGCAGTACATTTCGACATTTCCACGCGCATGCTTATCATATCTTATCATCTATTAAATCTATTGGGATGAGATCTGGAATATTCTGGAATATCTATATCATTCTATATCTAAACAACAAAATTCTTACTGCTGAAGAATTTCAGTGTCTTGACCAGCAAAAATAGCAAAAGTGGTTCGCTGTAGAAGTTTTGATTCAACAAATGGTTCCAGAGCTAAGCATCGCAATAGCCAGACTTCAGAAGCTGCACCTGGGCAAAGGATGGGAAAGGATGGGAAAGTTGCTCAGGTTACGAAGTTCAAACGACTCGATTCGAGTACCCAATGCCCATGCTGCCCATATCTGCCCATAGAGCCCTTCACCGACCGCGAGATGGCCACTAGTGCGGAACTGCATGCTGTCTGCACCACCTGTCCCATCAAAGGAACACCATGGAACACCAAAATATGCTAACGCAACTCGACTAACGTCGACCTTATGCACAAACAACACCAGCCTTTGCCAATCTGAAGTCTAAGGAAACATCACACTCGCCTCCGCTGTTCCGTGCAGATCCAGACGATAGGCAATTGTGGAAGCCAGATAGTCCTTGTCTGTGCCAACCTGCAAGGGCAGAGTCGATCCCTTTGATTCCCTTTCCCTGACGTTCGCCATCTGATGTCACCATCTGTGAACATTCATCACACGTCACCAATTTGGCCAATGCTGTAGCAAAAGTCTGCCATAGTCTGCCTCTAGATTGAAGTACTCATCCGGCCGTTTGGTCCGTGATTCTTCAAGATCAACACCAAGCTCGATCGGCCAGTGATTCAAGGAGCCTGCCGGACATCAATTGTATGAACATCTGTGAGCCTTGCAACACCATGGGCATACGGCATACATATTGGGCAAGAGGGGCACCCAATGGCCACCCAAATATCTTGAAGGCCTCCGCACACGATCACGGCCACATTCCTTTCAGGAAGTTCCAGGCCTGAAACACAGTTTCAAAACTTCAAAAGCATGCAAAAGCTGTGATTGCAAACGGTGCTTATAGCTGATGCGCTTGTAGCTGATGGACTCTACCTTTTTAACAACCACCATCACTCCATGCATAACCGTTACAGTGACCGTTACAGCCTTCCCGTATTCACAATTCATTGTCATTCCTAACCATATACAACCATTCAATCCATTCAATCCGTCGTATCTTACCCACAACGGCCATCACTTCCGGACACCACCAAGCCTCGCAGTTGGCCGTCTGGAAGGCGTGCAGAGAACCCAGCACCGTGGAAGGCCTCGTAGGAGACTTCCAAGAGCGTCCGCTGCGCAGTGTCCATCATCGCCTTGGCACAGAAACTCGGAAAAATATGTGGGAATGTGATTGATGTGATTGATGTGATTGTGTGTTTAATTTATATAATGTCTAACGATGTCTAACGGTCCTTACATTTTGGATTCAGTTCACTTGAATCCACTTGGTTGTTGAATGTCATCAACTCCCCACCCTGCCGGTTACCGATTTCACTCTGATATTGCCGCTGCTCAGTGGCCGCTGCTTGCTCGGAGCACTTCCAGAAGTGACAGTCGAAGCCATGGTCGGGAACCACGCCTCCCAGTCAAAAGCGACGTTTGCATAACAACCACCACGTATCAAATATATTCAAATATCAGTACATGGCACAACCAGCTTCAATCCTTTCACACAGATGTTCTCTGGAAGGTCAACCAAAAGAATCCAAAAGACATATTTGTATGCCAAGCATTGCCAAGCTGCGAATTTGGATGAAAGCTAAGTCTGGGTTGGGTTGTAAAGGCAACTTGTTTCAAGTGAAACGCGGCGAGAACAAAAAAGCCGCTGTCCATTGTCAAAGTCATATCTTCCGCACCTTTTCGCGGAATTTGTCCCGGCATGACTGGCAACTGGGTTGTCATAAGATGCCCTGCCTGAGCAAATTTCAATACGAAAATGACGTCTGACTCGTCTGACTCGTGTCACTTGTCGTCTGACTCGTCCCTACTGAGGAGCCCAGAAGTCCCCTGCCTTTAACGAATCCCAGAAGTGCTCAGCAGAATCGGCGTTCGGCAGTCGACAGGCCATGCCCACCACTGCCAAAGGGCCTTGGACACACCAGTGGAAAGGATAGAGGACATAGAGGAGCAAGCAGTGACACCACAGTAACAATGGCTATACATCTCACTCATTCTCACTCAATGGGTTGCAAAGGCCCAAAGCATCCCGAAGTTTGGACCAAGGGGCCATTTGAAGCTTGCTGAACTCGCGGAAGGCTCACCGTGTGCATCATGCTTTTGTCCAGCTGCACATCCTCTCTCAGGCGGTCACTTGGGGTCACAGGCCCAGGTTCCCAAGGGCTCCCGCCTTCGACAGGAACTTGGCCAAGTCAGCAATAGTTGGGTACTTGAAGAGTTCCACTGGCGAAATGCCCAGCAACTTTGCGATCCTGACACACCAACATCAGCACAATCAACACGTCGGCACCATGCCAACGTCGCAGTTGAAGTTTCCCGAGATCTTGCCAAAAATCGCGGAACATGTACCTTTACCCAACCGAAAGTCCTCATGGCTGACAAGGAATGGCCTCCAGCCTGGCCAACGATACAATGATACAATGCTGACTCCAAGCTTCACAAGAAATTGGACACTCCGCCCGCCTCCAAGAAGGGTGTATCTCTGGACACCTGTCGTCCCAACACCTTGCCAGGTGCAGCTAGGCTTTCAAGAAACGACGCAACTTTAAGAAAAATCAAAGTCAGTTGGCATGACTTTGTCGAATGAGTTCAGGTTCCAACGGTTCCACACATGGCAAACCCAGGCCTCTTTGTAGGCAGCAGCCACACGTCGCTCTTCTTCAGTGTCGTACTCCATCACCTCGCATCGAGAAGGATGGGCCAATATAGGCCAATTCCAAGTCAAAACGGAGTCAGTGCCTCGTCAGTGTTCTCCAAGTCAGACAAGATCTGCCTTGGTACCACAAACTTGACATATCAATACAATATCATGGAAAATTCATGGAATATCCAAATTGTCCAAATATCCAATCCTCAAACCGGGGAAAGGGCCTGCCAGAGCCTTCTGACATCGAAAACCCTCCAGATCATCATTTGCGAAGGCGTTGGCAAGTTGGAGAGTTGCTGTGACAGTCCAGGCTCAGAGGATTTACAAGATCAAAAATACCTAAAAATAGAACTGGACTGCTAAGAGGTTTGAGAATGTTTGAGAATTTTGAGATGGTTTGAGGGCAAAAAGTGTTCGAAGAAACTTGCCATCAGCCTTCCGACTTCTGGTCCACTTGCGTTCCAAGGTGCTCGATGGCTCTGATGTCTTTCTTTCCAGACTTGGTGATTGGCAGTCCATCCACCTCAGCCGCCAGCCATGCAAGGCATCAAAATTGCAAACGACTTCGTTGACTTCGTCGATCCAAAATCTTGCGCTCCAGGGCACCGGAACCCACACCTGAATCACAAATGCACATCAGGCTGTGAGGGAATCACAAAGCCGCATGACATCTGAGAATAAGATTAAGATACATGTTTAAAAAAGGACATAGTAGACAAGCAAAATGTCTTCCGAGTAGCAATCAAATTGGAGTGCTCATAGTTTTCCTGCCCACTGTCTGATTGTCGCAAGCCAGTTTGTGCCACTACTCGATTCTGTGCACAAAGTTTGAAGACAAAATATTGACTGAGATTATCTAGATTAGTCCAAGCTCACTCCAGATCCATTGCATTCAAAGCAATCCAATGAATGTCCTTCGCAAAAGTCTTCACCCTTTCAATGTCTGTAGTGCACGTCACAGCATACAAACTCTCTTTGAACTTTCTCACGCAGACATCCTTGGTACAAGTCAACTAAACAAGACTAGATAAGTAAGCTGTTGGAACAGCTGCAGCTGCAATCTTGACACTTCTGACAACACCCAAAAAGCCGTGCTTGAACACCGTAGGTCCTACAAACCAGCTGAGAAGCCTTCACGACAGTCTCTTTCATCAACAACGACTCGAGTCCATCCGTGTCTACTCGAAATCCACGGACCTTCACAACCTCCACAGCTCCAAATAAACACATCGATGGAATTTGATAAGTCATGAGTCGGTCATGAGTAATGACATGTAATGACTCCATCTGCATTTTTCCGCGTTTGTCCAAGTGCAGCGCCTTGTCTACTCTGCCCATGATAAAAATATGCCCGTCTTTAATTTGAGCTCTATCACCTCGGTCAACGACTTCACTCAGTTGGCATCATGAGACAATGGCCTGGACGAAACATGACGAAACCTGGAACCAGGAGACCAAGTTGGAGGGCGAGACAAGGCGCCTGTTCTGTAAGTGTTGGTGAAGCCGTCCTCATTTCTTCTAAATGCAGACGACCTCAGCAAGTAGGACCAGGGATGTCTCAGGATTTTGCATTGAGCAGTGTGGCAAAGCATCGAAGGTGTTCCTGGCTGAAGGTTCTGGATGCTTTGCTGCTTTGCAAATTCTGCTTTTTTCTTTGCCCCTTCCAGAGGAGCTGAGTTAGAGGCACTGTTGGCGGCAAATAGCCATCGGCAACATTCCAGCCAGAAATCACCAACTCCTCATTGATAACGAGTTCTTGTCTGCAACATGCAGTATCTTTTGATGGCTGTTGGCAAATTGTTGGCAAATCGGTTTCATTTGAGAAAACGGTGTCACTAGAGTCACTAGAGTCACTAGAGTCACCAGAGGGCAAGCCTTTGGGAAGCCTTTGGGAACATTCAATTCTTCGAAGCTCCTCATTCTCGATGGTCATCTGATTGTTCCAGCAAACGATATTGGCGCTCAGTGGCGCAAAGGGCATGTCCATGCCTGAGAGCAAGCACACTAAGCACACGTGAACGAAATAGCAATTGCATGCAATTGCACTGTCATATCTGTCATGGTCATTTGTTTCAAAATGTTTCAAACGCAGCCGAAGAGCATGCAATTTCCTCGGTCATTGGAAGGAATGCCATATCTGCTGCCTCAGAGATCTGGGCGCCTGAGGCGCCTGAACTCCACACGTAATGACCGAGTTCAACCTGAATCTTCATAAATTTCATAAGGAAACCCTGCATCCATCTGCATCCACTGCTGCCAAAAATCGGTCTCGGTAGTCGCGTAATTAACAACCAATCTAACCTGAGCCGCGTGGTTCAGAGAGCCGATTACACAAATTCCTGTGTCAACCTGTAATTCACCACTTCAGGTTCTCAGCCTTGTAAGCCTTCAAAGTTTCCTGGTTACCCGTGCTTGTGTAATTTCACCCAAGCAACATGAGGCCACTTTTTCAGCCAGCTTCGACATGTTGACAAAGGCAAAGCTTCGCCACCAACGAAGACTTCCTCCGAAAGCGCTTGATATCAACGAATGGCAGGTATTGTCAGGTATTGTCAGCTTCTGCTGACTTACTCTTTTTATGCACGTTGCTAAACTCAGTAATGCGTGAGACGAGAAGACTGTTCAATCCTGGTGATGTGATCCAGTATGATCAAGTTCACAGGATAGTGGACACGGATAAAGTTTAATCATCATGTATGATCACTTATATACAGCTAACACAGGATGGAGGCATGATAGGGAATTTCACAACAGTTCACCTTTAAAAAAATAACAAAGTGACACAACATGACATAAAGTGACTATAAATTTCACCTGGACATGAGAATTCTCAGCATTTTTTTCGACCCGTCAACGTCCACTGTCGACAGAGTCGACAGCTCCTGCAGGTCGTTGGGCAACGTGTCCTCCACGGAGAGCAGCGCCGAGAGTTGTCCAGGCGTCAGGCAATTGCAGCGAGTCACCCTGTGAACAGCGCCAGTGCCGGGCTTGGTACAGCCGGGCACGCCCCGGCACCCCAGGACAGGATTACACCACCAGACAGGAAATAACAAGAAGGGAAACAGTCGGAAACAGTGGAACAAGAGAAGCAGAAACACTTCACCAAATACTGTTTGAGACAAAAGATGCACAAAAGCCACAAGTAAAAATGACATTGCACGATGCGTGCAAGTTCTGCATAGACTGCAGTTCAGTGATGCCCCACCTGTGTCTTCTGAAATATTGCATGAGCTGACTGATGTCTTGACTTTGCCAGTTGGGCCACACAACACATGTGCTGCCGGTTGTCAAAGGGATTTGCCAATACCAAATCCTTGGTCGGATGCGTGCATTTTTGCGTGCTTTCCTGCAAGTGGTGGCAACAAAATCAGGGCATGCTGAGCGCCCCACCAAAACAAATTGTAAGCATCTCCTTAGACACTCAAACTCCGCATCATTCTTGATTTCCAGGTATTAAAACAATGAGCAGAATCTGCAAACCCTCCTAAAATCATCTAAAATCTCCAAGACAAAGTGTGCAGCTAAAGGTCTTGCCCCTTGCGGTGGAAAATGGAACAGGTGCCATCTGGCCCAATGTGCAATGCCTCAGCAATGACTCAGCTCACTTCAGCACAACGGCATTGGAAGAATTGCCAGGCCCAGCAGGTGAATAAATTATAACTGCATACCTGGCATACCATGAACATAAGTAGTTTCTGTAATATCGCATATCGTAATATAATTTATATATCAATATTATATATATATAT
>Ga0126342_10017658_pt1 | contig 12317 bp, 14 predicted proteins | sample Cyp1metagenome_FD_92528 | JGI IMG/M metagenome (GOLD analysis project Ga0126342, IMG submission 92528) | Coral microbial communities from Lord Howe Island, Old Settlement Bay, Australia - Cyphastrea 1 metagenome | ecosystem: Host-associated > Invertebrates > Cnidaria > Coral ... | reverse complement strand
TATGTATGTATATGTATGTATATGTATGTATATGTATGTATATGTATGTATATGTATGTATATGTATGCATATGTATGCATATGTATGTATATGTATGTATATGTATGTATATGTATGCATATGTATGTATATGTATGCATATGTATGTATATGTATATGTATGTATATGTATGTATATGTATGCATATGTAGGCATATGTATGCATATGTATGTATATGTATGCATATGTATGTATATGTATGTATATGTATGTACATGTATGTACATGTATGTACATGTATGTACATGTATGTACATGTATGTAGATGTATGTATATGTATGTATATGTATGTATATGTATGTATATGTATGTATATGTGTGTATATGTATGTATATGTATGTATATGTATGTATATGTCTGTATATGTGTGTATATGTGTGTATATGTATGTATATGTATGTATATGTATGTATATGTATGTGTATGTATGTGTGTATGTGTATGTGTATGTGTATGTATATCTGTCTGTATGTATGTGTGTATGTATGTGTGTATGTATGTGCATGTATGTGTATGTATGTATGTATGTATGTATGTATGTGTATGTGTATGTGTATGTATGTGTATGTGTATGTATGTGTATGTGTATGTGTATGTGTATGTGTGTATATGTATGTATATGTATATGTATATGTATATGTATATGTATGTGTATGTATGTATGTATGAATGAATGAATGAATGAGTGAATGAATGAATGTAATGTATCTATATAATGTATCTATTTAATGTAATGTATATATATATAATGTAATGTAATGTATATATAATATATAATGTAATGTAATGTAATGTAATGTAGTGTAGTGTAGTGTAATGTAATGTAATGTAATGTATGTGTGTGTGTGTGTTCCGATCTTTCTGCTTTTCTTTGTCGGATTTTCATGGGAGAGGAGAGGACAGCAGCCTCGGAATGTCCAAAAAATTATTGATTGAAATTCCTGGTTTGTCTGGAAATCATAAATTTAACCGGAAACCACCTTGAGCCAGGCAGCGCACTCTGCAACAACCCTGTCTCGCACTTCATCTGGCATGTCAACACGGATCTTTGACCTGTAGCATGGGCAGAATGTATCTTGGAATTCGCTAGACTCGGAGTTTCGCCAACACTTTTGCTTGCGAATCCTTGCCCTTGGTCTTGCATGACATAAAGAGGATATGATTACTCTGCCAATGGATTCAGGTGTCTTTCTATTGTGTTTGGTGCGTGCTTATTCCTTTAGGTACATCACGGGTCTATTTGCATATTCATGTCCGATGCACTGACTGTACTGTCCATCCACCGAAGGGGAACCCGAGGCTTGGAAAACTATCGGCAATTCCTTTGGGGGTGTGATGGTATGAATTACTAAATGCTTAAGAAAGCCTTTCCTGGAGCTAGCCACGAGAAAGCAAAGCAAGTTCGGATTTTTGTTTGAACATGGCTCTTCATGGCTTGGCCATGACAGGAACTGGCCGAACCTGCTCATGCCCTATAGGCAAGGAGCTGCCACCCTGACCTTTGATTGAAAACTGATTTTTTCAGACAATTGACAAAAGCATCATAGGCAATGACTCGGCTCACCGTTCCATTCACGACATCCCGATGTTCCAGTGGTCAAGACTTTTCAAAACTTCCAAGTTGCTAGCCTAACCCAGCACATCCCACCAGCCTTGCTTCAACTTTCCCAAGCCAATGGTTGACATCATCACGAGCCAAGGCCGGGGAGCAGAGTAGATCCTGCAAAGCTCCTTAGTTTGACACCCCCCATGATCGCCAGTGGCTTTGTCCAGGAATGTGAGAGTATCTCAAAAATGATCTAGAATGACCAAATGATGATGACTCGATGATCATTGGATTTTTTGGCACCCCTTTTTTTGGACAAAACACTTCGAAATGGTGAGGCAAGAAGTTGTTAATCCAGATCCCCTGAGAACTTGCTCTGGACCCACAGTAAGCCAGCCGAAGTGGCCAGAATCAGAAGGGTATCTGGAGCCCACGCCAAGCGTCTGGTAGGATCTTCGACCATGTCACGGGTGAGGAGCAACTCAGTGCAGCTTGTAGATGGCAGCTCAAACTTGAAATTTCGCAGCACCTGCACACGGGCTCATCTTGCGATCCGACCTCTCGGCCTTTCGTCGAAACGTTCATGCAATGGACCTTGCTTCCTTCAGGTCAACCTTGCTGCCTCCGGGTGTTTTGCCTTGGAATCTCCCAGCAGTATATCACCATATCCCCCTGGCCCTATCCCCATTCTGCCACCCTTGTTGCAATCCCCATGACATCCCATGGCGATTCGCTCACGTCCCACCGTCCCACCTTCTCCAGGATCGTGACCAGTGCACGCGCCCCCGTCTTCTCCTCCACCGCCAGTTCCGCCACGCGGCGCAACGCCGCCTCCTCGGCCTGGCTAAGGGGGAGTTGTCCATCAATGGGAGCACGGTTTCCTGCAAAAATTGACCTGAAATATGTGGGCTTCTGATATTTGGATGGTTTACTCTGGTGACAATCAGTTGAATCGGGCAAATCATCATTTATGTATGATGTTTCTTTGCTTCCTTCAAATTCTACCATCTTTTTGGACAAACTGGATTAACATGGGTTTCAAAGGCCCAGTGATAGCTTCAAGACACTTTCTTTTAAACCATTGGGAGTGACTCAGTGGTGACTCAAATACACTTTAAAAGATTTTGAAGCAGAACGTTTGTGGACGTTGGCATCTCACCAGTTTCAATCATCTCATATTCTTATTACGGGTTGGCATTTGTGGCAGGTGAACCCTTGAGGGTGTGCATCCATGGCATTTCGAGAATGCTGAGCAGCCGGCTTTCAGCTGAATGCCATATCCGGAGAAGTCGTTCCTTGGGGCATAGCTGGGGGCATAGCTGGGGCTATAGCTGGCAGCCACAACCACTGAGGTGGAGGACAGAATGAGCCAATTTGTTCGTTTTCCGCCCTAGGTACTTCAAAATCAGAACTCCTGAAAGCATTCGAAAATTGTCTACTCTGAGGTGTGTATATATATATGCAACTATTACATATCATCATATATTATATACATATCCATCTCACCCAGTATCGCTTGACAATGCCAATTTTGATCCCAACTCCACCATCTCCACCATCTCTACCCCGCGCCAAAGCATCTGGAACTGCAGCAGGATGGAGTCCTCGGCCTGCGTGAGGATTTTGTACAAATCGTTGGAATCCAACGCGCGGATGGCCTCACGTCCGTCAACCCAGGATGGACCCACTCCAGCGCCGAAGTTTTTTCTGGGTTGAGGCCCCTGCAACGCGCACAGGAATACGCCCCACAAACTCAGGCTCTAAGCCAGCTTCGATGAAATCATTGGTTTCTGCCAGGTGCAGATAACCTGGCTAGGGGACAAAACACCAATGAATTTTCATAAAACACATCTAAGACACATCAAGAGGAATCAACAAAGACCACCAAGCGGCTCTGTTGCTCTTCTGTATTGACCTTTTGGTTCGCAGGATCATCAGCCAGAAATCCCATGGATTTGGTACCTGCATCGATTCCAGATGATTCCAGGGTGCTATCATTGCTATCTGCTGACCTTTCCCCAGGAGCACCCACACGATTCTTGATGATGTCATTCATTCCGGTGAATGCACCGCTGAAAATGAACAGAACCTCGGCACCCGGATCCAACTCAAACGGCTCGAAAAACCCAATGCCCAAACGCACTGCTTCGCTTTTTGGCACAAAAAGACACATGGAACCTCTGAAAAGCAACAAACTTCAAACAGAACTCTTATCTTCTAGCTATTTCTAGCTACTCTGATGGATTCCATGAATTTCCACCAGTGACAAGATCCTGGGCCCCGCACAAATTTCGTAGAGATGGACTCCTCTTGGCCACCACCAAACCTCAGCACAGGGAAAACAACTGGAATTCCCCCTTCGTTCACAAGAAAATCCTCCAAACATGTTTGACCTTCAAATCATCCTTCCAAGATTTTCTGGATTTTGCAGCTGACGTGCGGCAAAACCTCTGAACTTCGCCCATTCGCCGCCCAGCGGCATGCTGGAGAGGCTGGCCTGCATGCTATTCTTCGCACTCACCTCAGTGTCCTCCATGATCTTCAAAAAGTTGCCTCAAGAGGAATGTGGCAATGTGGCCATGGTTTCTTTTCACCAATTTGTAGATGACGCTAGTTTTTAACATAGTTTGAAACCAATCACAAACCGGAAATTGAAGAGGGCTTCACCCAACAAAAAATGCACAAACGGATGGTTACCTCGCTGGTAATCATAAATGATCAAAGCTGACAGTGACAGTGGGGTGTCCGGGTTGTCCATTGCTATGTTTGAGTACCAGAAGGCTATGTCACCAAACGAGGAAGTGAAGCTGTTGAAGCCATTGAGAGGTTTGGGGTCTGCATAAATGGATATGGGCTTGAAATTGCTGCAGCCAATTCAAAGCTCAAATGTCCAGTCTAAGGAATCTACAGGGACAAACATGTTTTGCTGAAGGTCATCATGGTGTCACATGCATGTCCCGCACGACTATCAACTCTCGCAGCACTCCATGCCATGAGCCAAGACGAGAGACTTTGAACTTGAGATCCACTCCAACCACCTCTGCCACCCATTCCACCAGATGCGCTGCAAATCTTGTCGACTTCATCTATGTACCTGGATTCAAGGTGTCGGCTCATCCAAGCCCGCGGTTTGGGAATGACAACAATCAATTTCAAACTGAAAGAACCAGTCTCAGTACAGCTGCACCTTTCTGTTCATCCATGTGACCATTTCCATTTCCTCTGAAACACCTAGGAATGCCATTGCCATAGCCAGGTCAAGGTGCACAATGCCATAGCCAGCTACTGCAGAGCTTCCTCCAGCAGCATCCGCCAGTTGTCGAACAACATCTTCAGCATCTTCACCAACAATCCCCGTCTCCGAGAACTTCGTGGCATCTGCCTGGCAAGATGCGAGATGCGGCCCAAAAAAACAGACGCTCCAACAAAAGGCTCGCGACCAAACCTGGCCTTCACAAAAGGCACCCCAAGCATCTTCGCCATGGTCCGAACCAAGTAGGTCTTCCCACTTCCAGTTGGACCAGAGATCAGAATGTTCCTGAACAGCAAGCCACTTCAATTTTTGAATTGGCCCCAGAAATGGAACGGAAATCAGCATCGATGCCGCGTTTTTTGGAACGGTTGAATAAAACTGAAACGGGACCCGGCTTCGGCCAAGCAAAGAGGATATCGCAACCCTGGGAAGATGCACCAGCAAAGATGGCAAGACTAGTGGTTTCATCTCCTTGAAAAATAGTTAGGTCAATATCATTGGGGATTATCCCAGCAACCATCTGCAGGTTTATACATAGTTTGACAGTTTAAAAAATATTAAACCCAAACAGGAAAGAGGGAGATATCATTTGCAGTCCAGAAAGCACTCCAAATAGCAAACCCCTTGGTTGAAGAGCTGACAAGCTTGATTTCTTGGACATGCCTGGATCCTGTATATAGTCAGACATGCTACTAGTCTTCCCATTGAACTGTAGCAAGTCTGCAGGTTGCGTATCTTTAGCATATCCCATCAAATTCCAAAAATTCAGGATGTCCTACTATTTGTCAACGGATTGTTTTTTTGGGGGGGGAACATTTACAGGAAAATCCCATATTATCCATATGATTCATGGGAAATCGATGGTTTCCAGGTTGCACATAGATGTTCCATAGATTTTCCATAGATGTTCCAACCAATCCAACGGGTTTTCGTTTTCGCCGAGGCGCGGCTTGGTGTAATTCTTGCCTCGGAGGCTGGGATCGTCCAGGCATCGCCGTGCCCAGTTGTAGTGGTCGCAGAGCGCCACGGACCTGGTGACATCTGTGACGCAGATGACATTTCTATGACATTTCTGTAGCTTATCATAGCTTATCATAGCTTATCATAGTTGTATATAGTTGTATATAGTTGTATATAGTTGTCATAGTTATCCATAGTTGTCATTAGTTATTTGCCTTTTTAAAAACCTATGTGCCTATGTGTATCTATGTGTACTGTGCAATGGTATAGTTTATCCTTTTATTTTCCTAAGACCTAAGGGTACTGTACAATAGAGTTATGAAGAGTGTGTGTGCGTCTATTTATCTGGTGATTCACCTATTAATTATTATATTTAAATATGTATGTGGTACTGGTACGTGAGATTTCGATGTGTTTGGTTTATTGTTGATGTTCTCTTGTTGACTTATATTGCGGACATTATCATTGATTTTGATTCTTCTCTCATCATATTCCAGCCAGGGACATGTGAAAACGTTCAACGGTCGTAGAGGCTTTCAAGGCGATTTGTCATGCAACTGACGACCCTTAAGCCATGGCTGGGCCAGCGCAGCTAAGCGCTGCTGAGTTGCAAGACCCTCTTGGCATCGTCCTGCAGGGAACAGGGCAACAGCATGCAACAGCTAAGCGGCGAAGCGTCACGGGCCGTCACGGGAGTGGACTCGCCTGCTCAATGATATAGCGATCGAGATATTCTTTGACCTTTTTGGGCTTCATTTGGAAGCCCTTAATGTTCTGAAGAACCTGCACTGATTCAGTGACTCTCAATGACTTACAACTTGCAAATCTTCAAGCTGTGATTGCAAACACGGCACCGTGCATCCTCTCATCACAAAAAGCTCAGCCTGCCTCTTCTGCCTTCTTATCATCCTGAGATCCTGCGGACAAAAATAGTCGAATGCATTGATTATATTGATTTAGAATTTAGAAGAAATGTATAGAAATGTTACAGCAAGAAAAACACGGCTTTTACTGGCAACTATTGGCGGTTCTTGATGTTTTCCTTGAAAACAAGCCGTTGGAAAAGTGGAAACATCAACAGCCCAGCAGTACCGCTCAATCCGTGCCTTGTCGTCGGCCAAACACTTCCTGCGGACCTCCTACGAAGCCTCCACCAACTCCAGTCGCCCCAGCCTGAAGCAAGAATCGTCGTGGTCCTGATATGTAATGATTCATCATTCAGATTTCACATTTCAGCAACAATATCTAAGGATATCTAAGGCTAGCTTTCTACCTCCAAGCCCTCAGCTCTTCATCTGTCCAAGCAACGTTGGTGAAAATGTTCCCCAGCGGCACGCCACGCGACGCACCCGTGGAGGAGCGAACACATCTTCCGCATCGGGTCCTACAGAAACATTCAAAAACCGTTGAACCAGTGGGACATCAGTGGGACAAGGTCCAGCAGCCATCAGCTTGTGATGTGAAGGATGAGACCAGAGTGGAACGCCCTCTTTTTGCACCAAACTCACTTCATTTGGTGTGTGAAACCTGTTGGAGGTTTCAAGCCGCAAGGTAAGGAATGAAAGAAACTCCAAATCTGCCACTATGACAAGCCAATGGCTGCTCTGGCACGCGCCCACTCATCAACCAGGTTGTCCAAAGAAGGCTCACTAGACTTCTTCCCTTCCCTCATGGTGTGTCGCAGCTCACGGTGAGGCTCATGTTCCTCCACAGTGGCATCTTGCAATCCGGCCTCCAGCGCCATGACAGTTTCCCCAAAATGCCTGGCATCTCTCTCGGTGGCCTCCAGCCGTTCCTCCAGCGCTCGGCCATTGGCTTTGACTTCAGTGAGCTTCAGCTGCTTGTCCTCCAACTCTTGTTCCAGCTGCAGCAGTTCGGCATCCATTTCAGGATCTGGCCAGCCCCCTTCAACTGGACCTTCCTGACCTTCCTGACCTTCCTGGCCCTCTGGAAACTGCCAATCTGCTGATCTCAAGGACTCAGATGAAGATGATTGACTCCTCGGCTTCAGCAAGCTCTGTCGGGAGCCACTCGACCCCTCAGGCCGACGCTTTCTCCTTGGTTCATGGCTGCGGTCCTTCTCCTTTTCACCCAACGGGGCGAGGTGCCCCAACGGATCTGCAGATTGACTGCGGGAGCCCGGACCTCTCGAGGGCCGGCGCCAGACCGGCGCCCACTCAGACCACTCTCCGCGCAGCTGCTGCCGCGCTGCGGACACGACCGAGGCGGCGGAAGCCATGCGCCATGGGATCGGTGGGTAACTTAGACCCGCCGATTGGGAAACAATCACCACATTGACCAAATGACCTGATCAGTAAAGTGCTTCGGTCCTCCAAACCTAGTATCCTAGTCTTCTGGAGTCCTACAATGGGTGTTTCTACTTTGGCACGGGCAAAGGATTGACTCGGATTGACGATATATAGGGTCGGGATGCAGCACATTTTCGTGAGGTGCTTGAGCCAAACCCAAGGATAGCCAGTCAATCACGGTGCATCTCAGGTGTTCCAAAGCACAAGTGGCTTCACCACGAAATTTCAATCGACAACTCAATGTCCTATGGCCAGGCATCGCTAGGCCAACCAGCAGCATCCCCGAAGCTGCCACTATGCCAGGTCGGGCACCACAGCACGTGCTTCGACCAGCCACATCCAATGGGATGGTAGCAGGTGGGTGCACAGCCATGGGCGCAATCATCAGCGGCAATTGTTTGTTTAATCTGATACCTTTGCACCAAACGGATCCAAACAGGAAGACTAAACCAACGAGTTTTTGGCTTTGGCCTTGGTCTCTGGCTTACATTGATGCTCTTGGTACTCCGGGCTTGAGCCCAAGCAAACTTACAACATCCCAAATTTTCATAAATTTTCTCTAAGTTTGTCAAGGGAACCGTCCCTGCAATCTGCAATCCCCTTGTCTTTCCCTCATGTTCACCGAGTTCTTTTTCCCTCTATCCCTCCGCTTCCAGGAGCTCTTTCAGCTCCTTGGCCAGCCTGGATGGCCCATAGCGGTTAAAGGCTCTGACGGTCAGCAGGGTGCCCACATCCAAGGTACGAATGCGTTGCTTCAGCACGACCACCTCAGCAACACTGAGGCCTTCACCGCCAGCTTCACCCAGCTGTGCGATGGCTTGCAGGGCCAGGGCCCATTCATCCAAGGGGATGCCTTCACACCTCAGATTCCGTAATGAGATCGATGAGAATATGGTGGAGTCCTTCCAACATGAAGATCCTGAAATACCAGAGCTGACCGTCAAAATTACTGAGGATTCCTGTCAGTTTATGAACACGTCATCCCCATTGAAGCTGGTAGCACATTAAACTCAGTAAAATCCTGAACCAGAAGGCAGAATGCATTTCGATGCATTTTGGACACTTCTCGCCTGGGTTTTGCCTCGCAATCTCCATCCTTGGCTGCTTCACGCTCCACCTCACTCATGTCTGCACCCATGACATTGGTGGCTGCTTTCCAATCGATCAGCTGATTCTCCCCTTGCAGCAGGCGTTCATCCACCAGGTCTTCCACCCCCACGGCGGTCACAGAACACATGCCTCTCCAATTGGGTTGCGGAGCGCGCACCTGACAGCAGCTTTCATGGAGCTTGCAATCAAGGGGCAGGCGCTCAATGCATTGTGGATGCCTGTCAGTTGATATATATATATATATATAGTCATGAACAGTAAATAAGTAAATAACAGTAATATCTAAAGCTCATCGAACCCAGTTTCTCGCCACACAGCCTGTGCAATGAAGTCCGCTCCAGCACTGGGAATACCAAGGAGGCCGCGACTGTACTCTTCCTGGTGGTTGGATGTTGTGGAAAACCCATCAATAAACCACACCCTTGGGTGGTTCAGTATAACTGACCCATTTCTGGTCATATTGGGATGGTTTATTAACATTGGGTTTGCCACAGTATTTTGGATTACTTAGAGACTTAGATCATCCCGCTTGGTCAAATGGTGGTGTCAAATGATCGGTGGCAAATGGCAGGTGATCCCGTTTGAAAAATCCCACCAGCAGCCAGCCACTCCATGAACCTCAACAGCCCCCACCTGAGCAGCTTCTGAAAAGAAGATCTCAAAGAGTTCATCCTTTTTCGCGCGCACCTTCTCCACTCTTTCCACCCCATCTCTGGCCACAATCCGTCCAGCTGACGCAGGGGACACGCCTTTCTCGGTCTCAGCGGCTTCTCGAGTGCGGAAGTCCGAGGCCCAGAAGTGGAAGGTCACCAGGCCGTCCTCTGTGGCGCTGGCGCTGGCGTGGCCTTCCGCGCACCCAAACTGTCGATCAATGTCCAACAAGGCGTAGCGCAGAAGTGGCCGGGCATCTGGCACTGCGGTGTCCAGGGTCGAGTGTGACAAAAACGCATCAAACAGGTTCTGATTATCAGTATACGGGTTGATGTAGATCTGTCTCAAGAAGAGGTTGAAGAAGATGAGAGTCCGGTACGACGCGCGCACATAAAAGAGTCCGTTGTTCAAGCATCTGGCATCCCAGTGCTCAGTGACCAGAAGTTCTACCCCTTGGTAGTCCAATGGGCTCTCCTCCATTGATGATGTCACATTTACCTCCATGTATTGCCTGGCAGGAGCCAAGGAGCCTCACAAAAACAAAGAAACGGCCCCCTGAAGTAAACTAGGAGAATTCAATGTACGACGTCTACCAGTTCGCAGTCCATGACTGCAGAGTGCAAAGGTTTTGATGTTGAAGTTGGTTTAAGTTCGATTAAGGTTGGCTTCGAGCTCATATCAGCTTCAGCCTGCTTCAATTTCAATCATCTTTCAATAAGTTTCTTGCTCACGCAGCCAAGGTGGAGTCCAAATGTGCTTGGCGTGAAAATACAACGAACTCCATTGACACTCCATCACGTTCTCAATTAAGCCAAAAGCCAAAAGGCAGAACCGTTATCTTGACGCTACACTTTCTTTTCTGCACGAACAACAAATGGATCTTGCCCGAATTTTGTTGCACCTGCCTTTTGTCACAAATCTTGGAGAGGTTGCAAATGTCCGAAGCGTTCTGAAACAGGAATGAGCCAAAGCGCACCTTCATTCTCCACGGGCCATATGCTCATGAAGAAATGAAATAACCGAAGCCAAGACTGTGGATTTCATCCCTCTTGCTTCTCAAAGGAAAGGAACAACCTTTGGGCGTGCACCTCCGCAACAAACTTGAAATCTCACCTGGGACTTGAACTACCTCCTCAGACAAATGTCGCAAGGAGCATGAACTCCCATCACAGTGCCCAAAAAGTACAGAGCCCAGGTGCTCTGGAACGCCGCGGCAGCACTTCTCTTGGATTCTCGCGCGTCGCCCTAAGGGCAGGGGATGGATCCTGGCAGGGCCAGCAGGGGCAGGGCCAGCAGATCTCACTGTGAAATCAGGACATCTCAGGATTCGCCAGGTGGCAGCTGGCCTGCAGGATGAAGGTGTCAAAGTCAATCCAAACTGTGTCCACTGCAGCGCTCAGAAGGACTGGCAAGAAGGCATGCTTAATGAATATGACGTGGCCTTGGTTTGCACAGCTAGATCATTGAAAATCGTTTGCGAGACGTGGACAGCTGCAGTATACCTCGTCTGACAAAGTTTAGGTGCATCAGTGAGGAGTGCGCTCAGAGAAAAAAGAAACGTCTGGTACAGAATGCGTGGCAGCTTAAGAGCAGACCAGAAGCGACAAGACTGCTGAAAGGCGAGTGTCCTTCCATGGCAGGTACACATAGAAAACGTTCAGATCCACTTCCACCTCAGCTCTTTCGGTGCAGGCGGATGCCAATGCCACATCTGTGAATCCTTGCCATGGAAGCTCCCCAACTAGAACAACCCGAAGACCTCAGGTCTGTTCACGGTAAGGGAAACAACCATCTTCAACCAATGGTTGATGACCACCGTTCCTTATCTCTCTATTCAATCATATGTACATATAAAATCATATAAAATCATATGCATATGTATGTATGATGATGATCCACGCATTTGGGCATTCTTAGCATTAAACATGGCATTCAAGACATCATTCAAACCATCATTACCCTCTGGTAAACTAACATAACTATGGGAAATCACCATTTTTGATGAGTAAATCAACTATAAATGGCCATTTTCAATAGCCATGTTTGTTTATCAGTAAACTTAAACCATCCATTTAGGGGTCCACCAATATTTGCCCCATCCCCAACTGGGGCGAAATTGGTAACGGACAGCGCATCGCCGCGATGCTTCGCTTCACGTCCTGCACCACCTGCAGGTGAACCACATAGAAAACAGCTTGGGAATTGAAACATTCGAAATAGTGGTTGTAATAATGCTACATGTACATATACATATACATATACATATACATATATATATATCTAATTATGTATATATGTGTGTGTGGGGCTATGTGGCTATAATATATATATAAGTGCTCAGGTCTCATTTTTCCACACCTGCATTGCTAGTCACACATCGCCACAGCGATCCATCAGTTGTGGATGGCCGTGGGGGGGAGTGGTTCGGGAGTTCTTGAGCGGTT
>Ga0126342_10017657_pt1 | contig 12318 bp, 9 predicted proteins | sample Cyp1metagenome_FD_92528 | JGI IMG/M metagenome (GOLD analysis project Ga0126342, IMG submission 92528) | Coral microbial communities from Lord Howe Island, Old Settlement Bay, Australia - Cyphastrea 1 metagenome | ecosystem: Host-associated > Invertebrates > Cnidaria > Coral ... | reverse complement strand
ATATCCATATCAGCTTTTTCGGCGGAAATTGCGGGTGACCCAGGCTACACTACTCATCGAGGCCCTCAACCTGTTCATTCCCAGTATGACTGAAGATGAAACACACCAAATCTTGAGGTTTCGACGACACATAGTGAACCGTTGGATTCTGCACATGACGCCAGCGGGAAGCTGGGAGAACCAGTTTCTTCGACGATATTGGACTTTCATTGGGCACATTTGCAGACAGGACTTCTACAGCAGGCATCCAGCACGGATCATGCTACACCATGTCAAACAACAACACCAAAGCAAGCTGAACCGACCGGGACCCTGGAACACCCCTCACAGTTTAATTTCAAAATTTTGGACTGAAAACGCATTGGACGGTGACTACGGACACATGGCATTGGATCGAGACGCTTGGAAATCACTCACACAATGTTTCTTGACATGGAACGCTATACTGCTGGACCGCACCAATGTGGAGTTCCTCGACGCCCAACCTTGGGAACACCCAAAATATTTACTACGGTTCCATCTTGCATGGCTCCAGGTCATTTTTATACACATACATGCAAATAAATTGGAGGCAACATGGCTGGACCGCTCAGAAGGTTTTTGTCAGTGGAAGTCAGAATGTGAACCACATGACGACGCTTCGCTTCTGATAGGTGGACTGACCAATCTGTATTGCCACCTGTGCATGCTGAGTCGGCCATTCGTCCTCCAAATAGTGCTGCCATATCACAATACCTGGCGCATTGTCACTTCCAATATGGACAAGCTACGGCATATGCTCTTGAAGTCCGACTACGCATCCTGGTATCAACTCTTTCCCCTGTCTGAAACTGATTGTTGGCATCGTAGCATGCGTCAATGTCTCACAAATTTCAGTAGTTCACCCTTTTGATTCATAATTCTCACGTGTTCCACAGTGACTCAACATGAACAATACTTTGCTGCACAAGGATGCAAGCCAATTGGTAGGCCAAATCCTTCGCGAAGCCCTGACCAAAAAAAAAAATATATATATATATATACCCCATGAAACAACCCTATAAATCCCCAGTGTTGAACTTTAATCCACCATTTTCAGACCACAGAAGTCGGCGCTTCATTTTTTTATGAGGAGCTGGAACGGCAATATGAAGAGATGATGCAGCTCCAGAGAGAGCTGCCACTGATGCGCAGTCGTTTGGAGGCGATGACTGCCGATGCCGATGCCTGGAGTCATGGGGGATCACCAGTCGTAACGAGTCGTCACCATGGGTTGTTAACCTATACTACCCTCTGGTTATTTAACATAGCCATGGAAAATGACCCATTTATAGATGGTTTACCTGTTAAAAATTGTGATTTTCCATGGCTATGTTAAATAATCAGACGGTAAGTCATGTTCCATGACGACTGCATGATGACTGGGGGTAGCTTTTATGGCTGGGAACCTTTATCAGTTGGACTATCAAGAAATGGAGTTCTCCTGTGGAAGATCAATGGATGGGTTTATGGATGTTTATGGATGGATCAACCCCAGGAGCCTTGGTTTCAACCTCCAAATCATATATTCATTGGGATGAACCCTGAGTTGTTCAGCAGACGGGGACTTGGAACGAAACTGCAAACTGGGTTGTGGTTGCCAATGTCTTACTATAATAAATAAGAACACCCAGGTTGAATATATGCAATCAGAATATATAGATATGCCCATACTTCGATTTTGTTGGTCTATTTCATTCTATTTCATTTGCAGGCCGGCCCATCTCAATGGAAGGCATTTTCTGGATCGCTCCAAGACATTTGTTATAGATCTTGAAACCGTACATGTACATGATTAGAATAAGATAGAATCATGATTCATCATGATTCCTTATTTGATGTTTGATCGTCATGTTCCTATTTCTAGAGGATCATTTTATATGGATACCCTGGGTACCCCTATGGTCTCATTTTTCAAAGACGACCCACACAACGGAGGCGATGAGAAGGGGCACCACACGGAGGGAACAGGCCCTTGTGAGGATGATCGAGGAACGGGAGGCACGAAGCTCAGCGAAATGAGGTACGAATGTCATTTTTCCTAACGGAAAAACCATGGGAAAAGGGTTTTTACAACCCTGAAAAAACCCTTCAATAATATGTTGAAATATGTTCAAGTGTGAGATGTTTTACCATGTTATTACCATGTTATACTACCGTTTTTTTCCGTGACAAGTAGCGCTTGAAGCTAGTTTGTGGTCACCACGTGCTGTTCTAACTCAGGGGGGACTGCAGTCAGGTCCGTTGTGACTTCTTGGAGCATTCCAGCTTTTCATAGATAAGTAGGACATCCTCACATTCCATTCCATTCCAATACCAATACCATTTATTTCTTTGTTGTTGTTGTTGTTGTTCCTCTTGGAGACTAATGCATATTTTTCAAATATGTTACAGTGCAACTGTTGCTTAAAGATTGCTAGTATCTATCCACAGATTCCACAGCATATATCTATATTCAATAAGGATATTCAAATTATTCTTGAAGATTGGCCAAGAGGCCCACCTAAAGATCCTAAAGGATTTTTGCACATCATGGTATCCGGCTGTATCCGGGTTAGTTGCCCCAGTTATGGCAATGGGATAAACCGTCTTTGGGGACGAGAAGGCGAGAGAGATCTTAGGGCTTGCTATGTTTGACCATGTTTGACCATGGCTGCGCTTGCTACTGGCAAAACTCCCATTCTCTGCTTATCCCATCACCAGAGTCGTGATGATCCCGAAAGCACTTCGTTGCTGCAGGATGAGGTTCTCCGTGTGCGCGATGAAATTGATTACATCCAGTCACTGCAGGTGGGGGGGTCTCTGCCGGCCTAGGTCCCTAGGTGATTGCCCAAGAAGTTGCTTGCTTCCAGTTCAACTATGAAATTCTGTGATAACTTGTTTGCAGTCTCGTGCGCAAATATACGTATATCAATCTGGGGCATGCTGTGCAAAAGCATTTCATTTCGGAAGCCGGAAGTGCCAAACCCGATGTAACCCCCCAGGTTTAAGTTTCTTCAACCCCCTTTCCCCAAACAGTGAAATGTAGCGAAATACTTGGCTTTACTAATACAGTAGTTTCATTTGGGTCGACGATTAATGTCAGCTCTGGATGAATAAACTGGATTATCCCCCAATATAGTGATAAATTATGATAAATTTCCATGACATGTGGTACCCCAGTATCCCTCATTAGTGGGGGTTTATCTCGCCATATCTATCCATATGGTTGACATTACAAGCAGTGAAGTGCCAGGGGATCAAGCTATCCAGGTCCACATGTGGCGGTCTTCATGGCATGGGTATCGCTGCACTATGCTGCACTTGCATGGGAGCACTAATAATTATAATTGCTAGATCATACTAAAGATAGTCCTTCAGTCTGTGACTGAACTCTTGGAAAGGGCGATGGAGGGAGAGAGAGAGAGAGAGAGAGAGAGAGAGATAGATAGATAGATAGATATATATATATACTGTATATATATATACTAATGATAGTGATACATATTACATGCTGCATATTTTTCTGGTACTGTGAATGTGTTGCTGAACTTGCCTGTGTGTATTGGTATGTTTGTGCTTTTTACATACCTGCACACACATTCAAAGTGTTCTTACTACTCATGTATATATACATTGTCCAAAATACAACAGATAGATCATCATGGATCCACCAATTGCTGAAGTGTGTATGTATATATATAAATATTGTATGCATACATGTGCATATTATAGGATATATACATATGTATATATATATATACATCCCAGAAACTCCCAATGACTCATTTCACTCCTGGCTTAATTGTGCCTTATCACTTCTATGGTCGGTAAAATGAGTCACACATGACTTTCAGTGTATGTAAAACCTTGAAATGAGTACATCCATACAGTAGATATCTAATTAGATATATATATATATACATATCAACAGATCAATAGTATGTATACATACTCTACATCGATATATTATATATATATATATTTAATATTATACGTGTATATATATATATTTGCACATTGCAAAATACAAAGATATGGATTTACTATACATGTGTATAGGTATACATGCTGCACACATACATAACACGTACAAATACATATATAGTTATATACAAATATATGTACATATACATATTATACATATAGTTAACGCATTATACTTTGTAAACGTTATATTTATACTGTATATATAGATAATATATATATATAGTTTCAAATTTATTTATACAAACACATGTGCATATACATATTATACATTATATATATGTAATATATAGTTATATAACATGCATATATATATATATACATATATATAGTTATATATATATACATAGAAAGCCATGTGACCACTGACGTCCTCGGCAGGTGGATCCTTCCGTGCGAGTGTGGCCCGCGCTTTTGACCTCGGAGCCGCTGGGGGACTCCTTAACCTTGGCCATGAAGGACCAAGTGGAAGGACGGTTATAATGGTTATAAACCAATGAAGGTAGACTCTTGTTCAGGAACAATGGAGATTTGCGCAACAAGTTTGGGATTCAATTGGGATGTTTTTTGGGGGAGGAGGACGTTTGATGCTATAGGTTAACCTAAACATGATCCATGGCTTGAAGCAAGGGGTGGTCTTCAACTGGGTAGACGTTGTTTCTGAGGTAAAAACTCAAAACGCATCCAACATTGGTGGTTTAATGAATCAACGGTAGGTTTAACCACCGGAAAAAAACAACATGATTAGACCAAACCGTAAAGATATGTTTTTCTTAAGGTTGAAACTGGGATTATTTAAACCATCAAGAGTATGGGTAAACCATAGCATCAAGAGGACTTCTTTTTTGGGTAAAAACCCTGGTTTGGGGAGGTTTCTTCATGAAAAGAAATGGACAATGTGAGTTTACCGTGTTTTTTTTGGTGTATTAATGAATATATATATATATATACATAAATATTAGTCCATGTGTCGCTTACGTATCGGTACGCATGTCAAGCCTCTTTTGGGGGCAGGTAGGTGCATCAAAGTAGAGTAATGTTTGGAAAATCGACCAACGTGACTGGTGAAGGGCAGTGAAAAATCATCCAAAGCATCCAACGATGGTAGTTTAAGCTACCAACAATGGGGTTGCCTAGGCACACTTTTGTTAGGGAGGTTTGGCCGGCTTCATTTCCGGCAATGTTTATGCGGATATATTGATACTCACACTAGAGAGAAGGGAAAGTACATGTGTTGAAAAAAGAAGATGGGACTTCGCTGAAACCAGTGATTTTGGAATATTTTGGATTGTAGTATATACAGGTGGACAATTTGTTTACGTATGGACATTGACATGTTTCCTGTTGGTATGACTGTTGATAGTCATGTCATGAAAAAAATATAATGAACCGTCATTTCAACTTTGTTTATGTGATGATGAAGGGAATCAACAGTCTCTTCGTTTTCCTCCTGAGTGCATCTTCCATTTTGCCCCACCAATGAGAAGGACATCAAGGAAGTGCAGGCTACTAAAAAGGAGGCTGGCAATGGCACTGGTCATAGCTGGGAATGTGAACAGGAGGGCTCGCTGCAACTGTTGAAGAGTTCCCTTTTCCAATACAAGTTCCTGATAGTTGGCTCAGTTTTTCTGTGTACAGGTCAAAATTGAGTAGCCCAATCATTGATCAATACTAAACGTATATACATTTCAATGTGTGGTCCCTTTCTGGGGCTTAAATTTCGACCCGTCCCCTGTTTGTTGGAAAACAATTTTTTTATTATTATCCTTTTCTTCCAGTGTTCCATATTTTTCACAATGCACTCAATGACTCACACTATCATCTACAGTAGATTGACGCTACTTACTATCTATATGGGGTTGTCTGAAAATAGGTCACCCCGAAATCAGGTGCTTTACCATCATTTCCCTACTAAACAGCCATTTGGGGGTATACCTGATTTTCAGACACACCCGAAGAAATTACGTTTGGTTGATTAATGGTGGTGATTTCTCCCATTACATATCCCCATGAAATCCCGTTATACAAATCCCTATTGTTGATGGTTAAATACCCATTAAATCCTTATGACATCCCATTAAATCCCTCGAAAATCATAGCATCTCATCCCCCAATCCCGATCAAATCCCATCTCATAGAATTGGATGATGGGAAAATTTACAGGAAAACCCTATATTTGATGGTAAAAACCATGGTTTCCGGTTAAGATTTTCCCTTTAACCACTCCATTGACCATCAGGTCCCATCAAATCCCTCGAAAATCGTGGGGCAAGGCAGACGTCCTGAGCCTTGCTCGCCCGGCGGCGTGGCCGTCTCCCTTGGCCATGGCCGATCTCTGGCTTGCGTCGCTGGGATTTTGACAGGGCTTTTCTAGGGGTTTAGTCGGATTATATAGGGGTTTAATGGGATTTAACAGTGATATAATGATAATGGGATTTAACAGTGATTTTGTGGGATTTAACAATGATTTATGTAATGGGATTTATTAGGGATTAAGCGGAATTTAATGCTGATCTAATGAGATTTAATAGGGACATAATATGGGATTTAAGACGTAATTATTTAACGGAATTTATTAGGGATCTATATAATATAGGGATTAATAGGGATTTCATGGGGGTTTGATGGTGACTTTACGGGGAATTGAGAAGGATTTCATGGGATTTAATGGGGATCATGAGATGATCATAGGGATATACTGTAATGGGATAATCATGATGGACAATAATGATGAAACAAACTAGAACCATAAATGATGTACCCTCCGGAAATCAAACAAAATCTAGCTTGGAAATCTGTGTAGAATCGAGGCTTCAATGGGAAAATCATCAAAGTAAATGTGGGGTTGCCATGTTTGATTCACCGGAGGGTATGTATCAAAAATAGTAGTGGTTGAACCACCAAAACAGCATGCATATGATTGGGATATAGAGATTGGGATATGGAGATGATTGGCCATGCTCAGGGCCACCATTGTTTTTACAAATTGCATAGGCTTGCCCAGAAAGGTGATATAGCCCCAACTGGTTATTGAAAAATGCGGAAAATCATGAAATCATGAGATTTCTGTTGATATTCACCAACAGGAGGTAGAGTAAAATCAGCAAACGTAGGAGGATGTAGGAGGTATGGGCATCCATGGGCCTGGTCTGCATTGTCTGCAGCTTCGGCATCCATTGTACCATCGTTACAACTCTCAGGTGCGCTGAATTGGATGCCATCAGCGGCTTTCTGGGTTCCTCCCCCAACGAAAAGGTCACTTGGGAAGGCGGCAGCTGTCTGCGAACGGGAGAGGATTACTTTGATTGGGGAGGTTGATTGTTTTTGCTGACTTTGAAGGAGTCCCTTGATGCACAATTGCATGTTTTTGAGCCATATTTTCCTTGGGATGATTTTTCCGAATGGTATGTCCCCGCAGCCGGGTTTGAGGGCCAAAATTCATACCCGCCATGACAAAATAATAGCGGAGGGGGAAGGCAATTGATTGTTGCCACGGGGTGCACAACCATCTTAATCTAGAATTCAATCCAGCGAATGATTTAGATACAATTAAATGTATTTTAAGCCAACATAAATGAACAAACCATTTTGGATCATTTTGGCCGTAGTTTTGTGATGATGTGTTCTGTTTTTTTGTTTTTTCCTCATGGCCGTAGTCATTTCAAGTGATGAAATCCACCTGACATGCCGCACGCGGAGGCCTTGGACTGGACGTGAACGCCAAAAGCCCTGGGCTGTGAGTAACCTCAGTGCGCGGCGATGCGGCGATGTGTCCTGAGATGTCCTGGCTGATAGACAGTTGCAGAAAGATGGACTGGTTGGTGGTTTGGAACCATGGAATTTTATTTGTTTTCCATATAATTATTGGGAATAGTAATTCCAGCTGACGAACTCTCATTTTTCCAGAGGGGTAGGTATACACCAACCAGATAGACCTTTGCGTAAAAGCCAAGGACTATCAAAGACTTTGCGAAATTTCAACGACGTGAAATATATTTCGAAAGTTAAGGAACTGATGTAAACTGTTTGTTTGGCAGAAATTGGACCCATGGAAGGCAGGAGCAATTGCACGGAGAATCGCAACTGATCTCTATGTGGTACTTCAATGTTGCGAGTTAAACTATCAACAATGTTATGAGTTACCCTCTGGCAATCAAACATGGCAGTCGAGAATCATCCATGTAACATGTACACTTATTTTCCCATCAAAACCTTCATTTGTAGTGGATTGTGCCACGTTTGACTACCGGGAGGTATTGTATGATACTATTACTTACAGTTCTAGCTGTGGGCACTTGTTTGCGTCTTTGCTTAAAAAGCCTGTGGCAAAAACTTGGCCCACCTAACAGCATCAGTCCTTACAGTGAGTTTTCGCATTCCTTTGGCCTAAGTTGTGCATGTCATGGGGAAACGATACAAACCTGATCATCCGGGATGTGCACCGACAAATGATGTGACTGTGACCACCGGCTTTGGAATTTGGTGCGTGTGCTTTTGACCCAACATCCTCAGAAATCCTCAGGAATCATGTCGAGAACCACAGCAATTTCCCAGAGTTGCGGACTGCGGATGTTTTGGTATTGCATATTGGAAATCATTTGGGGTTATCATTTATAGGCGCGGTATAGAATACGATTTATGACATTATGTCTCAGCAGAACTCAATCTGGGCATGTTCAACCCTTCTTGCTCCACGCACTTTTTGGAATATTTCTCAGCATCCAATTCTCCAATAAATGAATAAACACATATCCAGGTAAATAATGACAAATCTATCATATATCATACATAGAGAATATGAGGATGAGTAACCAACCCATCATATCAGATTTTTGGGATATCAGATTTTTGGGACATTGTCAGCATATATCTACATTCATTTTTGTGACCATATGATACCATATGCTATTTTATGTTTCTATACTTGGCTATGTTAGGTACATAGTTCAGGGTTAATCAACCTGTATCAACTGTATGAACCATATTTTTCACGCCCCATGATCAGAAAATCGATGGTTTCCGGGTATGTTTCCGGTTTATTAAAGTTTATTGGTTTCCCGAAAAAAACAACAATCCATTGAATTTTTGGACATTCAACATCCATCTTTGCCATAGGGTGACCCTTGATAAGCCCATCGTCCGGACTCTGATGATGCCATGTGGCGCTGGAACCTCTGCCCGCTGGAACGTTCCTGCGCTTTGCCGGTGCCACCCGGCGTGCTTGCGTCTCGACTGTGCAGGGAATGTCTCGCATGTAGTAATGGCATAGTCATATAAATGGGAATTACCCTCTGGTAAACTAACATAACTATGGAAAATGGCCATTTATAGTGGATTTACCCATTAAAAATGGTGATTTTCCATAGTTATGTTAGTTTACCAGAGGGTATCATAATGATCGTAATGCAATAATATGTACACGGATGATATATTGGAATAAGAAGTGTGCTTATTCTCGCATTCATGGAAGATTGGTGATATGATGTGATATGTGATATGAATGGGAATACTTTTAATGGGCTGAGTTTTTTGTAGCTTTTGTTGTAATATGATATGAGACACATCTAATGTGGTAAATATGTGCCTTATACGATCTAATGTTGGAAACCCAAGGCCATAAAACTATCGTAGTTGCGGATGGTACACTGTTAGCAGCGAAAAGAAATGTGATGACTTGGGGATGGTTTATGGCATTGGGTTTACCACATTATTAAATTTCTGGGACAACTGTTTTAGTTGAAGTTTATGTGCATTCATGTTGAACCGATGATTCTGTTTCTGAAGTTTCACGACCTCGCTGCGACGTCATTGGAATAATGGTGAAAGTATGGGTGACTATCCCAAAATTGCCAAATCTTCCAGTTTGGTGATTCGTGATCTCTTTTAATTCAATATAATTCACCCTCAAGTGGAGGTTTTTAGAGGTTTCCTAAAATACGGGGACGCCAAGTCACCATATGGGTTTCAACACTAAGTCATGGTCATCCATGACTTGGATGATTTGGGGTACTCCCATGACTTAGGAAATCTTCAAACACTTCCCAGTAATAGATAGTAATAGTACTATAGTAAACCCAAATATGAAAAACCCTGCAGTAACATACCAATCACTATAGTACTTATTTACCAGTACCAGTACTATAAGAATATTTGGCTTTACCAATCACTGTAGTACTATAGTCATCACTACCAATCACTACCAATCACCAAATATTTGCAGATCATTTTCCCAACAAAAAATCCTCCGTGGGAATCGCTGACCTCTCCGTGCCTTCAGGACATCTTCAGACAGCATGTTTTCCCGCATAGCCTTATGGCGACTCGGAGAAAGTTGACGCCATCACAAGATCCCATTCGAAATATATATATATATATATTTACATATGCACATATGTAGGGATAGATAGAGATAGATAGATGGACAGATAGAGATAGAGATAGAGATAGAAATAGAAATAGATAGGGATATAGATATAGACATAGATATATATACACAATACTCACACCACGAAATAAATGATGAAATCATGTATATATATACACATAGAAATGCATAGTTGATGAAATAAGTAGAAACAAAACTAGCAAGACTTGCTTCCAAAATGGCCCACCTTTTGGCCCGTCGCCATGCTCAGGTGACGTTGAGGCTCTATCAGTCTCTTGGCCTATGAGTTGTCCACATTTTAATTGGGGGGTTGAAGGTGCAACAGCCAGCGACCAGGGATGTTCACAGGTTGTTTTAACAGGTTTAACACGTTTTTTTTTCAAATGTTTTTTGATGACATGCAGATAGTCAAAAAAAGCCCACAGTCCACTGTTTCGGTCCCACATGCCATCCACAGTGCAACTCCCCAAGTTGGTAGCGTCAACATGGGGCAATGCACTGTACATTTTATTTTTGTGGTTGGGGATTCAACCACCTCAAGGGCATGCCTTTTTATTGTGGTTTATTAAGGTATTAAGGGTTTTCTAAACCAACAACCACAAATCAGGGCTTATTACAGTGTTGCAATTTAACATAGCCATTAAAAAAAACGGCCCATTTATGGATGATTTACAAAAAAAACATGTCATTGATTTTACATAGCTATATGTTAAATTACTCATGATAGTTGTCTTGGAGGGCAAGGCCAATGATCTTTCCGTATATTTCCATTTCCCCGGTGCCTCAGGTCCATCTTTCGTGTCTCGCACGCGAGGAATTGGAACCAGAAATATGGGATGGACATTGAGGATAGTTAAAAGCCTGGAACTTAATGGAAAATATATGAAATGACATGGGGAAAACATCAACCACCATTCTGGAAATAGGTTTTATTTTTCAGTGGGTTAGTATAGCCAACATGAAGCAACATAGGAGATTGAGCAACATAGGAGATTGAGCAGCAAACGTTGATGGCTGAGCTGGTGCACTACCAAACATGCGGCTTTCTAAAGCTGGCGGAAGTCGGACTTCTAGAGGATTCTGGTTGCTTGATGTCGTTGCTTGATGTCGTTGGTTGATGTCGAGGTTCATGTTCTTGCTCGCATTTGAGCAATGGCCAAGACTTTGCAATGATGGTGGTTGTCTCAGGGTTTTCCTACCAGGCATTTGCGATCTGTCACTACCAGCCACTTGTGGGAATTCTGAATAATTACATACCTTGTTCACTAGGTCGTGTTCGTTCATTCTATAATTACTGCTATACCTTGTTTGCCCCTTCAATGATGTTCTTGCTGATAGGCAGCATGAGCAATGGAGCAACAAAATCCATGTGCGTTTCGGTCACAATACATTCGAGGAAAGGGGTTCTGCCAGTCGCCCCAGCCATGCCCGTGGCATCAGAAATCTCTTCACCCATAAATGGCCCTCAACAGCGGACAGTTCACTTGGATTTGCCGAAGATGCGTTTTTGTTAACCCACTATTTGAGGAACCCATGGTTTTAAACTTTATATGTGTATGTTTTTCATGGCCCCCTTAAGCAAATCCGGATTCATCCCTGCCCCTTAGGTTTCGAGGCACCTGACATGGCAGAAGCCCTTCGAGGTTCGAGGGGGTGAGGGGCTTGACTACGGAGCAAATAGGTTGCAAGTAAGGTGAACTAGTGACTCTCCTTCATGAATGAATGGACTCATGTTTGCTTTACAATACTATGCCTAAATAATCTAAATATAACTCTCTCTCTCTCTCTCTCTCTCTCTCTGTCTATCTATGTCTATACACATATATATATTATACTATATACCTGTATCATCAAACAACCATTAAATTTTGGTCGTTTTGGTTTTCTGCCCGTTTCAGAAAATAATGGTAATTCTGCCCGGTTTGGGCCATTTCTGCCCGATCCCAACT
>Ga0126342_10017656_pt1 | contig 12318 bp, 22 predicted proteins | sample Cyp1metagenome_FD_92528 | JGI IMG/M metagenome (GOLD analysis project Ga0126342, IMG submission 92528) | Coral microbial communities from Lord Howe Island, Old Settlement Bay, Australia - Cyphastrea 1 metagenome | ecosystem: Host-associated > Invertebrates > Cnidaria > Coral ... | reverse complement strand
GACTTCCGCTGAACCATATGTTGCAAAATATTTGGTTCTTAAAATGAACATGTTTTGTTGTCATCCTGAGCCATCCTGTTGTGCAATTGGCAACACATTGGTTGTGCACATTACGCGCCTTGACCCCGCACATTGCGCACCTTGGGCTGCGCACATTGCGCGCCTTGGGTCGCGCGCATTGCGCACCTTGATTGCGCAAATTGCGCGGTCTGCAGTTTATATGCACGTTCATATGTTCATTTCTGATTTTTAGAGTTTCAGTGTTTTTTGCATAATCCTTGTTTACGCACTTTTGGATTCTGATAACATGTTTTAATCTAGTTTAGTCATGTATAGTCTGGTTTAATCTAGTTTATTCTACATTAGTCTAGTTTAACCTAGTTTAGTCAAGGTTAGTCTCATTGAGCCTAATTTAGCCTAGTCTAGCTTAATTTAATCTAGGTTGCTCTGATTTAGCGTAATTTTGTGCCCATAAACATCAAAATTTAGATGATGCAGAATTTTCTCTAGTCTAGTTCAACCAAGATAAATTCAGCTCAGTCCAGCTGAAACCAGTTTAGTCTATCTAGTTTCGCCTATCTTTGTCTACGTTGGTCTACTGGTCTACTTTAGTCTAGTTTCGCCCACTTTAGTCTACTTCATTCTACTTTAGGCTACTTTAGTCTACTGTAGTCTACTTTAGTCTATTATGGCCTAGTTTAGCATACTTTAGTCTACTTCAATCTACTTTAGGCTACTTAGTTTATTGATAGTCTACTTTAGTGTAATTTAGCTTGGTTTAGTCTAGTTGAGTCTAGTCTAGCTAATTCAGTTTATTCTTGCTTAGCCTAGTAGCTTAGTTTTAGTCTAGTTTAGTCTACTTTAGTGGAAACAGAAGGAATGAACAAGTTAAACGTCCAAAGGAGAAGAGAAAGGGAAAACAAAGAAAAAGCACTAATTACATGCTTGTATGCAAAGGAATGAAATAGACCCCAAAGGTCCCTGCCACACACACATATATATACAGTATATATATATATATATTTATATTTATACATTGTCTGTACATGGGCCATGTCCACCCGTTTAGGTTGTGAAATACCAAAAATATACCAAAAACCAAGATGAATATTGAGAGGATGCAAAAAAACTGACTGAAAGACGGGTTAGAAACGCTGTCTCACAGCCTTCGCATTTCTTGGACTTCTCACACCAATCTGGGCATAGTTCATCTGGAAAATCCACGGGATCCCAAATGCCCTCTGGCGTGGAAAAGAAAAACCTGAGCCGGTCAATATGGAATCAAGAAAGCGCTTGTTAGGCTTGTTAGGATAAGCAACAGTACGAATGAGATACTGTACAATGAGAGGTACAATGAGTACCAGCGCCATCGCGCAGGGGGAAAGGCCTTGTCCTTCCTTCAGATAAGAAACTTTGAGACTCCGCGGTCAGAGTTCACATCGTGTGCTGACTGGAAGTTTGTCACGGAGCGAGTTGCCAAGCCAAGGCTTCGACCAATAGTTGTCAGGACACCAGAAAAAACAAAGCATTGGCAATACTGCACTGCAGTTCCTGACTGGGCCCACAAATCCAGAAAATGATAGAAAAAGAACAAAACGAAGCAAATCCCCGGCAACAGTCCATGATCCAAATGCAAACCTGCAAGAAAACTGATGGGGGATAAAGTTGTTCAAGAATGTTCAAGTAAAATCGAGTAAATGTAAAGCAGGTAAAATAAAACCAAAATAAACCAAAGCAAATTGCAGTGTTCCAGGGGCTCCGGATTGGACAAGCCCCCAGTGTTGCTCCAGAAGTGGGGATGATCCATGCCAGGTTGATGGGTCATGACCTGATGCAATGGCTAAAAGTTTCCAAGAATCAAAAGTTGTTCAACAAAAAGCAATCCCAATGATTTACCCGGTGGGAAACTACTTTGCACATGAATTTGCCATATTATGTCCTCACAAGGAAACCTGTGTGATGTTTGTTGTAAACATAGGTTTCATGTCATTGAGTTCACCATTGAATGCTGCCAGCTGGCATGTGTGTGACCACTTGTCTGCATGACCTCAGTGCCAAACAAAAGGATCAAGAGGCTAGCAGTAATCATGACCAAAGTTTCTCTGTCTCAATGCGTGCAAATGGTTTTGAAGTTCATATTGTCAGGGTACCAGTGTCGGTTCCAATAGGTGCAAATCTAGGTTCCGATGATTGTATTGTGCGCCACGTTCTCTTCATTTGTTTACTTGATTGATGCACGTGTTCCTCAATCCGTTTTCGTTGGCTTCCTTTGAAAAGCTTCCTCGCAGCCCATTTTAAGCAAATCCACAAACAAAGATGAACAATTTGTCTGAGCATGCGACGCTTAATAGATTTCTTGGATTTGCATCGGTAGCCCTTTGCTGGCTTGCCAGTGGCATAGTTTCCATCGCCCCACTTCCCGTAGCAGACCTTTACCGCTACAGGCAGGGACAACACGCACGACTGAATCATGGGCTCGTTGCGTCACCGTTGGCATATCGAAGCAATTCAGCGAGAACGACTAGTGATGTTTGTTCATGTGTTGCACATACATGTTCCATATTTATAGAGGTAATACGTATCATTATATCATAATGTATCATAATGTAATTTGTGTATCCATGGGAGTGTATATTATGTTCCCGGTTCCCGGTTCGGTAGCCTCCCCCTCCCCCCAATGGTATGGTACCCGCCCTTTCCCCAAAATCTGCCACATTTGCATGCTATTTGCAGCATTGCAGCATTTCAGATTCACGGCCTCCCATTTGCATGCTATGTGCAGCATTTCAGAGCCGCAACCTTCCACTTGCAACCTATGTGCAGCATTTTAGAGCCGTATACTTCCTACAAAATACCTTGGTATCACCTATGTGCTACCTGCATGCTGTCTACATATTACCTATATACATCTATGTATTTGTTTCCACTTACATACGATCAGTTGCGTATCTATATATAAATCACTCATATGTAACCCGACCAATACATATTATATAATCTTTCCATGCCGCTATATGCCGCTATGCAACCTACTATATACCACTCATAGCGTACCTATATACCACCTCTGTCCTATTCATCTGCGACTGACAAGTTGCATCAGCCCCGCAATCCCCCCACCACCCACACCACACGGGAGGGGGCAACCACATACACTACTTAGATACCTCATACTACTGACGCATATGTACATGTATCATGTATGTGTTTATTAATGTATATGTATGTATGGTACCTACATGTTCTACGTATATACTATACACTCTACATATTTACTACCTATATACACTGCCTATTTACTACCTATATAGCGCGGACATATTTCTTCGGTCACAGTGGGCACAGCGTGTGGGCAGTGTCGTACTGGCCACATGTCTTTGCCTAAATAGGCCGAGCGACGTCGCATGCCCGACGAATCGCCCGGCTCCGGGTGAACTGGCCAAGCAGTGCCTGGCATCTAGAAATTGCTCTACATGAGGGCCGAGCAAAAATTCCCGCCGTGGGTCTGTACACATTGAGATCCACTTTGTTGAAATTGAAAAACAAAACATCAGCACCATCACAACACTCAGTGAAAAACCAAATCAAAGCACGACGAACCAGCGTCAAAACGAAGGCGAACGTGGGTCTCTCAAAGCGGGTTTCAATCCGTTGGGGTTCAATCTCTCCATTTCCCGCATTTTTGAAGGGAATCAAAACATGCAAATCTTTGATCAACCACAAGGTCATTTCTTCAAAACAAAAAAGGATACACACCAGAAGTGTCATCAATGTGATCAGCCAAATGATTAACCAGAGCAGAAATGAAAAGCCCAGCAAAATCTGGAGGCCTGCAATCAGAGCTGCTGACAAGTTCATTGGCATCTAAATTGTACACATCGCCAAATGAAATTTGCAACTCATCCGCAAGACCAAAAAGTGAAACATCGCCACGCTCATTGGGTTCACTCAGCTCTTCAGGCCTTCCGGCCGCCACTTTGAAGTAAAAAGACCGCAGTTGCCGTAATCTCGCAGCTCCTAATTCAAAGTGTTTCTGATAGTCATCTCAAAGTTGAAGAAAATCATGAGGTCTGCACTGGTTGTAGTGCCCTACTGCAGCGTCGATCTGGTCATTCGAACATCGCGCCCAATCCTTGTAAGGATCTTGCAGTTTGGCTTCATCTATATAAATGGCTTGGAATCCAATGTGGAATCAACTCATACTGTCCAAGTTGTTGCAGCAACTGACGAACCCTTTCCCATAGGTCTTGATGAGACCAATCTCCTATCACCCAGGCTGAAGAACACAGGAAAGGCCATCGGCCACAAACTTTGAGTCAATCCACATTGCAAATGCATAATCGTGCCGAAGTGGCACTGCCATTGGATGTCACTCAGCACCGCCAGCAATTCCGCTCTGTCACTTGATTGATGGATACCCTGCACATACCCCATGGCTACAAACTCAGCTGTTGAAGCATTAATTTAATGCAAGCCCATGCTGCCATTCTCGTTGGTGTCAATGGCATGGTAGCTGGGCCGTCAGTAAACACATGTTGGACACCTTGGCCAGGACTAGAGAGAAAGCACCCCGTGGTGTCGGGTATCTCCAAGAGGGCTCGTTTCCAAGCCGCCGCAAATGGAGATCTGGATGGCAGCAGATGAGAACGCAACGCCACAGCGTCATGCCCATGATGATTTTGCCAACATTCCACTTCAGCGCGCGCCCAGGCATAGCGAGGGCAGTCAAGCCAATGGCTCTGGGTGTCCTTCACGCCACACAAAGGACGAAGAGAGTCCTTGTCCATATCAAAGTGAGCTTGCGCCGCTCGATCCATAAACGCCCCAGATTGCAGCGCACCAAGCCAAGCCTGCTCAAGGCTGGCTGTTCAAATTCTGAGAGATGTAGTCCAGAAGATGAGGATCCAACCCATGCAGGCCAGCCATAGTTTTGCGAGAACTCACTTGTCGCGCAACAAACTGGAGCCATGCAACCCACAACACTGGCAGCAGCACCACATCATCCGTGGTAAGCCGGTTAAAACGACAGTGGTCATGGTCATACAAAAAGGGGTGGATTAATATGCCATCCAATCTGTCCCAAAACAACCAGCATTTGAGAAAAAGGGCCACTGAAAAGGGATCCATCAAAATTCCACGTGAAGCTTTTCCATTCTGATAACAGCCTTGGTTCCTTTCGCAAGAGCCGAAGGAAAGCAGTCAATGTGTGCTTCAGGCGCCACCATTCAGGGTCAGCCGCAGGAGTTGTCGAGAGAGACAACCTAAGCAGTCCATTCACTCCACCATGCTTCATCGCCTGGGTTCTGAGCCTGTCCAGGTTATGCTCACCCACACATGAACCATTGATGCCGTGGAGGGCAGCGGCCCAGAAAACCGAGGGGATTGCTGCAAGCTTTTGTCGTAGAGGTGCACGACTGTTCAATCTCTGCCAGCGACTAGGGAGTCGAGCAATCGTCTTTTGCTGAAGGCCAGTGAATCTGCCCCTAGTAAAAGAAAGGACTCTGCCCAGCTCATGAGCATGCTCCACCCTCTTGAAAGGTAACGGTAAAAGGTTAAGCTGTTTCCGTTGGTCATCACAAAGTGCCCAGCAGTAAGATTTTCCAGCATCGATTGCCATGTTCCACACCCGGAAAACTCAATGATGCACGCAAGACCATGTGCCAGAAAACCAGGAGCCGAAGAGAGCAGGCTGAGGTTATCCACAAAGCTCATCGCACGCACTGAGGGGCTGAAGGCCCGCATATACAGGCCAAGCATGGAAAATGACAATTGAGTCATGCCATAAACACTCATAACATCTCCTTCAGGCAAACCGCAAGATGAGGTAGTAGTGGCACTCAAGCAACCCCGCACATGAAATGCACGGGTGCAATTGGTCAAGAAGGATTGCCACGGCACCAAAAAAAATGATGGTACCCCCACATGCTCCGCCAACGCAAAGGAATGCTGACGTGGGATGAAGTTAAAGGCTTGATTGAGGTCAGTACTCAATCCACATAGCGAGGTATGGGTTTGGAGTGCTACTTCTATTTCTGCTTGAAGAACCAGCCAAGGTTGGGAGGGTTCACAGCCTGGCATGAAGCCAAAAGCTTCCACATCCATCAGTGGTGTGAGCCATCTGAGAAGCTGCTTGGCTCTCACCCTTGCCCACGTACGGTAAATCACACTAAAGACCACCACTGGTCGAAAACGATCAACTGTGGAAGCTCCCTCATCCTTTGCCAAAACATTGACAACACCGTACAAAATGGCAGTAGGCCAGTCAGATTGGCCAAGCTCTATTGCATGCAAAAGATCCAACAACCTCAAAGTCCAAGCCATGGGCAAAGAGAGCAAGTCTTTGGGCGAGATGCCGTCAACTCCTCTAGCAGCATTTGTTCTGTACTTTCGCAGTGCTCCAAACCATTGGTCAGGTGAAATGGGACCAAGCTGCATCTGGAGCTGAGGAACATGAGCTTGGAAAAAAGCAATCACCCAATTCCAGGTTGATGGTTCAACTGTTGACATCGCTTGCCAAGTTGGAGTCCAGTAGCTGAGCAGCTCTTCATGCAGAGCCTGAGTCTCAGATTGGAAACAACGCTGTTCAACCACATCTCCAAGTCCAATGGTCGAAACATCGGGTAATTGGATCACCACTTCATTGACAATCTGAGGCTCAATGGTCATATCATCAACCGTCCAACGGGAAAAGCCAGACATGGTGATGGAGCATCCAAATGCAACATGCCACTTTCATTGTCCACCGCAAGAACTGCCAATGTTTTGGAGTGAAGGAGTAAATCCAATCTGTCTCGACATGGTGGTTTGAGATCCTGGACAATGCCCTGCATGCCCTTCTCATATTTTGTCATCAAAAGCCTCCCCTTTGACGCAAGTGCCAAGTATCGGAATGCTCAAAGTTCTTAGTGTTTTGCCTTCCAGAGATTGAAATCTCCTACCCCACAGATCCAACATCATCTGATCCATGCTGTCCTCAACTGCCGCCTGGTAGTGGCCACAGCGATGGCTGCAAGAAATGGCAGTGCACAACTTGAAGAGGGGCACCAAGCGAAACAACTGCCGTATGGCCGTATGGGTAAGTTGGCCACGTCCATCACGTCCTCCCATATGGAGCCAAGCTCATCTCTGAACAGCTGGATCTTCAGGACATTGGTGGCGGCTAAGTCCATGCTATTGGCTGGGTCTTGCACTTTCTGTCTGGAGATGGGATGATCACCAAGTTGGAGAAGACAGTCGTTGATCAGCAAAGGATCGGAAGTTGGCAAGTAAGTGGCCGGAAAACAGATGGAAACCACGTTGGCTTGTGATTTCAGATTGTGGGGAATCTCCTCAGTGATCATCAAACCCAGGGCAGAAGTCAGAAGAGATGTTCTTCGGTTCTCGGAGGTACGGCAAGGCCTCTGAGAGAGAAGCAACAGCAAGTCCACGAGAGTCAGCTGTAACCTGTGCCAATGGGATTTGTTCCACTTGGTCACGCTCATCGTCGATGAAGTGAGCTGGATTGAGCTGAATAGTGGAAGGATCTGGCGCCACCGGAGGTGCTGAAGGTGTTTTGTTCTGCTTCTTGTCCTTCTTCTTCTTCTTTTTCTTCTGCATTGAGATCTGAGCTCCACGTTTTGATGCCGCTTTGGAGTCCATAAAATCCATCAAATCAGATCTGAGGACGTACTGGAAGTTGTTGCCCGGTTTGCTGGTCAAAGCTTTAAGGGCGTGCCAGGGGTTGGCAATTGATGGTGCTCCCAGCTTCTTGATGGCTGCCGGACACTTTTTGCTGCATTCGCAGTAGGCAGTAGGGACACCTTTCGTGGCAAGAAGAGCTGCCAGTTGGGCTTGTAAGTCAATGATAGTTGGCCCAGACCCATAAATCCAGGGGTCAAGATGGGGAAGTCCAAGTGCAGGCCGGTGCAAGAGCCATGAATGAAAATCCACAACGTCGGATCTGGATGGAAGTCCAAAAAATCCAATTAATCACGGGCCGACGTGCAACAGGGCCACAGTACCACACGCGTGGTCATCTGACTGCTGGAAAAGGTGTCCTGGATCCAAAGCCCAACCAAGAGAAAGCTCATCAGAGATCCAGGCCGCAAGTTCAGTGGCTGCCATATCGACATGGCCTGGGAGTCCATCACAGTAAAGCCATCGAAGGACATTCACATTCAATTGGCCCCACAACAGTGCCCAGTGAGCTTGGGCTGGAAAGATGCAGATGATCCTGTCGCCAGAACGAACGAAGTCAGACATCAGTGCTGAAGGGGCAGAAAAGGATCCATTGCATCCTTGGGTAAAAACAAAATCGGCTTTTGATGTCCTGCATGAAGTTGCAGCATGGTTGAAGGGTCCATGTGATGTGCCCGTTGGCCCGCAGCGCGCAGAGGCATGGTCGGAGGCCAGTTCTGCAAAGTGGTGAGGCGCATGGTCTTCCAAACTCTGAAATCTGCTCCATAAACCTTGCCCTCCATGTCCATCAGAAAGTTGACCATCTGAATGTCCAAGCTCCGCAGTGCTTCAAACAGGAACTGGCCGGCGTTCAGGAAGCACATGTCGAAGGCACCCAAATGAGTGATGCCAACCGCAAAGACTGTGGGTGGAGCAGGTCGTGCCGGGGTTCCGGCCTGAATGGAGAGCTCAGTCGATTGAGAAATGCTCCCAAAGGAAGTTGGTTTCCGTCCATCAAGATGCCGCCAGCTTCATTCCATGCCAAACAGATTCTGTGTGCCGCCAGCAGTTGAGCCGCCGTACAAGCCATAGGGCAGTGGATGGCCAAATCATGCCCGTCAGGGTCACGCAGATGCAGCATTTGTGGGACCTGATCATTTATATGAAAAAGCTGTTGGACTTGGCGAAGGAGATCATTCTGGTAGGATCTCAACCATTCCAAAGGAGAAGGAACTGGGCGAAGGTCGTTGGCCTGTGCAAAGCTGTTGCAAAGGTGAACATACATCCAAACCATTTACAAAGGAGAGGCAATGAGGCCTAACAAAGCCAGATGTTCACGAGGTTGACATGGATACTCCACGGAGTACGGATGCAGATATCTGGGATTGTGATGCACCCCTGACTGCACAAAACATCCTCTAAGCCCTTTCTGCAACAGGGAATGCTGGCTAAACCCTGATTGACGGCATTCACATGGACACTTCATGAGGGCATTCCCGTAGGAATGGAGAAAGGTGTTTGCAACATCAGAAAACTCCAGCACTCTTTTGTCCCTTCCAAACGAAGGATTCAGATATGCTTGCAGTTTCAAAGTCAAACAATTGCAAATCAGTTTCCTCAGAGTCAGTCCTTTGGCCCCAACACTTGAAGAGGTCTCCAACCACCTGATGATAAGGACTGGAGTCTGGCCACTGGTGAAGTCCATAAGTGCGCCAGGCATGAGGCATCAGAAGAGCCTGGCCCACCACCGAAGCCGTCGGCAAGGCCATTGGGCATGAAGAGCCAGTTTCACGGTGAGGACAGTGCAACCCAAACAGGCTGCAAGAGCATTGATAACCTCCATCACTTCAACGTTATCACCAACTGCTGATACGCACTCAAGCATGGCAGACTGGGGATTCAACAAAAAAATAATGCGGAAACCTTTCCAAAACGTTTGGAACCTATAGTATCCTGACTGCCCAATTGCATTCCCTGACTAGAGAGTGGCTGACAAGGAAATCCAAAAGTGATGGTACTCGGAGAACCACCAAATTCCTGGTGAATGATCTTGGCACTGTGTGCCTGATTGATATCCAACTTCAAAACTTTGCCATGGGAATTTGCCATCAAATGACAACAGGCCAATTCATTTGAGTCAATGGAAAGGCTAGGCATGCCACCAAGGAAGGAAGCACCAATACCCATCCCTCCCATGCCCGCACAAAGCTCAAGGATCAGAGGCGATAAGTCTTGCTCAGAGACATTGATGGAACACAACCATGAAGCCTCTCCAGCTTGCAGGTACAAGAAATCGTCCATGCCATGGTTCAGGAAGCCATAGATGGACACCGTGCCCAAAGGAATGATCTTGTTGATGACCATCACGGGAGAGCTGCATGGAATGCGATGCCGTATGGACGATCCATCAACGTGAGAAGTGATGAGCAGCTTCCCCTCAAAACAGCTAGCATTCAAAGATGCGCCAAAGATCTGAGAAACCATTGCAAACCGACAAGATGACCCGAGCTTTAGTTGAACCGAGTTTACCCCTGGGAGGCCTCGGGCCGAAACTTATATACTACCTATAAAAAGAAAACGGTTACAAATAGATGGACACTACCCGTGTACTACATACATATGTGCTACATACATACTACCACATAGCACCCATGTACCACTTATTTGGATGCACCAGCTATTGTATAATATTATATATTCCCCATGCAGCAGATGCCAACCCCCTTCCCACCCGAACCCACACCACAGAGGGAGGGGGATACCATGAATACAACGCGTACACAACCACATCCCACCCCAACCCACACCCACAGGGGGTTGAGGGGATAAAAATGACCGTGGGCGGGGTGGGTGTGGGAGGGGGGACCCAGAACCTGGAACATATACATCTACTCTCCCGAAAACTAACGTTGTACAAAAAACAAATATTAAAAAATCGGGTTCCCTGTTAGCGCGCTCATGTTGAAATTCATGAGCGGGACAAGTGCCAGGTAGGTGCCATGTTGGTGTTGGTATGTGCTGATGAATTTTGATATTTTCGGGCACTTTTTAGCTAGTTGTCATATGAACATAGAACCCCGCAAGCTGCCACTTAGTCTTCAACCAACAGTTCCATGTTAGCCGCGGGCGTGGCCCTCCCGTTGTTAGCTTTCCCGGTGTCGCCAGGTCCTTGCCCGGCCTACCCCGTTCTCTTCACCCCGTTGCGCTAAAGTCTCATGGACCAGGTGCTCCAGGCGGACTTCCCCCCATTGCGTCTCCCCGTTGGCTCCCCGTTGTGTTTCCCGTTGTCTCACCCTGGATCCTAACATGGTACCCGTTCTGTGTCCCCATGGCTTTGGCGCCCGGAGGGAAACAGACCTTGAGAAATATCAAAAAAATAGCAGCAAACGATACAAACGATTTTTTTTTATCGTCTGTATTTCTGTTTCTTTTGTATATATATGTGCATGTAGTTGATTTTCATACATTAAAACATGGTAGGTTTATGTTGTCTGTCAAAAAAATTAGTTGCATTTAGGCCGAGCCCCCCCCGAAACAAACCAACCTGGAACCCAACTTGGAACCTAAATGGGCACCCCCTGGACCTGGTAGGTAAAAATATATCACAATGTCAGAGGCCGAGCCCCCCCGAAACAAACCAACCTGAACCCTTGGAACCTAAATGGGCACCCCTTGGACCTGGTAGGTAAAAATATTTGAACACACTGTGGTATGTTTGCAGAGGCCGAGCCCCCCCCAAAACAAACCAACCTGGAACCCAACTTGGAACCTAAATGGGCACCCCTTGGACCTGGTAGGTAAAAAGTTTAGTGCTCAACCAACAGTTCCGGGAAGGCCATCCAGTTCCTGGAGTCATCAGCCATTCAGAGAAAACGTTCAATTGATTTCCACATAATTTGTTGAGTGCTATGTTTAACTGGTATTGCGATGGCTCCACCCAAGTTCAAAGCATGATACCGTGAGCGCAATACAAAATGAAAAATAACATGGAATTTGCAAAAACCACGCCTTGAAAACCACTTGGGTTCGAGGCTAAACTTCAAATCACCCTTCAAGGTTGCAGATCGTTTTGTGATGACTTGTTCAAATTCCAATTTGGGTGTTTCAGGGCAGTTTGGGTTCAGTTTGGGCCTGCATTAGGTTCGATGTTAGTTTTGGAGTGATTTTATTAAAACAAGTTAGTTGCATGATTTCCTGGGGAACAAAACCCACTTGAGACCGTACCATAGGTTCATGTCGGGGGATCTCGGCAATAGAATGCAGTTCCATGTTAGATTTGGGGAGTGTATCTATCTGTCTGTCTGTCTATCTACCTATCTATAATTATCTATAATTTATTTATCGAAGGAAGTTTAGAAGTCTAACTTCCGACAATATGGAGAGATGAAAAGCAGAGCACGGAAGAGGCAGAGAGAAGAGAAAGATTAGAAGAAAGAAGAGTAGAAGAGAAAGAGTAAGAAGACAGAAGACGCAGATGCGCGAAAAGGTAGGAAAGTCGCGAAACACTGTGTTTTTGTCCAATGATTTGTGGCTCCGGATGGTCGAAAAGTAGGCTCGCTAAAGCGGCGGGTGCGGAGCCAGCTGGCCAGAGGAGAGATGAAAAATTGCACGCCGTTGTGGCGCGAAGCACATTTCGAAGTCAAAATGTACAAAGCACACCAT
>Ga0126342_10017655_pt1 | contig 12318 bp, 18 predicted proteins | sample Cyp1metagenome_FD_92528 | JGI IMG/M metagenome (GOLD analysis project Ga0126342, IMG submission 92528) | Coral microbial communities from Lord Howe Island, Old Settlement Bay, Australia - Cyphastrea 1 metagenome | ecosystem: Host-associated > Invertebrates > Cnidaria > Coral ... | reverse complement strand
TGATATATATATATATATGATATATATATATATATATGATATATATATATATATGATATATATATATATATATGATATATATATATATATATATGATATATATATATATATATGATATATATATGATATAATATATATATATATACTAATTAATAGTATAATAAAAAAATATATATATATAACATGATATATCCTATAATATTTATCTTTATTATAAAATAATGTAAAATGTTGCTTATGTTCTCATCATGTCCCTATGAAAAATCCCCGTTTCGACCTAAATCAACATTTGGCGCTACGGACTGGGCTCCCCGACTGGGCTCTTCTACCTCTGGCGCTTTCTCCTGCACGGCTGGAAAACTCATATCATTTTTTTCCAGTCGGCCAGGTTTGATGACACTCGAGGATTCTAACTAACATGCTTATCGCAAATCTGTGGTTTGTGTGTTAATCTTTTCCATTCATTCCTCACATGTAGAATTCATAGTTTCGCAGTCAAAACTGTTGAAATCGAACTTGCAGTTAACCATAAACTATATGAGGCAACGGCAATTGCAATTTCAATGATCAACTGGGAAGTATTATAGAGTAATTCCAGCTTTCCTGGGCATCATACGTATCTATATGTGACATGTAATTTTACCGGAGTGTTTCTGGTGGTTTGGAATGTTGGGAGCCCATTGGAAAGGATCACCAAGTAGATCAGTTCATTTTGAGCTGAAAGGGAGAACATATCTGATCTGCAGCCAAAAAACACATAAACCCATAAAATAAATGGGTGGCACACTCCACAAGTATGGATAATCAATAACCCGATCATAGATGGATTCTAGTTATTTCTAGCATCCATTTCACTAGAAATAGATGATAACAACTTAAACACCTATCTCTTAAATGGTAGGTTTCTTTTTGGATTTGCCACAAAAAGGGCAATTTTCAATGATCTGCAACCTATTCAATGACCCATCTTTGCCACAAACGCACAATCTTCATCCATAGATTTCATCTCATTCACTGGCTTGGAAAAACATACGTATTCCATCGTTAGCTAAGTTCCGGATTTAAGAACTGATCAGTATGCTTGGATACATATATTCCCTCAATATAATCTACTATAAGTATTACTATTATTACTACTATTAGTGTTACTATTATTACTATTATTGTTGTTGTTCTTGTATTCCCCACGATTGATGGTTTTCACCAGTCCATTGAACCCCCATTTGGGTTGCCAACAAGTGACCCTATTCTTGTTATTTAACATAGCCATGGTATAGATGGCACATAGAAATAGATGCTTTACAAAGGGGTTTACCTATTAAAAATGGGTGGATCTTTCCATGGCTATGTTTAATAGCCAGATAGTAAATACCACGTGATTTTTTGGAGAAATCCCCATGAGAAATCCCATGGAAAGATCTCTCGCGTGCCTCAGCCGGCTTGGGCAAGGCTTCCTGCACTTCGATTTCGACACCTTTGATGCTATGACCTGGGCGGATTTTTTCGGCCAGATTTCCTGTTGAACATCTAGATTTGATAAGAAATGGTGTAAACATCTGGCTGAAAAACACATGCTTTTCAATATGTTTGCATAACTGTAAATATGTTTAAATATGGATGCAACACATCGTGTTTCAAATCATGGTTTTGGTAGGCAAGCCGTGATCAACCACGGGGTTTTTACAGTGGACGCCGCCATGTTGGGCTGATCTTGGATACCCTTTGACATATGGACAATTGGTGATTCAAAGGGTACGAAATATGGATAAATACGGTGGTTCTCCATTAATAATTTGGCGTTTTCCATAGCGATGTGAAATTACCTTCAGGGAAATCTACAAACAAGGTACATCAAGGTATTTAACTTAAGTTACTGGCTAACCTATTTCTCCTTCTTATGCCAAAATACAGTCAACCATGAACTTTCCAAAGCAGGGTAAAACTGATTTTCACCAACCCCTTCTGCTATAGAGATGCCAGCTATCCTGTCACTTGGATCCGGGCTATCAGCACCTGCACACTGTGTGGGCGAAAAGCTGCTTTGAGGGTTGAGATCAAAACATCTTCCAAGTTTGAAGTAAGCAAGATGAATTTCACAACAAGTTGTTCAATGTCATTTTTCAAGGCTAATGAAACTCTGACATGGTTGAAATGGTCACCGCGAGAACGGCGAACCCCCTTTGTGCAACACCTTTGGTTCGATGGTTTTTTTCGTGGCTAGATCCACCATATGGGGATGGGTCAAAACCTTGTACCCCTGTAGTGAACATCAAAATAGCTGGGATTTATGGATGTTCATCCCATTAAAAATGGTATTTTCATAGGTATTGATCCATGCCCATATGGCGATGGGTCAAAACCTGCTCCATCCGTCGCCAGAGCTTCAGCCAGAGGTTCGCCCAGGGCTCGGAGACTTGCGTGGACACAGACGCAAGTCATCAGGACAACAGCATACACATTGTCTGAACACACCCAGCCCTAGATATACATATTTCCAAATAATATATATGTATATATATACGTATATATATATATATATATATATCACATATTCATATCTAGATCCAGCTCTGATATCGTCGATTCTCCATTTGGTATCCACCAATCAAACTTAGTATCATTGACCAGTATCCTCCGATATCTGGGGGGTCTCATGCTTGATGTTACAATCAAACAGTTCGGGGGTATCCTCTACCTCTGGACTATCCCCTGTCATATCTTGTTGCTTTCTTGATCCCAATAAAAGATTATATTTAATCATATCGATTATACCCCCATGATATCCCCATTATTACCCTTATCATCCCAATTATATAATCCCAACAAAATGATGGTTTGATGCCATGATACAGTAATCATTACCATTATTGATCATTATTGATGGTGAAATCTCCCATTAAATCCCATTAAACAGCATTGAGGTCCAATTAAAATCCCATTAGACAGCACTGACATCCCATTAAAATCCCATATCCCATGAATATCCCCATCATCTTCTCCATTCTCCGCATGACATTTCGGGCTTCAATTCACGCGCCTGCCACGGTTTCGATCAAGTCGTCCACACTACCGCCCTGGGCGCAGAAGATCACGAGAAATTTATGGCGATATCATGGGTATTTATCCTCCTGTAAACTCTGTAAACATACAAAAAGCTATAGTTAAATGAAGATTGACTTTCTTTCCAGGGTCATTTCAGGTTAGCCTTGAGTGTAGACAAATCATTAGCAATCATGGTTATCCTCTGGTAATCTAACATGACTATGGAAAATCACAATTTTTCATGGGTAAATCAACTATTTCGACTGGGCAATTTTCAATAGCAAACTGGTAAATTACCAGAGGGTAACTATCAATAAGGGTTGGTCTGAACCTGGGGTATACCGCCAAATAACGACTAATATGGAGGCTTTGATTCAATAAATCACCATATATAAATATATATATATACATGGTCTTATCACTAAGACGACTAATCATTATATACAATACCATATTATACTTATATAATGAAACATAACCATCAACACATTTTCTGTTACGACTATTATAGTTATTACTATTAGTTTAAGCATTGTGAGCGATAATACTATAACTCCGTGAATTACCGATATAAATTCAATTATTGCTATGAAAATGGGGCTGATATTGCCATTATTATTTACATGATATGTCATAATATGTCATAATATTCACAATATGGAGGATTATTATCTCCATATATTACTCACAAGTGGGTTGTCCAATACCAAATATATGTATCACCGAATTCGTATATAATGTAAATGTTTCTCACTAGATTATTACATACTGTAAATATTTTCCGGACAAAAGAAAGCTTCCGAATAGTGATTGTATTCGTGGTTGTTTATACCATCTATTGTAATAATGACATAAGTGACACATAGTAAAACAATATACAAAAATGGTAACATAACATGATTTCTGGTGGTTATATCATGTTATATCCACTAACAATTACTATGTGTGGTATTACTATTATAGTTATTATATATCACTTAAAACAAAAAAGCGCTACTATAACATACTGCAAGTACTGAAAATCACTAATCATTACTATTCATTATTACATTAAATCAAATAACAATTATCACGATAAAACTGTTACCAATGATCACAATTATCACCATCACCATCATCATCATAATCATCAACATCATCTTTTTTAATGTGGGTAATCCAAAACAAAAACCTACAATTTAGGGATGACGGTTGCCACTCATTTGTAGTTAGAACTGGGCTTGTTGATACCAGTACTTGGGTTTACCACATTGCCTACTCACTAATGTTAAGATATCAATGTTGAATTCATTACCATTATCATCCATGATCATTCATCTACTTCTTAGATACTTTTCTTAATCATCTTACATAACTCAAAATGATAAGATTGGGGGGGGTTATGTCATCCCCCCGCACCACCACCCGGTCACCACGTCACCACGTCACCACGTCACCTTTTAACGTCACAAGGTCACGGCCTCCCGTGGCACGAGGCTCACAAAGGCCATGCCCCGCGGGCGCTGGGTCTTCTTGTCACGGACTAAGGTGGCCTGTTGGAGGAAGTCCAAAGAAAATTTCACCCGGAAAAACATGGGGAAAACCCCGTGAGTTTCAGCGGAATGTTCGCCAAAAACCATGGACATATACATATACATATTATATATATATACATATTATATATATATGGAATCCATGTTTAAAAAGAACATCCTGAAAATCCACAGTTTTTTTTGAGCAAAGGTGATCTAACTGATCTAACCAGCAAAAGCAGCAGATTCTGAGTCTCACCCGGATATATTGGAAGTTGAGCAGCAGCATATCTGCTGTAACACATAAAAAAACGAGGCGCCAGGAATGCTAGCATTGATTTTCTCACCACACGTCTCAGCTGTGTGAGATTGATGTGGAATTGCTGGTGCTAGGGATCTTTTTGGTGTGGCGGTTCATACACAGCCTGCAATAACCAGTCAATTTCCTGCCAACCTCTTCAAGTACCAAAACCGCCACTCGATCAAAGATTTGGTAAAAACCGGTTGGAATTTCTGATTGAGTGATGACATATTAAGAGATGACATGTGTTATTGAGGTTCTGCCCGTTTCTTCAAAGAGGCGCATTTGGTGAAATAGTCACTTGGAACCCTCTGACGACACCCATGAAAGCTGGCGCAAATGGGCTGTTGAGTTTTCAACTGGCAACCGCCAGATCATGGCCGACGTCAGATATCTTGCAAAACAAAGACTGGTTAGAACATGTTCCTATGTGAATTCCCATTCAAAGCAAAAGATTGAAGGATGAAACTACAAAACTATCTGGGTATCCATTCAGTTGGTTGACCCAGATATGTGCAGATCTGGGAGATTTTAGACCTCCAGATATGGTGGATTTCACCAGGGAAACATGATTTTGTAGCAAGCAACAACTTATACATTTCGCCGCAGCCACAAACAATAGGCTTTGAAACAACAAACATGGATATGTCGAAACAAAGAAGGCATATGTGTTTGTTCACAAAAAGAAACAGCGGATTTGACAAATCTGTTACCTTCTTTTAATTTAACATAGCTATTGAGAATGGTCCATAGAAATAGTTGATTTACCTATCAATCATGGTGATTTTTCATATAAATCACAATTTTCCCATGGTTTTCCCATGGTTTTCCCATGGTTTCCCATGGTTTTCCTATTAAAAAAGGTGATTGGGTACTAGGCCGGGCAATCCAAAACATCCAATGTGGAGGGGCCAGCTGGAGCCAGGAGCACACGGCCCGTCCAAGTCTGTACCGGGCATCCGTGGTGAGGCCCCCCAATGGTAGCTAAGTTGACATGTAACTTGGCGAACGCGGCTGACGATGGTGGAAACGGGTGATATAACCATAGTATTAGTATTCATGGGGTTAAACAACAAACATACCTGGGGGGTTCAAATCTCATGAAAAATCCCATGAAATGTTGCTGAAGTCCCATAACTGGGAGGCCTCACCTTGAACACCCTCTGGTAAACATGAAAAAACGATGGAAAATCACCATGTTTAATAGGAAAACCATGGGAAAACCATGGGAAAATGGTGATTTATATGAAAAATCACCATGTTTCATGGGAAAACTCACTATTTCGATGGCCATGTTCAATAGCTTTTTGTATGTTCACCAGAGGGTATCAAATCACGAACAACCCACCCTTTTTAGACAGGTGATGCCTCAACGACCTCTCCGAATTTCCCGAAGTAGTCCTGGACAAAATCGTGTGCTGCCGGCTGTCGATACACAATATCTTCAAAAGGGACCTTGGGGGTTTGGTTGGGGTTTTGTCAATGGCTATAACTATGGTGATATCATGATATCCATCATTTGTTGGGATACAAAACCTTTAACATCCTTCAACTATGGTTGTATGAATATATCCACTTACTTACATAGCTGGAACTACACCCCAAGAACTTCTCCAAACATGGAGTATCCTAAAAAAAATATGTCACTTCACGTTCTTCATTAAACTTGAGGTTCTCCCATGACATGTCAAAACCCACAGGGGTTTGGGCACTGGGCGAGGTGGGGATTTTACCATTTGCTGGGGAAGCTTTGATCTCCACGAATGTATTCCGACGCTTCTAACGTTTGTACAATGAAGCCTCTTATTCTGGTACTCTAATATGCCTGGCGGAAAAAACAAAACATCTTCCAATGGAAATCAACATCAATGGGTGAGTTTCCAAACTTCTACATTTTTCCGGGAAAATCATCCATATATGGACATATAATGCAGTCATGTAGAAATATGTAGTCTTGTTTCACTGGCAGATTCGATTACGAGACAAGAAAATGTAGGATGTTCAATGATGTTCAATTGGCTCAGAGATCACCTGGACTCCTGGACAGTGTGCTGGCTACATGTTTTTCTTGAGGAGTTTGAGGGTATCCTCCAAATTCATCGCCGTAGAGTTACATTTTGATGGAACCTCAATGCTTCACAGTACCTTTGCCATACAAACACATGTGATTTCTGATGGCAGTTGGTTCAAATCCACTCGCTAGCAGGCTATCGAGATTCTCGTTTGTTTCACTGGTTGGTGAACTGGCTCATGATATCCGACATTGCAAGACCCAAGGCTTCAGACAATATCATTTATCATCATGTATGTTCATAGTCATTGTCATCATATATCCCTAGTATCACTTATCATAACAATGATGTTTTTAAATCTTTTGTTAGTGATACTTATTGCGGATACATTTCTGGTGACTATAGTATCACCACATAGTGTTGTTACCCTCTGGTTATGACTAACATAGCCATGGTATAAATGGCCCATTTATCTACAGATTTATAGTTGATTTATGTAGATTTACCTATTAATCATGGTGATTTTTCCTAGCTATGTTACCCTCTGGTAATTTAACAGTTCGCTATTGAAAATTGCCCAGTCGAACTAGTGGATTTACCCATCAAACATGCTGGTTTTCCAGTTCGCTATGTAAACGTTTACCAGGCCGGGTAGTCATAACCAGAGTGAAACCAACTGGTCGCCCCTTTCGGCTCCTTGACATGGTGTTCTCCCAAGGATCCAAGGCCACGGATGAAAAATCGAGCCCTTGGCGGATCCCATGGAAGCTCCGCGGATCCCAGAAGTTGAGGCTGAAAAATGGCGCGAAACATGGGATTTCATGGGGTTTAATGGAGGTTAATGGGGTTTAATGGGGTTTAATGGCGTTCAATGGGATGAAAAATGGGATTTCATGGGGGTTACCATAACCATTGAATGATTTTTCATGGATTAGTGGGATTTAATGAAGATACATCACCAGTTTAGTGGAGTTTAATAACTATTGCTGGTTTAACAGGATTTCATGGGATTTAAGGAAGATACACCCAGCAATAGTAGGGTTACATAGGATTTACCCTCTGGTAGTTTACCATAGCCATTGAACATGACCACATTGTGGAATGACCAGAGGGCAACCAAGAGACACTGGGAGTGTAACAGGGGTGTAACACCAACCATTCTATGTGCACTATCAGGGGATACAATGATAGTAGCAACAGCATTAAACAGTTTGAGAATTAACCAACAAGCACAATCATTGTACAGCAAGGATATGCCATGGAGATTTCAGCAAGTACTTCATCACTGCCTAGGCTGTTTGATGTGCAACTCCCAAACATATGATTCCAACTGTGCATCCCACTTAGGGAAGATCATCCAGTCCTATCCCAAACGTGAGTCAAACTTTATGTACGACTTAAAAGGAGGTCAAACTTGAGGCATGATCCAATAACAAATTATAAGCACTAGTTATTATTCAAAAGGGTGGACTGTTGACACATTACAAATTGGAACCTACAACCAAGATGTATCATATAATTATTCAATAATATATCACTATATCAAATATATACTAGAACCCCATTATTCTATACTATATATATACCAATAAATATTAGTAATATATACCAATATTCCATATATATTAGTAATATACCAATATTTGTAATATCCTCTAGGCAAATATTCCATATATATATATACCAATAAATATCCAGTTGATCCAATTGGTTTTGGGAGTTCCGGGATCTCCACGTTTTTCTCAATGGCTTGCCTTTTCTGAATAGTGGAAGCTGATTATCCCACTGCGTTTAGCAACGTTGAGTTGTTCTCGTTTCTTAAGTCGACCGGTTGGTGGTTTCAACCTACCAGCAAGGTTGGTAATATACTATTAATATATGGTTAATATTAATGGTTATTGTATGGTTAATGATGGTTAATAATAATCTGGTTGGTGGTTTTGGTATACCTACCCCTCTGAAAAATGATGGACTTCGTCAGTTGGGAGTATGAAATTCCCAACTGAATGGAAAGTCATAAAAGCCATGTTCCAAACCACCAAGAAGTTGTGGCTTATCTGATCTGTAAATGGAACAAACTTTGGTTACCCAAGCAGTAACTACCACGTCCATCTAATGCACTTCCCAAGTATGTTCGACCGCACCGCCCATTCTGAGCCAACCTCTACGACTGCAACAACTTTCAGTCCATGATTCACGGACCACCGACCATTCACCAAACTTTACATGGTTTAAACTGTAGGTGATTCACTGGGATCTTGGTGTCCAATCCCAAAAGCATTGCATGAAACAAGCCTGTTTTGAAGTGGCTCAAATTCAATCTCTGTGACTAAAATGTGGCCTAAAAAAGCCGATGCCATGCCTATGTAATGAAATGTAGTGAAATGTAATGAAATGTAATGCAATGTATGAAATAATTTTTTGATGTATTGATGTAATTGTGTATTGATGTAGGATGATGTATGATAATGTATGATAATGTATGGTGCTACAATTTGGTGGCATGCCTCCTGCTGCGTGGTGCAGCGGTGTGCGTTCTTCGAGCGCTGTGTGGCTGCTGTCAACGTCTATGCTGCTGCTGCTGTATGATAATGTATGAATATGTGAATTTATATATGTTTGAATGCATATATGCATGTATCTATATGTATCTACATGAACAAATGTAGGTAATCATTTAGGTATGGTATGTAGGTAGGTGGGAATGTACCGTTTTTCACACAGTTAGACACACATTCCATCGCCGAAGACTTCCCCAGAAACAAACCCAGGAATCAACGACCAAGCTGCGATGGACCCTTCGCGACCGGCTTCGCCTCAGATTTCCATGGATTCCCATGGGAAAAGTCGTCCAAAACTTGGGGGAGAACACCAAGATACCCCAAGTCAATTCCTTTTCGCTGGGAAAAACAGAAGCTTCCCTCACCAAAAAAAGGCCCCAGTGGCCTTTGGAAGAAGGGGAATGACCAGTGCATTTAGCAGTTTTACCCTAATTTTTCTGATATGTAAAGGAATATCATCTCTCAAAGTTGTGAAGAACCATGAACAACCTTGAGTGTAAAAACCGTGAAAAAAGTCAGGGGTGTACTTGGAGGATCCCAGTATGGTTGATCAAGTACCCTCTGGTAATTTAACAATTTGCTATTGAAAATGGCAATTTATAGCTGATTTACCCATTAAAAATGGTGATTTTCCATAATTAGTCATGTTAGATTACCAGAGGGAAATCACGATTGATACTGATGTGTCTACACTCAAGGCTAACCTGAAATGATCCTGGAAAGACAGTCAATCTTCATTTGACCAACGATTCCTCCGAAAACACCAAACATCAGAAATTTAAGCGACCAGTCACACATGCTTACATCACACCTCAAGGATCATCCGACAGATAGTACACATAAATATATATATATAACCCAAGTCACAAAGGACTTTGCCTAGGCATTCCCGGACCCATGCAATCTGCATGGATCATGCAATTTACCCTCTGGTAATTTAACCTATAGCTATTGAAAATGGCCATTTATAGTGGATTTACCCATTGAAAATTGTGATTTTCCATAGTTACGTTAGTTTACCAGAGGGTATTTTCATAGATGATTGGAGAAATGACTTCCCAAACAAAAACCTGGTGAACTGGTTTCGCCTTTTTGTGGGGGGCCAGTCATGGGGGGAATTGACTATGTTCATCTCAGCAAAGGGTTTGGTCGATCCATATATATATATATGTAAATATGTATAATATATATATATATATATGTCTCTCTATATATATATATATATTGATTTATGGAATGCGAAAGCAACATGCTTTCCCAACCGCTCAAAAATCAACCCTGTCCGCGAAAATCCCAAACTTATGAGCCTTGAAATCCCAGGTGTTTCTTCTTTTTGGATTATTTTCCCCAGTCAATCGTCATTTGCAGAACATGCAGCAATGCATGTGGGCCATAAGCATATTCCGGGACCCTGGTTTCGAAAACAAACTAGCTCTATGGTCTCATATTCAATCTCATTTGTTGTTGCTTACCCTCTGGTAATTCAACCAACCTAGCTATGGAAAATCACCTGTTTTTCCATGGGTAAATCATCATGGTTCTCATCTATAAATTCTATAGCCACATATCATATATATATAAAGATAATTATAGATATATATGAAATGAAGTAACCGGGTAGATGGAACCTTTGGCATTTTTGCTGCTTAGTTCCTCATAACTGGTTGCTTAACATTGGCAGTCTTAACTGGCGAGGTTCATGTATCCCCGCAAACAGTTACAAAAAATAAAGTAATTAATAAGGGAATAAAGTACCGATCCAAATTTCCACCGGTTTTATCATGTTTTATCACTTCTATCCTCATTTGCTGCTGGTTAGATCCATATTTTGGTGGATGTGAAACCTATCCAAACCTACCCAGTCAAATCCCATTAATATCACTATTTATCGCACACCCTCACTGTTGTTGGTTTACATCAATTTGCATCCCCTTTTAAATACCCAACCGTTGATGGTTTGTTTCCATAGATTTCTCCCAGACCCTAGAATTACTTTGGTTGATCATCAAGTTTGGGTTAATTTGTGCGCTGATGTTCACACATATTTTGGTTGATTGGACATGATTAGACTCATGAAACATCAATTGATGATTTTCGGAAAGCCTTGGCATGTCTTTCCTGGTTGTTGCATTTTTGAAGGACCATTCCATCATATTCCATCCGCAGCAGTATTTGAGACTCATGAAACACTATTTTTTTTAAATGGTTTCACTGATAGTAATTAATCACTAACAGTAATCAGTAACAGCAATCACTAATAGTAACAGCAATCACTATAAAGCACTACAAAACGCTATACAGTGATTTATTATTAGTGATTTCTACATTATTATTAGTGATTGATCACTATTAGTGTTATTATAAATGCGGTATAGTGATTTATTAATCGCTATGTAATCACTACAACCCACATTTCTTCATTGTTCTCCCATCGTTTTTTTCCCCGTTGACGCCTCCTCTCCCGGAAAGACTTCCACCGTGACGGTGCCGGCCTGGCCAGACATGGGGATGATAATCGGCAATATGGCAAGGATGTTTCTAAACAATAAACCATCCATTGTGAAGTCGCCATTAATAGTGGTTAATAGTGGTTAATAATGATAATTAAGAGTGATTAATGGTGATTAATGGTGATTATACCCTCTGGTAAACATACAAAAAACTATGGAAAGATCCACCATTTTAAAGCTGGGTAAATCCACTATTTCGACTGGGCCATTTTCAATAGCTATGATAAATTACCAGAGGGTACACCACCCATCTTTCGACGATAAAAAAAATGTTTATACTATACCGTAAAAAGGTGAATTTGGAGATGGTTTACTCTTGTTTTACTCATATTAATGGCAATATATGGCGATGATATGGTGGTACATACTAGGATACAGATG
>Ga0126342_10017654_pt1 | contig 12318 bp, 11 predicted proteins | sample Cyp1metagenome_FD_92528 | JGI IMG/M metagenome (GOLD analysis project Ga0126342, IMG submission 92528) | Coral microbial communities from Lord Howe Island, Old Settlement Bay, Australia - Cyphastrea 1 metagenome | ecosystem: Host-associated > Invertebrates > Cnidaria > Coral ... | reverse complement strand
CGCCGCAGGATGCTGCTGAAGGCGTGATGGCATTGCTGGTCAGTCAATTTGCGCGGGCCAAAAAATGAGACCGCTTTCTGTGCTGCTTTGAGGCTTCCGAAGTATGGCCCCCAGGTGTATATACATATACACAGTATATATATATATATATATTATGTATAGATCCAAGATGTTCTACAGGAAAAGCGAAGAAAAGTATTGGGGCATATAATCAGAAGACCAAGAGATCACCCACAACATCAAGCCACTTTCGCTACAAGAAATCTTTTGCCACAACAAGTTGAACACAGAAGGGTGGGTCGCCCTAGAGCGGCGTGGACGTATGAGACAATGAAAAATTGCTGGCACAGAAAATTTCACAATATACCATTTCAAATACAGAACAGGGAACACCGTGAACAAATAAAAACATGGGCTCTCAACCGAGAAGATCCTTTTTGACAGTTTTTTTTCACCTATAGGACGAACAGATGCTGTAGTGGTGCCAACGGGTCTCACTCACCCAGACCTATGGTTTTGAAAAAAAAAGATAGATCCAAGATCGGAATTATTATCAACTAACTTCGGGCTGAGGGAACGAGAGGTTCAGGGCAAAGTGGGCAGGTCCATGGTACCTGATTCAACTGGCCCAACAGTCCCAAGTCAGATGCAAAGTGGACCATATAATACATGACCGTACATGTTTCAAAAACTTGCAAAAATAGACACAGATCAGATAAACATAGATAAACATAGTATACAATCGTATACATATATAAATTATAAATTATATATGTATGATTTACATACCAGCTGTGGGTTTTAAAGTCTTTTCAACCAGAGAGTGATCCCATGGGGGCCGACGTCAGGCGGTTGCACCAACACCAACGACAATCGTTGGCCTGGCGGAATTGCATTTGGACCATCGAAGGTCAACGAATCACCATATCATACGATTTGACTAAGGGCTTTCCAATGAATCATCCATGCTATATTCTATTTTTGGTCCCTTCCAAGTCTTAGAGTCTCAGATACCATCGGGTAAACATACAAAAAACTATGGAAAATCACCATTTTGTTAGTTTACCAGAGGGTACATGAAATCCGTGTGCCCACGGACCTGACCGCCAGGTGTGACCTTCATCGGGCAACTTCCTTCCAACGACCGACCCTCCTGGGATGCGAATGCCGGGTCCGCCACTGAGGATGTGACCTGTGAGTGGATCCTGGGGAAAAGGGAACCTGGTGGATCCTGGTGATATATATACTATTAATATCTATTAATGGGATATTAAAAAATATCGTGATATAAAAAATGGGAATCTTTGGGATGCAAAATTTGCATACCTCCAAGTTGGTATGGGGTTGGCGTGGCACGCGATACAGTGATTTCAAAGCCTTTCCTTGAAAGGGTGACCGCGCCATGGATGGAGGTTCATCATTGCATTCAGGTGTTCACTGGATTAAAGATAAATGACGGAGACATGATAGAATATGTTAGAACATGTGTGCTGCAACTTTTTTTTTCCACTCGTATTCACTTATATATATTTATTTGCCAGACATTAAGTCTAAATATAATATATATATATATATTCTATTATAGTATATGATATAATGATATTGTATATGTACTAATTAGATATATGGATTATTCACTTCTATGACAACTTCAGTGGCGCCAAATCACAGGTGCCGAACCTACACGGCCTCCATCAATGCGGTGCCTTGGACGAATAATGACCATCAACAATGACAATCAAAAATGAACATTAATAATAAACATTGATAATGACCACTATTAATAAACATTGATAATGACCACTATTAATAAATATTAATTGTTTATGTTATGCCAAACTCTTTTCATCTTAGATTAGTGACCCCCAAACGGCTAAAAATCTTCAGCAACTCCAGCAGCGTGGTGGTGACATTCCATGGGAAAGCATGCCATCAACGCTACCACTGGGGAAAAATGGTTACTACATGTTACTAATCAACTGACCTACTATTTGGATCTATTTGGGGATTATGGTTTGCAGCACCGATTTTATTTGACGATGACTTGCGGACAAGTTATGATTCGGTTTACCACATGGAATCCATTTTAGGTATCCAATCTATCGTGGACGATTGTCAATTTGGGTTGCAAAGCTAGTCGTGGGTACTGTAAACCATTGGGATATTCAGTGACGTGGCCCGGTCAGAGATCTAGTTGACGCAGTGAACAAGGGATCACCAGGGAACCGTAGGTCAGGGGAGTTTGTGCCATCCAATATCGGGATATCATATGATATCAGCCTAAAACAATCAGTCCAGTTGTTGTCGAAACTGTTTTGAAAGACCACCATAGGTGAACATTTCTCACCGTCCATATGGGTACCAAGACAGCGGAAAATCTGGCGCCTCTATTGCCATATTCATTGGGTAGCTACATCTATGAAAGAGTCCACCAGATAATTCAAAATACGACGTTCCAATAAACTATATATATATATCCAGTGATATCATGTTTGTATCCACACTGTTGCTGTGAGAAGCATAGGCTAAATCTGGTGGTTTTTCCAGCATCCTGTCTCGTAGTATATTTTGCTCACTATTTATCTGATGGTTCACATATTGGGGGGTTTATACAAATCATAGGGGATCCCCAAGTCACGATGGGTTTCAATACTAAGTCATGGTCATCCATGACTTGAATGATTTGGGGGTACCCCCATGACTTAAAAAAAACCATCCTATGGTTGAGAACCCCTCAATTTTTATGGTTCATGATATGGTTTATCTAAGATTTATCTATTTTTTTTGGTAGTTAAACTTTCACAGACCATTTTTCAATGGGGGATGAAACCCATCGTCCACAGCCCCGTTGAGGTATGGCCGAGTTCACAGGATACCGGGGCCATTGGAGGTGGTGTTAGCCGCTACTACAAGGCGGGAGCTGGGGATGATCTATATGCATAATACAGATAACTAGATGTACAAATAAGGACAATAGGAATGATCATAATGATTATAATTGAATATTATAATATTATTAGGACAATAGGAATGATCATAATTGAATAATGATAATAATATTCCCAGAGAGGGCAATAATAATAATACCACCAATAACAATGATAGGAATGATTATATGTATTGTATAATAAGATCATAACAATAGTATTAACACCAATGATTATTAATCATTGTAATGACAATAACGATCATATACGATAATAAACATGATAATAATGATAATTTATGACCATATTGATAATATCATAATACTATATACTATATATATATGTATCAAGGGCTACCGCCCCTTGCCCCCTGCCGCCGACCCCGGAAAAGAATGTGGAGCAGCGGCTATGTGGAGGACAAGATGAACGTAGCAAAGTATAGTCTCCCGAATTGGGAACCCACCACGAACAAGGGCCATATATTAACTCCCAAACAGGGAGGCCCCTCTGCCACACTGAAACAGCTTGCCAGTGAAGGACGGATGACGCCTGCTGCCTGCACCTCGTGGTGCCTAACATCGCTTTCTGAATCACAAGAAACCAGCTCCAAGATGAGTTCCCAGGCTTCCAAAATGGACCCCTCCACCACACTGAAACCTCTTCTCTCACACGCTCCCCCTTGCTGTCGGCAGGGGCCGGCGGATATACAAACCGTATGTATGATGTATGTGGTGTGTATGTATATTATATGCATATGCATATATATATATACACATACATATGTATATATATATATACACATATGTATACATATATATATATACATATGTATGTATATATATACATACACATATACGTACACCGAATGTGGCATGAAAGCATATATATATACAGATATGAAGAGTTGGAAATGGACAAACATAACATATCAATACATGTATTTATAGTTGGAACGTTTTCAAGTAAATGATTGATTTTCCTGTTGCCGAATTGGATTACCGGAGAGCATCATGAACATTCAAACAGTGTATGTGAAAATGAGATCAAAAGAATCAAAGTATACAGTATATTCACTGTATGCATTGGTATACCATATACTTTTTTTCTAGATACATATGTGCTGCACTTCTTTCCAGTGTGGGTTGTCTCAAAACTGGAAACTGCATTCTATCTCAAGGTTTATCATCTTCCCCTATGCTAAATGGCGGTATCATGAGTGAAACCCATACCATATTGTTATCTATCATATATATACACTTATAAACACACAACATATATATATATATTATACATATGTTTGATATATACATTCATGATATATATATACACTTGTATAGTACAATATATGTAGATGTGTATTCCACGATATCATGTAACATGGGTGGTTTTACCTTCTCATTTTTTGACAAAACCATGCTGTGGTTCCAGGCCTGGCGAGAGAAGCAGGTGAAGATCAATCTGAGCCTCAAACGAGTTGGGCAACCCAGGTTCTCAAACGACAAGGATATGATTTCAACTGGATTTCTATGGTTGAGAACCACTATTTTTATGCTTCATGATATGGTTTATGTATTCTTTTTTAAAGGTAAAAACACAATTTTCAATGGATGAGGAACAAACCCAGTTGCTTGATTTGATGTTGGTTTATAGATCTTTACGCGTTAGAAAACCCCACACCATGGATATATCTACTAGTACCAGAAAAATCCACAAAATAGATGATCTATCCACCATAAATCCTAAATTTGGCCTAATGATCAACCAACTTAGCAGTCGTTTTGGGTTCCCTTCCTGTATGGTCAGCCGCCGCTTGGAAGAGACCTGGTGGTCCTATTTCATGTTTTTTTTCTCCACGTAATCAATTCTTATGAGCCTTGATGCATCATTGTGTAATGAATGTATTATATATATATATACATGAGTGTGTATATATATATATTATAATTATAATTATGACTATGATTATGATTATAATTATGTATGTATATATATATTATAATATCTACACGCGTAGTACAGGACACATTTGTTTCCTCAAGAAACGTGGCGTAAATCCCTCGCGGCGGAATCTCAGGGATTGGATGTCTGCGGCGAACTCAGCAGGGATGTTTTCGCAGAGGTTTTACCCTCCGGTAAACTAACAAAAAGCTATTGAACATGGCCATAGAAATAGTGGATTTACCCAGCTACAAAATGGTGATTTTCCATAGTTATGTTAAATTACCAGAGGGTATCGCGAAGCGTTTCTGAAAGGCATTGAAATTGGAAAAGTCAAGTCTCATTGATGGATACCATTGTCAACTCAAATGATGATACTAATGATCATAGATTACTCATGAAATGACAGTAATACCGTTCCATTGAAACTGGAAAAGTCAACTCTCCCAACTTCTTGACGGCTTTCTTTCTCCTGGCCGTTGATTTGAGCACCAGCCCACTGTGCCACTGGTCAGTTGCAAAGGCTACTGCAATTCGAACCCGCAAAGCCCTTCCAGCTGGTCGGGATGTCAGTTGGTTGTAGCTAGGGTACATTTTCATGGCTATTCCAGTTGCAAGATGTTGCAAGGATCATAAGACTTTACTAACTTCGATCATCCCAGTTGCAAAGGTGCCAGTGAGGGGGATGTTTGATGGATTGGATCTTCATGTATCATGAGAATTGTCATGTCACTTGGTTGAACAAAGACGTGAGGACCTTGGGATCTGGTCGCCAAGAGCAACTTCAAACATATTTCAACCCTTTCCCGCATAGATAAGCCTGATCATTTGTGAGTCAAAGCACGCTCCATAGATGGAACGACTGTGGCATGTTTATTTCATCTTATTTTAATATATATATATATTTTATTATCTAACTTGTATATTTATTATATACAGTATACATTCATCAAAGCATTCGTGCATTGGCATGTTTCAAAAATCCTCCTGGCGGATTGAGAAAAGCCGGCTTCCATAGGTCCACAGAAGTACACATCAACAAGTTTCTGTCCATTTTCCTAGCCCCTCATGCCTGGTATGCTCGCTTTGCATTGGGAAATTCCTTCAAGACACGTGTTATTTTAGAGTCTCAGGCACACACACGGAGATATACACATATATATATATTTAAATAGACATACACAAAGCAATATAAATAATCAATAAATAAATGAACAGATAGATAGATAGATAGATAGATAGCTAGCTAGATAAATAGATAGATAGATAGATAGATAGATAGATAGAGATAGAGATAGAGATAGAGATAGAGATAGATAGATAGATAGATAGATAGACAGATATAGATAAATAAATAAATAAATATAATATAAGTATATATATACACACGTTGTATACATATATATATATATATCACTCAATCTCTATATTGAAGTTCAGACATGACACATGATATACGTGTAATATATATATATATACATAATTGTATATACGATGGCACAAACATCTATCTTCATAGAAACACACGTATTCCCCTCCCTGGTTGAAGCGCAACGGCCAAGGTTCAAAGTTGGCACCGTGTCCACGACCAGTGCCTTTGCTTTTGCCAGCCAGACTCTGCCCGACGGTGGCGTCCGGCGTCCTGGTTCGGCTTCTGTTGGACGATCTTGGAGGTTGTTTGAATATCTTTCAGGCATATTGTATGTATGAGTATGTATATATATATAATTACAAATATATACGTATGCACATGCAAGCACATATATATATATGTATACGAAAGTCTAAATTTCGGATGGTCTTGCCTGTACTCAAGCATTGGATGGTGCCGGAGCTTCACCATGCTTCACCGCTACCCATACTACGGTTCCAACTCACTAACCCTCAAAATGAGATGGTTTGATGATATTTGATGCAACTTCTTGACATGAACCTCCAACATTGAGAGACATAGGGGATGGTTTCCTACCGAGAAAAAACAAAATACCGTGACATTGAAAGATACTGGATGGTCTGATATCATGCGTAGATCCAGAAAGAATTCCCGACTCTGGAAGTGTCATCGCCAAGGCAATCACGCCGATCGAGACCATAAAGTACGTGGGTCACCCGGGGTCTGCTCGGGACTCAGAAGGTTGACATGAAGGGTTTACCAACAAGATATGGTGTTTCCATCCCAATGGGATTTTAGATGATTCAACCATGATGAATTTGGGACTATATACAACCAAAACACCTGTTTGGTCTGGTGGTCTCAAGATTTTTTGGCACCCCTGAGAGTGGACGAACTGGAGTTTCTTCAATCCAAATCTGGCTGTGGAATTGTCCGCTTGCTTGGCGGCGTGGCATGAATCTTTGTTGACCTTGGAACCGGCGGACTTGAGGAATGATGATTGGATTTGACATTTGCATGACATTGAGGGTATATGTTTGATCGCTGGGGCATATCTTGGTGGACCCCAAGCAGTTTATGATCCTGGAAGTTGATGTCAGCTGAATCTTAACGCCAGCGAGAACAAATACAGTAAAAATGGGCTACTAGAATTGGGTAGAATACCCGCACAAGTAGATAACATTTAACAAAATTTGATAGAAACGTCGGTTGACTTTGTGGCCTCTACGACCTCTACCCACAACTTACATACTTCTTGGGTGATCCCTCCACTGGCCTCAGGTGACTCTCTATGGTGGCATCATGGGACTGGATCCCTCCCTGGGTTCGGGGGCCTACGGAAAAATCCACCGGGCTGAAGCGATGGCGTTGTTGTTTGATGCTTGGATCGGCACCAAGGAAACTTCCCTAGCCCCTTTGAGAGCAATATGTACTCCGGGAAGGCGCGGAGGGTGCGGCTCTGCAGGTTTTCTGGTCTCTTGTCCAACATTTGGGACGACTGTTGTCCAACATGCGGTTTTTCCATGATTGTGAGGTAGAATTTAGGAGCCCGAAGCTCCGCATGGAGTGGATTCATGACATTGACATGGACCAAATTGGAATGTACTGTGCTGTCTAGGGTTATATTTTCCTTCAGCTATGCCGGAATTGCACAATACACACGCACACACACATATATATATATACACAGTATGACATGCTGGATACCTCCAATTTGGACATCGACACGATCCCCTTCACGGAGCTTTGAAAAGCTATTTGCTTGTGGCCCAATATTTCACTGTATTTCATGGGGAAAAAACCATGGTTTCCTAGGGATTTTCCCACCAATCCAGTGAATCTTGCAAAGATCAATATGAAAATCTTTGGTACGTCGTCCTCCGAAGGGGCTTTGAAAAAGTTTGGGTCGCTGAATCAGCTACTGTTGGACCCCCATGAGATGATGAAAATGATGAGTCGCCAATTTTTACAAAAAGCACCTAAACGCCCCGCCCGAGAAAAGGGGAGTTTTCCATATGAAATACTCGCCATAAAAATTTGACTTGTTTGGTCATATCCAATTTTGGTTGGTTATACAATCATCGTCATCTCATTGATATCCTCATTATACTCAATCTAACATGGTTTCTGGTTTCAGGACCACTTGATGGCTAATTTATTTATGTTTATTGATATTTATTGATGTTTATTCTTGGTGACAACCCAGCTGACTGTTCTATATTGGTTACGAGTCACACTGTATGATCCCTTTCCGGATGTTGTCATTATCATTTTGTTGCTTACAGCCCCAACATTTGTGGATTGGAGCCATTTTAGTATTGTTATCATTAATATTTGTTGTGGTATAACTGTATAACCCATAATTTATTCTTTGCTGGATATATCCATGTCATATCATCTTATTTGGGAAATACACATATCTTTAATCATCTTTAATCCATATCCCGTCTTAACCGAACGGGTACAACCATTCGCCCGCCGGCGGGATTTGCACTGAGCGAGGCGGTGGTGAACATCATGTCCTTTGATCGGGAGGTGGTGGACGGCCGCTGGGCGATCAAATGGCCATGCAACAGGGATATACCCTCTGGTAAACTAACATAACTATGGAAAATCACCATTTTTAATGGGTAAATCCACTATAAATGGCCATTTTCAATAGCTATGTTAGTTTACCAGAGGGTATTCACCAGGTTACCCATGGGATATCATGGGATGATGATTTTGGCATTAGCATTTGCAAGCTAGGGCTATTTGCTATGGGGATTTCATGAGAATTATTGAATGGCTACCATCTGGTTATGACTAACATAGCCATGGAAAATCACCATGCTATTGATAGGTAAACCATCTATAAATGGGTCATTTCCCATGGCTATGTTAAATAACCAGAGGGTACCAACAACATGATCTCAGTCGCCACACCAAGGACAGGGAGCTTTGCAGAGGACGCTGATGGAACAGTTCAGCGCGGTTCTCGGAGTATCGGCCCTCAACCCTACCATAGATGCTGCACAGTTGTCTCAGACGTACATTGCTAAAATATGTTTAAAATATGAATTTCAAAACTATCGGAATCACAGACGCCAGGTATGCCAGGTATGTTAAGTCATAAGCCCCACTAACTGTGGATTCTGTATATATATATATATCATTGATATATCTACCCAACTTTTCGCCAGGCTACGACGCAGCCAAGCCCTTGGACTTTCAAAGCCAGGCGGAAGCCCAAAAAACATCGGAGAATGGCCCTGGCGTTGGGAGAATCTGGTGGAAAAAAGACCTTGGGGAAATTTGAACAACTGAAAATAGCTCCCCGAGAATTTGGAAGAACCACTTTAGTTATTTTTTTGGTGGAAAACATATGGCTTTCCTGTCGTTATGAAGAGTCTAGGACTGATCAAAGAAGCCTTTGTCCCGAGGGTTCGCATCCTCTATCCCTGCATCTCAGTGATTTTGAGCCCCCAAAATTAGGGTTCTTGAGTTATCTACGCGTGGCCCAGTTGGTTCAGGGTGCTTCAAGTGATCCATACAGGATATGTGATGATCTATATCTATCTATCTATCTATCTATATATATTTATGTATATATATATGTACGTATATTTACAATGTGTATATACATATATACATACTCAAATATGTAACTCCATGCCGATACATACACGTCTTGGCATGTAGACACCCTGAGATTTGTGTTGCACCTTTTAAACCTATGCCACAAACCAGGGGTCCCCTGGGGTCCCCATCGCGCTTGCGCGGCCAGATGGATAGCCAGTGTCAGAAGGAACGCTACTCACTGACCTTGGTCACGGGCCCAAGCAGTAAGCAGGTGCCAAGCGGTGGGGTGTTCCCAGCCAGTGCCAGGGAGGTCCCCCGTAGCAGCTGGGAAAGCGACTGCTTCTTTGGTGAACATATATATATATTAATACATAAATAATTATGTAACTATAGATGTAATTATAGATGTACTCTTGTCTACTGTATTTCCTAGAACTGGGGTGATATATGAGAACATCATTGACAGGGAGAATTCAACTCTGTTTGCAGGGTATCTAAAGTCGAATATGATGGTACCTGCGAATCTTAGGACCGCTGCACAATTCCAACGATGGGCAAGGTGATGGATTGATGGATGATTCAGCTTCCAATTCATTGTGTCATCTCAATGTATTCGATTAGTCCACAACCACTTACAGATGATTCAGCAAGGGACGCTTTTTTGGTGACGAATTATTGCAGTTATTTTTTGTTGGAATGTTTTTTTTTCAACATGGTTGATCATCTACAATCTGGAGAATTTCCATGATTTTCCAACTGTTCTAGCCATTTTTTTCCTGAAGGTGTCCACCATTTTAGCCAGGCGGCACGGTCCTACATTGCCCAAGTGGATGCGACGTCTGACAACACCCCGTCGCAGTGCGCAGGGCGAAGAGCTTTCCATTGTGCTAATATCATGCTAGATTTTATCCATAATATATATATATATATATACATGAGCAGCCGCCAAAACCTCCCTGTGGAGATTTAAAGGGCTGTTAAAGTAAGATGGCTCCGAGAAAGGTAAAACCACGTTCGCGAAAGATCCGCGAAAGCTTTTGCGAAGATTTGCTTCCGCGAAAGCTCGTGAAAGAGACTTTCAAGGCTCAAAATCATGGAGGAGGAGGAAGAAGAAGAGGCGATGGGCGGCATGCAGCTCTTATAAAATCTAGAGACTCTCACATGGCAGGTGGGGAACAAATGTTTGTTTGCCAGGGAACACAGGGGATTCTTTTCAGGATTTTCCGCGAAAGGTTCGCGAAAGAGATGGCGAAAGGGAAGACAGAATAGAACACAAATCATCGGGGTTTCGGCAACCGCTCACATGGTTAAATATATGGTTAATATATGGATTATATATATATAGATAGATAGATAGATAGATAGATAGATATGGTTAGATCAGGATTATGTATGGTTAATATGGACCATATATGGTTAAATATGGATTATCTATGGTTAATATTTCCCAATAGTGTTTGATTTATAGGCTTGTTGATCACACAATCTCTTTTTCTTTTCGGGAGAAAATGGAGGGTTTCAACCTGCTGACAACCAACATTTCCTTGAAAACATTGAGCCAACTGTGTTTATTCCCAAAAGAGGACCACCATGGAGATTGCGACGGAATCGCATTGGATCTGGTGTACAGAAAACCAGGTCTTGGTGTGTAGTACTGCTGTCTCTATGTTACTCATACATACTTAGTATACAATCAATCTGCAACAATCCATTGCAGACAATCTCTAGAGATGTACATCCACATGCAAATCACTGAACTTGAATCTACAATGGGTACCAGGAGTAAAGCCCGACGTCGAAAACCCCACGATTGCGCCAAGGATTTGACTGAGCACAAGGGAGCACCCGACAGGATAGCTTCACCCTACTTCAAGTATCGACAACCAATATCATAGACTGTCAAGTGCTATCAAGTGGCGGATTTTGGAGATATTTACAGGCTCCAACTTTTAAGTCTGGCCCCAGGTACATGTCCTTCAGTGGAAGCGACAAAGACCAAACCATGACAGTCAATCTGGCAGGGGCCGGGAATCAAAGACCTGAGAAGCCAAGGTCCAACTGGGGAATGTTCGGCTCATAGTATGTGGGATCAGGATATGGATGTCAAAAATACTGTGTAGAGAAAATGTCACATGCACGGAAGCAACATGCATCATCATGCATCATCATGCAATGTAGTTCTCTGGATAAAGATTGTTGGGGAATTGGTCTGGGTTTCTTTTTTCAAGCACATGTAGAGTAAATCGGCCCAGTTTTTCGGTAAGTCGGATTCAGTCAGATGTTGATTCCTACATGGTGATGCTCCCTTAAATGGATGCCACGCTGGGCCACGGTAGCCGTGTGAGTTTTTTTTGCCAGACCTTGGTGTTTCATATGAAATAGGGAGGGGACTGTTGTGGCCGCCTCTTTTTTAACTATTGTTGTCAAGTTTTTAATTAACCATGAACTATTTCACTGGGAAACCTACACAAAAAAGTCATGAATAACTCTTGAACCATT
>Ga0126342_10017653_pt1 | contig 12319 bp, 12 predicted proteins | sample Cyp1metagenome_FD_92528 | JGI IMG/M metagenome (GOLD analysis project Ga0126342, IMG submission 92528) | Coral microbial communities from Lord Howe Island, Old Settlement Bay, Australia - Cyphastrea 1 metagenome | ecosystem: Host-associated > Invertebrates > Cnidaria > Coral ... | reverse complement strand
AGATTGCAAAGAGCAAACTAACCCATTGCAGGTGCATAAAGCACCTAAAAAGGCGCGCTCCCACAGTGGCCTGTTCTGTTTAAAAACCAGTTGCACATTCCCTCAGCCATGGAAGCGGTGAAAGCCGCTCATTTTGCAAAAAAAAATAGAAGCGGCTCAACCGCTGTAATTAGAAAAAAATATGAAAACATACTTTTTTTAATGCAATATAAACCATGTTTTTTCAATTTTTCTAAATTAAAACAATGTGACAAAATCGTTGATATTGGGGCCACTTCATAAGTAGACCTAACTTTTTGAATAACTAAAATTACAACTACTTATAACTCAACCGGTGCGCCATAGTACTTCGACAAGATTTGAAAGAAACATATATTATCTTCGACTTTGGACTCAACCCTGGAAAATCAAATATGGGGGTGAAGTTAGGATAATTTCACCAAATTTGAACAGGACATAGTTTATCTTCAACATTGGGCCCCGCTGATTTTTTTTTTTGCTGGGGTTCAAACTGGAATACTTTGTGTCAAGGTTTGAAAGGAAACTAGTTTATCTTCAGCTTTGGGTCCCACTAAAAATTGTAGTTCTTGGTGGGGCCCAAATTGATAATTGTTGGTGGGGCTCAAAGTTGAATACTCCGACACAATTTTGAAAAAACTGGTTTTAGTTTCAACTTTGGCACCCATGTGTTCTTAATGGTGGGGATCGAATTTGAATACTTGGACCAGATACTTTCAGTTTCCAATTTACTTTCTTTTCAACAACCCTCCTCTGTGGAGTGCAGATACCATAGGTTTTGCTTTTGCACTTGGGCCATTGTAATTATTAATTGCCAACTACTGCCTACTGAATATCACCTACTAAACAGGGGCCATTGTAATTATTAATTGCCAACTACTCCCTACTGAATATCACCTACTAAACAGTAATCACAGCGATATATTAGCAAGTAACTAGAAACTAGTATATAAGTATTCACTATTCACTAGTAAGGAATATGTCCTCTGAAGGAGGCCTAGGCCTAAATGTTTGTTTAAGGTACTTGAGAAGATTTTTTAATATATCATATTTTGGGAGTGGGCATGGCTTACAACATGAATGCTTCCACAAAAACATTTTGACAAAAAACAAGTAAAAGTCTCAGGAGCATTGACAGTGTTTGGAAAAGAGTACGTTGCACACAATCGTTTTTGTACATTCCATTTTCCTTTTTCTTTTAAAATACCTTTGGTTGCAAGCTGATTTTTCTTCAAAGTGAAAAGGAGGCAATATTGGAACAGTAACTAGAAATTCTTGAAAAGAGGTAGCTAATCAAAATTCAAAAAGTCATATTTTAGCTTTGAATTTTACACTTGAAAAATAACACTAAAACCCAGCTTGCTTAATTAAGCAATCCAAAATTGCTCCTCCTAGATTGCTTAAATAGGATTGCTTAATTAAGCCATCTTCTTAATTAAGCAATCTAGGAAGTTCTTGTATTGCCTACTTTTTTTACAAAAAGTAAAACTTTCTAAAGGACTGCAAAGAAAAAAACATATGACAATTTTGACACAAACTTAGCGATTATACCACTAAAACAGCACCAAAGCCATATGCCTTAATTAAGGCCCACAGAAGTTCCTCCAATAGTCCTTAACTAAGAAAATCCTGTAGACCTTAATTAAGGCATATTCTTAATTAAGGACTATTGGAAGCTCTGGGTCATGATTGTCAGTAAAAGCAGGTGTTGGCACTTGGCAGGGTTTTGTGTTTCATCCATGCGCGTTCCCTTCAGGAAGACGTTACTGTCGAACAGGTGGAGGAGCTTGGCATTCTGCGAGAAGTTGACCCCAGAGTCATTGCGCAAAAATTGATCGACGAAGGCAAAGCTGGATGGGAACCTGCTGACTGGAGAAATCCCATGGAGAATTTGGGGAATCTCTTTGATCGCTACACTCTTGGCCAAGGAAGCCTGCCTTTCACTATAGATGTGGCGGTGGTGAGCGGAAATTTTGTGGCCAGCCTGAAGACATGCCTTTCTCAAGACGAGTATGTGGGGTCTTATCACACTGAGCCCCACGCCAAGCAAGAAGCGGCTAAAAGCTTTTTGCGGGACCCTAACGTGAAAAAACTGTTCGGACTTATTCCGCCAAAGCAAGGCGATATACGCCACAAGGTAGTTTTGTACACCGAAGAGAAGAGGGCATGTGAAGATTTCGGGGTGACGCGAGTTGTACAGAATTTAATCGTCAGGAAGCGCATTGATGATGTGCTAGCTGTTTTCCACGACATGGGCTACCGAACAGATGTTTGGGACTTCAATGTGTAGGCATCGCAAAGCGAGGCCATGGTGCGTAGGCGCATTCTGAAAGAATAGTATGCAGCACCTGGTTCGGCTTGCAGGTGAAGCAAAAGGGGAGAGGAAGCGTTCCTGCTTGTTGGTACCTTGTGAACAAGGGAGAACTAAGACTTTTCAGACAAGATCACCAAGGCTAGCCTAGTCCTGCTACAGCAGACAGACTACTTTATTTTGGAATGCACCTCCGAAGAGTTCCTTCCAAAGAGCGGCTGCCAACCCGCTTAAAACATACATTATAGTCATCATCATCATCACATTGTTAACACATCTACAGATTCATTCAACAGCAATGCGTTTGCCATCGTCGCCATCATGATCTTCCACCATCGTCAGCACATAAACGAAATCAACAACCTTATATGCACAAATATCTACAATAGACCCAGGATTATAGATGCAGGTGTATAGATGTAGTTGTACGGAGCACTTACAGCTTTTTATATATAAGCTTTGCGCATGCAACTGCATCAGGCAACCTATAGCTGTCTATAGCTGTATATTTGCGGGTGTATATGCGCAGGTCTATGTTTGAACGTGTAGAGATACACGTGAAGATTTGCAGCTCTAAAATATGCAGGTTTTTAGAGTATAGTAGTAGTTTTTTGAAAATGCCGACACATATTAAGGCAGCGGGGATCGACGCTTACGAAATGCATCCTTTGCGCAAGACGCACGTTGATCGTCTCAAAAAAATAACTGTGATTTGCGATTTGTTGTTTGTTCCTCCGTGAAACCCTCCCTCGAAAATCCAGGCCGATCATCAAAAACTGAAAAAATATATTATTCAAGTAATTCTGACATATTTTCCGACATTTTATCTGACATTCTTTCTGACATGTATTCTGACACTCTCGCATTCTATCTGACATCTAGTTTGGCATGGCATTCCATCTGACATTTTATCTAGCAGCCTGTCTAGCTGACATATGCCATGACATTACATCTGGCATTCTATCTCACACGTCATTTGGCATTCTATCTGACATATTTTCTGACATTCTTTCTGGCATTTTATCTGGTATGTTTCTGACATTGTACCTGTCATTCTTTTCCGCATCATATTTGATTTGTATTCTGACGTTCAATTGCAGTCAATCTGGCATCTATCTGACACATGTTCTGGCTTTCTATCTGGCATTCGATCTGACACATGTTCTGGCATTCTATCTGGCATTCTTTCTGTCAGTTTTTTGGCATCTATTTTTGACATTCTATCTGGCATGTGTTGGTTTGTAGCCTTTGAAGGCTGCAGCGGAGGGCTTTGAGCTTTTTAAAGGGCGCTTAAAACGTGCCATGTAGCAGTTTCGAAACCCAATAGAAACAGTTTGCGGGGCCTAGGGGCTCGAAAGCTGCAGCGGAGGGTTTTGAGCTTTAGATGCTTTTAAAGGGTGCCGAAAACGTGCCACGCAGCAATATCGAAGTCCAATAGAAACAGTTTGCAGGATCTAAAAAGCGTACTTGGGCTTTTGGTGCTTGCAGAGGGGGCCATAGTGTGTATGGGCCCTTGGCTGGCGGCCTTCAAAATTCAAAGCTGCAGCGGAGCATTGTAAGGGTTGCTACAATGTGCTGCGTAGCAGCTTCGAAACCCAATAGAAACAGCTTTGCGGGACAAAAGCTGCACCAGTTACGCAACCATTGGGAAGGAACGGAAGCTGCAGCCATTGGCAGCCCAAGCTGGTATAAATAACTCTATTCTCTGGAGCCCAATGATTTTGAACACAGATTTGTTTGGGGGGGCATTTCTTGGGCTGGTCCAAGATTTTTTGAGAATGCTTGTTTTTTTTGCAAGATTTTCTGGGTTGATTTTTTGGGGGAATCTTTTTCGAAAACAATGGAACAGTTTGAGCAAATGGAATATTTTGAGAAAAATTGAACATTTTGAGAAAAATCCGGATATTTTTGTTTTGTTTTTGGCATCCTTCTTTTTACTATTTAGTATTTGCCTTTTTCTTTGCCACTTAGACCTTTTGGGGAATCCGATTTTTTTCAAAGAAAACTCGGGTATTTCTGAAAAAAATCCGGGTACTTTTGAGAAACACTTGGGTCCAACCAGAACTCTGGGAGAGCCTTTGGTGAAAATCCCTACCAACCTAGTCCCCCTTTTTGTGCGCCTCAGCAAGCGCAAAAAAAAATGAGAAAATCTGTGTCAATTTTGAATGGGATTTGGCTTACACGCACACAAGTGTCACTGGCCAGCACAACATCGATACTCTGATCAAGTACAAAGTGATAGTCTCCCAAGTGTCTTCTACAAGCGGCACACAGAAAATGTTGAAAGGGAATTTGCAAGAGGCACTTGGTCAAGTGGCAAGTGGTATCTTCAAAAGAGTTTACCTATCCCAAGTTTTCTCAAATGTTTCACAACAATTTGTTTTTTTTTCAGAAAACGACTTCTTTCTTACTTTGGGGGTGCGAAGAATCCTACTGATCCAAAACCCTACTGATCTAGGGTTGGTCTTCGCCACCCTGAATGAATCTCCAGTCACAGTTGGTTCATAGGCAAGAAGAACATAAAGACAGAGCATCTTTGTAGTGAATGGATGGGCGTTCATCTCAGCCGCTTGAATGTGGTGCAGCATGGTAGAATCCCACAACAAAATATAGAGATCCTTCTTTGAGTTGCTTTCAAAAGGAAAATTGCACAGGTAAGATGGCTGTAAGCTGGAAACTTTTGTTTGTTGCGTCCAATTGGCAGGCAATGTTGATCCAGTTTTGACTTGTCAAGTCTGTGATGAAGATTTTTCGCGTCTAGGTGGGTATCAGGCTCACGCAGGAAAATGTCCTTTTACATGACTGGCGGACCCCAAAGTTCTGCCAAGCGCGTCAAAACAGAAACATTGTTTCTGTTTGATGCGTTTGGACATGTTGGAGGGATTCCGAGCTCTCTGAGCAGTGCCTCCTGTCAAAATTTCATTAGCGATAACAATCACAACACATGGGCATGATGATCCTGCAGGTCATTGTCATTTTGGTGCTCCAAACAGCACCCAGAGATACACCGATATGATAACTATGATATCCGACAGTCTCAGACAATCTCATGAAATCTCAAACTGGCCAGTACTTTTTAAAGTGTTCCGACAAGCTGCAAAAAGGAGTTCATAAAGATCAATTTAGTACACGTAATGCATTACTCAACTTTTAGCGGAAGGCTTTAGCACTATCTAAGCAATCCCTACAAGCACCTGCGAGTATGAAAAGCAAAAACGTCCTTCATTAAAATAGAATCCACATGTCCTTACATGCGGGTTCTGGGTCGGGGCATTTTCTAGTTGGCCTCGAACTGAAGGATACGATTTGCCCACATGGTTCAGAAATAAAATCCACATGTCCCTTCTACATGAGGGCACTGGGTTTGTGCACTTTCTAGTTGGCCCCAAGCTTAAATTGAAGGATGCCATTTGCCAACCCCCCTTCATTTTTCACCCCACCCAAGGGTCATCATATTTTTTGCCCAAACAGGGTGGCCACACTGAGGGGTTCTTGCGGTAACAGTTAAGGGCCGGTGTTCAATCCAGGTGGTATCGGAACGTCCGTAAATTTCCGCGCAAAATGCCTCTTTTGTGCCATCCATGTGCATGTCGACTGGGCAGGCTCGCACAAAACACTTGTCGCTGGTTTGCCGATGGCGATCGGCATTTTCCGTGTAAATTTTCGCACAAAATGCTTCTTGTGACATGTCACATGTCCACGTGCATTTCGACTGCCCATTAGTGTGCGGCATTTTCCTTTATTTGTTTTGCACAAAATGCCTCTTGTGACATGTTCGCACGAAATCCATGTCGCGGGATATACGCGAGCGGCATTTTCCTCGTAAGGTTCGGCACAAAATGCCTCTTGTGAAATGTCTGTTTGCATGTCGACTTCGCAGGCTCGCACACAGTGTGCTTCCCGGTCTTGGGATCGGTCTTCCTCGTCAACGTCATCCTCCTCAACTTCACCATCTTCCTCCTCCTCCTCAACATCTACCTCATCATCTTTCTCTCATCACTATCATCATCATCATCATCAACAACAACAACAACACCAACATCATCATCAACACCATCATCCTCCTCCTCCTCCTCCTCGTCGTCGTCGTCGTCGTCGTCGTCACGATCATCATCACCAACATCATCATCATTATCATCATCACTATCATTGTCATTATTTTCATCATCACCACCACCATCATCATCACAGATGGGAATTTTATCAACCCTTTGTTTTGCTTGGTAAGAGACATGACAATTTGCTGGTAAAATGAGTTTATGCAGAGATACGTTACCCTGAAATCCAGGAGATTGCCATCATTGTCCCGATCAAACTTGCAATTTCGGGAAATACCCCATGTCTGGGCAAATGGGCAACTTTGCCTAGCTCGTTTCAAGAATCGGAGCCATGACGTCACCTTCACCAGAGATGATCAACCTTGAGCTGATCAGTTTGCAGCGAACGAGAAGGAAATTGGACGACGCGGCTTGACATTGTCTGGTTCAAAGCAGGAAAAGTGGGAAAATCTACGGCAAAACCATGGTTTTTTACCCTGGAATATTCAAAAAGAAGGTCTTCAACCATAAAATGTCCCATCATCCGTTTCTAGGAAAATAAGTCTCTTAGAATCTTGGGTGGCCTTTGCGAAATTGGAGGGTGAAGATATCGGTAGCAAAACTATCCCCAAACTAGGTCAAGCAATATTTGAACATGGGGATGAAGTATTCTCCGACAAGGAGACCATACTTTGAGGTTGCATCACGAGTATTAAGTGGTGAATAAGCCATCTCTATAGCCGGGGTTGTTGCAACACAGAACTGGCTTGTAATGTCAGATGTTTTTCACACACTTCCGATTTCTGGGATCTACACCCAAGCATCCAAGCATTCATCTAAACCCCGCCTTCTGCGATTTGCTCGGAGGGCGGGGGGAGGTATGGCCAGGATGTTTTAGTTGTGTGAGATTTTTTTAGCAATCAGGATTTCTTTATCTTGACAGGTTGATCTGTGTGCAGGTAAGATTTTACCAGAGGGAACAGGCCTTCTTTTGAAACCAACAAAAAGGCTACAGTGGATAGTGAAGAAATCCAGCAGACTTGGCTGAATAAAGATGCAATCGAACCCTGTTTTTCAAATATTGGAGGGCCTGCAACAAAACTAGGACGCTTCAGTTTTTGAGATGTGCAGGATTTTTCACTGGTACGGAACACCTGGATGAACCTGGTTGTTAGCTTCCATGTTGTTTCAATCTCTACGTGTGGAACAGTTATATACATTCCTTTGACTAAGTACTAGTAGTTCTGAGGGTGAAGTTTTCGGTCACCCCACCACTTGGAAAGTCTATGCTGTTCTAACAAATGGAAATAAAACGGAATGTTTTCCCTGGAGGGCTCTCCTGAGGTCGCTCTTTCCATGACTGGCCGCGATCTGTATAACATGATCAGCGCCGAGCTGCCTTCCAAGCCAGGGTCCCGCATCTCCGTGCAGAATGGACAGTGGCCACTCTGGTTCGGGCTGACCCTAAGACAGCAAGGATTCAGCGGAGACTGCGTCACCTTGGCCTATGTTTACGTTCCTGTGGATGTGTTGGCAGCCTGGAAGTATTTTAACTTTGGAGGAGAACAGGATGATGAGTGTGCGCTCCAAGGGCTTACACGAATTGGAGGAAATGAGTCAGCATGGCAGCTTCAAAAATTGCCAAGCAGCCTTAAACACCTGGAATTGGGTGATGGGTTTGACGAAGGCCTAGAAGAAGTCAACTTTCCAAGCGGCATCACAACAATCTCTTTTGGTCGGTGTTTCAACCAAAGCTTGGATGGAGTGACTTTTCCACCAGGTCTGCAAAGCTTGACGTTTGAAGGCAACAATTTTGGACAATTTCGCCAAAGCTTGACTGCCGTGGTTTTGCCAGCCGGTCTGCAAACCTTGACTCTTGGTTGGACATTCAACCAAAGCTTGCATGGAGTAACTTTGCCAGCCGGTCTGCAAACCTTGACTTTGGACTTCTCATTCAACGAAAGCCTGGATGGAGTGACTCTACCGGCAGGTCTGCAAACCTTGACGTTTGGCTTCGCATTCAACCGAAGCTTGGATGGAGTGACTCTGCCGACAGGTCTGCAAATTGTGACTTTTGGATATCACTTCGCCCAAAGCTTGACAGGCGTGAATCTGCCAGCAGGTCTGCAAACTTTGACGTTTGACCGTCTCAGTGTCAACAAAAGCCTGCAAGGCGTTGCTTTGCCGGCAGGTCTGAAGAGCTTGGCCGTTGGCAACGCAAGCCTGGATGGAGTGACTCTGCCGGCGGGCCTGCAAACTTTGATTTTCGGATAGCACTTCAGTCAAAGCTTGAAAGGCATCAATCTGCCGGCAGGTCTGCAAACCTTGACTTTTGGCAGTCTCTTCAACAAAGTTTTTTGATGGCGTTGATTTGCCGGCAGGTCTTCAAGACTTGACCCTGGGCAACAAAGCTTGGGCGCTGCGTTGCCAGCAGGTCTGCGGGCCTTGACTTTCGATGATGATTTCAACGAAAAATTTGATGTTGCTTTGCCAGCTGAGCTGCAAACCTTGACTTTTGGGGACCGATTCAACCAAAGCTTGAATAGCGTAAGTCTGCCAGCAGGCCTGCGAACCTTAACCTTTTCCATTGACTTCGACCAAAGCCAAAGCTTAAATGGTGTTACACTGCCAGCAAGCCTGCAGACCTTGACTTTTGGCGATGAATTCGACCAGAGGCTGGATGATGTTTCTTTGCCAGCAGGTCTTCAAAACTTGACTTTTGGCGATCAATTTAACCAAAGCTTGGACGGCGTGACGTTTCCAGCAGATCTGCAAAGCTTGACGTTTAGGGACAATTTCAACCAAAGTTTGGACGGGGTGACTTTGCCAGCTGGTTTGCAAACCTTGGCTGTCGGGGACCATTTCAACCAAAGTTTGAATTGCGGGACTCTGCCAGCAGGCCTACAAACCTTGATTTTTGGTGATGGTTTTCTGCAAAGCTTGGATGCCGTTGATCTACCAGCTGGTCTGCAAACATTGACTTTTGGCAAATTGTTTGATCAAAGATTGGATGGCGTGACTCTGCCAGAAGGTTTGCGGGTTTTTTCTTGTCATAAAGGGTTGTTTATAAGCAGCGCTACGTGATGCAGGGAAGAAACAGGAATGCCGGGATCTGAAGTGCTGGTCATTCATGGGATGGTTCTCAGACCCATTCAAAATCATTCAAGGGTACCGAAGCCATCTTATCCATGTTCCTGATTGTCATTAGCCGTATATGAACCCAATGTCACTCATACATTATACCAGTAGTACCGCACAAGGCGGTGGCGGAAGTTTCAAAAATAGGAAACCTATGGGAGAGATTGGTTGTTGTGAATCAGGAATGATCCATAATCACTAGTAATAATGATCCCATTCCCCCATTCCCTACTAAGCACCAGTAAGATTTTTGTGGTTCTGAACCATAGTCGTGTGATGGTGGGTCTATGGTACCTGGGGGGGCACTTTGCTGAACATGATTTGGGAGCAGCATTTGGCCGGTGATTTTTGAGATGTAGAATCACCCTCTACTCAGACGTGGCAATTGAAATTTCCACCATAAATGGGGCTAACAACGGGAAAATAAGTAAGCATAGGGGTCTTTTCCAGCGGCGTTTGCTGACACCAGAGGGTATCCCATCTTGTGGTACTTAATTTTGACAGGTGGTTGGCCGTGTTGCCAGATCTGCTTGGTTAAATCATTGCTTACATTCCTCGAGTTCTCATCCACACCATTTTGTTCGTCAAAATGGATGCCTTTTTGGTGTACTTTGGATGCTGACAGTCCTTTTTTTGGGGAGGATTGTTGGGTAATTACAAACACTCCTCTAAGTGGATGAGTCCAGAATTTGTTTCGCAGATTCATTTGGAAGTTTGCAGATCTCAAACATCACTCCATTAACGGCATGACTTGTGGTGGTTAGGATGGGTGGTTTGGAGATCCCAAATCCCACAGGTTGCGCCAAAGTTGAGGCCCCACGAATCATCTCATCTTTGACTCAGCCATTTTTGGAACCAAAATCATTGGGTCCTCAGGGTTTGCTGAGTTCCAGGGCTTGACTTAACCCCCCCAAAGTTAAAACCTCCAAAGTGACGCTGTTGAACCCCAAAGTTTATGAGCCCTAAAGTTTGAACATTATTTTTACATTGAATTTCTGAACCCCAAAGTTAGCCTCCGGTGTCATCAAACGTGAAAAAACGCCCGCACGAAATGTTCAGTTCGCTGCGAAAATCATGGACACACATCGGATTTTCCAGCCACGTTAATTATTCAAACCGTGATCTCATTATAATCCCATTGTCAGTTTTTTTTCACTAGTTGACCTCCGCCAGGTTTGATTACCCCAATTGCAGGCCAAGGCCGCAGTGGATGCCTGGGCATCGGAAGCCTCCAAAGTGGCCAAGCGTGCCAAGGGTGATGATTAAAAATTTTACTTTTTACCAAAGTGCCGACTGGGTCGAGAATGCAGACTGCTTTCTTTTTTGTATGTTCTCCAACAAGGACGGAAAGCTGTTTAGGCGACAAGATGTAGCTAATTCCACGTCAGTTTAATTGCCAACTTTCACGGACAAGTCCTCTAAGTCTCCAACGGTGCCGTCTATGAAGGTTAAAAGATGCTGAACGCTGTAATCCGAAATGAATCGAAACTGAATAATTATCCATTGAATTGCAGTTTTAATCATGTTTATGTATTGTCACAGCTATAGTCATGGGATATCACCACTCATATTACGCAGAGTAACTGGCTTACTCTCTGACATGGATCGCTGCCGTGTCAGGTGGCTCCCCGGCCCCGAACCACGGCTGGTCCACCAAGTCGGAGCCGCAAAGTTTCACAGAGGGGAGTTGTTTTAAGTTATGGTCATTGTTTATGTGGAAACATGTGGAAACCACCGGATTTTGTCAAAAATATCTCCCAATATGTATAGCCAGTATAGCCTCAAAGCCTCATAGCATAGAATCACAATTTCACTGTACACTGTAGATTTGAAACATGTAAATTGCTGTGTGAGTGCGCACGTTTGTGTCACTTTATCCAAGTTCTGACTTTCTAACCGAATATCAGTTGGGAGTTGACGTACCCTGGTACCGCATGTCTACACCAATAGCAAGCCAATCAGCCTGGCGTAAGTTCATTGGGTCTGAACCCACAGCAAAGAGTTTGCCAAAGTTTCTGAAGCGTTCCACGGATTCAGTTTTGATGTGTTTTGGTTCATCTGCAACCCAACGAATCAGTTTGAACATATTTGGAATAGATTTAGGCATCATTTTCCCATAACTTCATGGAATCCTCCTTTCATCCCCAGCCGGCCTCTAGGCCCAGTGAGTTCGAAGCGCCAGGAGCTGTTGGGCCAACAAATTGCCACATTTTGCCAAAAGTATCACTGCAATGATGATCCGATGATAATGACCATGATAAAGAAACAGTGTAGGAATGAGACTTATATTATAGTCAAGCAGGCGCGCATGATGTCATCATGATGATGTAACAAGAATTATCTGCAGTTTTTGTCGGATCGTTCATGCAACATGTTCCCTTCAGGATATTATGTATACTGCAGAAGATGTCGAACAGTGGATCATTCTGCGACAAGTTGACCCCAGACACATTGCCCAACAACTGATCGACGAAGGCAAAGCTGGATGGGAACCTGCTGACTGGAGAAATCCCATGGAGAATTTGGGGAATCTGTTTGATCGCTACACCCTTGGCGAAGCCTGCCGTACACTATGGACGTGGCGGTGGCGAGGGGAAAATTTGTGGCCAAACTAAAGACATGCCTTTCTGAAGACGAGTATGTGGGGTCTCATCGGACTGAGGCCCACGCAAAGCAAAAAGCGGCCAAAAGCTTTTCCCGAGAGCGTCTGAGCGCAGGGTTCTTCCAATAGTGGGGGCCTGTAAAACATCTTCTCATCTTCACATCTCATCATCACATCTTCTCATCTTCACATCTTCTCATCTTCACATCTTCT
>Ga0126342_10017652_pt1 | contig 12319 bp, 11 predicted proteins | sample Cyp1metagenome_FD_92528 | JGI IMG/M metagenome (GOLD analysis project Ga0126342, IMG submission 92528) | Coral microbial communities from Lord Howe Island, Old Settlement Bay, Australia - Cyphastrea 1 metagenome | ecosystem: Host-associated > Invertebrates > Cnidaria > Coral ... | reverse complement strand
GTCTTGGGTGCAGATCCGAAAAGGAGATGTAACAGACAGGTCAGATGCCAACCAAACTTTTGGCCAATTGTGTAAAATAACCCTGCTTGGTGGGTGGAGGGGTCTGCGTAGGCATAGCTTGTCCTGTGAATCAATTTCATTCAATTCCCCAGCATGTTTTGTTTATTTTGCAAAGTTCAGCGAGTGGTGAATGTGTATCGCAATTGTGCGCGTGCGCGTGCGTCTCTTTGCTACAGTCTCACCAGCATGCTTGGCTTGCAAAAGTTTGTGCTGTATACGCTAAGGGTGCCTGTGATGGGACCAAGCCACATGTTGTTCAACTGCTTGGACAACTAGCGAGAGCTTTGAGAAGATGTGCCTTCTCTGGGATCTCGTTTCTTATGATATATGATATATTCTAAAAATATATAGATGAAACTGATGAAACCGTGTCCAAAATAGATCTTCTTTTCCAACAAGCGGAGTCTTTCCCCTAGCATTCAAGCTGCAGCTTCGGCTGCTTGGATTTTGGATCCTTGTCGCCTTGTCGCAGGTCCTGATGTGGAGGATTTTGTTCCGGCAACGCCCATGTCAAGTCTTCCTGCGACGCAGGGTCCTCGCCAGCAACATGAATTGTCTAAATGAATTTTGTTCTGCCCATGTTGATGCTAGACAATTGACACATTGTGGACCACTGGATGGGGACAGCAAGGCCTGCCATGGGCCCCTCTCCCGTTTGATGCCTCAGTTGCTGGTGGTTTCTCCCGATTCGAAGCCCCTGCAGCTCGCGAAGCTGAGGCATCTCCAAGCGGCCAAAGCGGCCTCTTTTCGAGATTGTTTTCGAGATCAGAGGCCAAGCGGCCACCAAGCGCCCACCAAGCGCCCACCAAGCCACCACCAAGCGGCCAAGCGGCTTGTTTTGTCCATGCCAAACGCTTGAATTTTGCCGACCGGCTTGGACTCCTGGACCAATACCCAGATCCTTTGTCATCTTGTGAGGGCGGATCGAGACCATCCACCCCAAGCTTGCGGCCAGACGGTGGGCACCTTATGACTTCCACACCAACCACACCTCCAAATGGAGAAGGTGCAATAAGAGAGGAAACTTGGTACTTCTGCAGCAGCGAACTCAACAAAGCCTTAGATAATGAATGACATTGAATGACAATGAGCTTTGAGGCACACCACCTGCATCTCCTGCCATGAGTGCGTCCAGCAGGAAGGCAACGACCGTTTGACAGTAGCCAGATGGCTTTGGAATCTCCTTGTAGAAAGAACAAGGTCAGCGGCCAGCGCAACAATTCAAAGTCACAAACTGGATTTGCCACAAAGATTATCTAAGGTTTGCCTCATTTGGAGGCTAGATAATCAAGACAAATCCTCTTCCTTGATTACGGCTCTGAATGAAATGTTGAGGATGCAAAATTTATATTTGTTTATTTTATTTTTTACTTTTCCTCAGCCCTCCTTAGCTCCTTTATTTTTGCCCGTTCTGTTATTAAAGAAGGATTGTGCAATAGGATTCAAAGAGTTTGCCCTTCATTGTGGATGACATTCTTGGGCCGGAGGTGCGCGGGCCTGCTGGCAAGACACTGCGGTCAGTCAGGTGGGGATGCATCATATCAGCAAGACCGGCAAGACCTGCAAAATGCTGTGACAAGAGAATCAGATAGAATCAGAATGCTCAGCATTCCCCATTCCCCCTCTTTCTTTTTTTTTCCATCTTGGTGTCTCCAGGAATTGTTTCTGTGAGACATCCTTTCTGGCTGCGCCTCATGTTAGACTTTCTTTTTGGGTTTGCTTCGTACAATTGCTTGCTGCTCCTCTGGCTCAGATATTCTCTCTGCAGGCAGTTCAGATTGTCAAAATTTGTCAAAGACATCACAAAATAATTCCATTTTGGAGTGTTGCTTTGCCAACGCCTGCAGACCCATCCAGGGTCGGACTCCCAAAGTGGAAGGATCCGAACATGGCTGCGCGGGCAGCTATCCATCTACGTGGTAAATATGAAGTGGGTGACTTGCTCGGTGAAGGCGCAATTCAGAAAGCAACCTAACATAGGGCTGTGGTGTTTCGCCTGAATTTCACGGTATCGGCGGTAGCAGTATCAAAAGACCAAAAGATATCAAATGTCCATATTAGATTCCGAGTAAAGTCGCTGAATTGAGAGTTGTCCGCTGAGTCGCTGAGTTGTTGTTTTTGCAGTTTTCACGTGGACTGCATGCGGATGAGTCGGATGAGACTGTTTCTTTGAGATTGGACTGTGCGTTCAGACACTGGCACAGCCCCTGAGATCTGAAACGAGATGGTTCAAATTGCCATAAATTGCCAACCGGGTGAGAAGTTACGATGTAGTTGCAAGCTATGATTCTGTTATATTCTGTTTGTGGGGAGCCGGCCTTTCAGATCCATTCACTTTCGAGAACTTCTCAGCTTTCTGTTTGCTCTTTGTTATTTTGACTAAGAATTGGTATCTTCACTTAGTGACTTAGTGCAACATCACATCATTTTGTAATCTTATTTTTTTTGTAAACATTTGGTTTGTCATGTGCAGGCTTCGGTGGCTTTGTCTACGCTTGCAAGAGATATGGAGACGACTACGCCTTGGCAGCAAAGGCGCGTCGAAGCTATGGGAAGACTTAGACACCTTAAACTGGCTTCATACAGACAAAATAGTGATGGACTTTTCAGTCCCGTTGAGACCTTCATAGGCTTGCCATTTCCCAGGCATACCCGGGCATTAGAATCTGTGGCAGCTCTTTCTGTTGCTTTGTTCAGAGTAAGAGTCCGACATGGGCCTCCACAGACTTTGCGCATCCAATTTCTTGGCTTTCAGCACTTGTCATGTTTGAGTCACACGTTCGACGTGTTCACGGCCTCGAGGTGTGTGCCCAGAGGCATGGCGCAGCAGAAGAAATGCGCGCTGAAGCCCAGCTCCTTCGCAGCCTATGTCATAGCTGCTTGGTGGATGGTGGACCTTGGCGGATGTGCCAATGGTTCACGAACGGACAAACGACAAGCGGTGTCAACGCAATACCAGCAGGTTTTTGAAATTGGGTTGAGGAGTGGTAGGGCCTGGATATTTGCGAGATTTTCTGAGCCTTTCTTGATTTTAGGCTCAATTATGAAAGTCCACGACGTTTTTGATGACGGCAAATCTGTCTACTTTGTCATGGACCGCATGCATCACGACCTCTTGGATGGACTCTTGGCCGAGGGTTCAACAGTTCAAGGTTTCAACCTTTTCAACCCATGTGTGGGTTGTATTAAAGTCTCGTTTTTGTCAGAGGAATATTGAATAATTAATTTGAATATCTACTCACTCTGACATGGTTGCTTGTGTCTCGTAGATGCTTGACCTGGTCTTTGCATGAGTGCATGAGTTTGTATGTTATGAGTCGCTTGACAGCTCATTCATATATGTATAGGAAGATCCTCTTGGTCACCACTGGTTCAGGCACATCTGATTTCCTGATCAGTTTGACCTGCTTAGGCATGTTCAACAATTCTTGCTTCCTGCAGGAATCTGAAAGAAAGAGATGCGCGCACACACAACATAAGAACATTGTTTAACATTGAACACTACACGAAGAATCTTACGAAAGGATGTCTCACTTCATGATGGTGTACTGCAACCTCGGTGAAACTGATGGCCAGGATTGGACCTCTATGTCATGAGGCCGAAGTCCAAACTTGGAAGAATGAAAGCAATGAAAGGAATGGGAGAGTGTGACATAGAATGGAAGAACAAGACACAAAGGAATCATTGATGAGAGAATATCAGAATCTTGTTGCGGCAGTCAGATCTAGTCACATACCTGTGGTATCCTGTGGTGTTCCATTAGGAGCAAGCTCCAGATGCCAGAATAGTCTTCCGCGTGTTGCCAGGGAAACGGCTAACGTGAACGGCTTGGTGCACATAGTTCGGCAAATGGCAGAGGCAGTGAAATACCTGCACAGTTTGTCCATTGTCCATCGCCAGAGGCTGAGGCTAATTGTTGTGCCTGGTCTCTTTATCTAACACTAATGACTCAATGACGCAATACTAAGCAAGTCAGCCGAGGTGACATCAAGCCAGAAAATTTCTTGACCGACAGGGAAAGGCTGAGAGAATCTTGGCCAACTTCAGCAGCCCCTGTGGCAAACGCATTCAAACACAATTGGTAGTTCTCCCTTTTGCACCCAGAGCAGAAAAAAGAACATGCTGTTCAGACATGTTGAGGCCGCATCTCAAGAATCCAATTGAATCTAATTCGTGAGCTGGGAGGATCCTCAATGTCATGTCGTTCTGGCAGACTTTGGTTCAGCCTGCAAGATTACGCAGACTCGCTTGGCCGACCAGGTGCGATGCAAGAGTTACCAGTCGATACCAAGTTGAAACATGAAAAGTGCAGAGATCATGTTGCAGATGTCGCAGGATTTACTGCGGCGTTTGCCCAGACAAAACATGATAAACATGATAAACCACCTGGCAGTCCTAGTAATTCCTGGTGCCACCACATCGCAACGTATTGAGTTATTCTCTTGTCTCAGGTTTGTTTAAGGCGGACAAACACAATCAAACGAATCAAACATATCAAACATATATATTACATATATCATATATGGGCCAAGGGCAGGACAAGTCCTTGCTGGGAAGTTATAGATGTGATATGATGTGATATTGGAACAGGCTCAACGCGGCACCAAAAGTTACCGGCCTTGAGCCAGGTGGGAACCATGGTCTACTGGGCTCCAGAGATGTACGCGACTTGCCCGCATTGTCGCCGCATTGGACGCCTCCCACTTTACGCAATTAAGCAAAACCTGAAGTGTCAGAGCGAAGGCGTTTCAATGACTGAGGACAAGAACTATGGCTTGAAGGTGGATGTGTGGGCATTGGGGATTTGCCTCCATTGCATGGTTCGTCTCCCAAATTTGAATGCTTGTTACACTTGTTACACTTGTTACACTTGTTACACTTGTTACAATAAGCCAGACTGCTTGGCGTCACCCCTCTTGGCTCATCGCTGCGGGACCAAGGCTAGCAATGCCTTTCCTTTCGATGATGAGCAGCAAGTCCGTACAAAGGAAATCGGCCTCCACAGTATCAGCTCATCCTGTGTTTTGGCATACTTTGATGTCTATGACTTTCAATATTTTCAATGATGTTTGCATCAGGGTGACTTTTTCCAGTGAGCTTATTTTCTTGTGATGCTTTTCTTCAGTAGATTTCGATGGGTTTAGAATCGGTTGAGAAGGTTAGAGGATAGTGCCTGGTGCACTGGCCAAGGTAGAGATTTGATTTCAACGATGCTTGTCAAGGTAGGTAGACGGGTTCTGATTGATTCTGGGCAGATCATGGCAGATCCACCGTGGCAAATGCAACCAAAATAACATGCAGCACATATAACATGGAACTTGTAACATATTTGCCACTATATATATATATATACTGTAAGACTGGAAGTGAATATATGTTACATGGTATTAAAACATGTTAACATGAAGCGAGGGCAAGAAGTAAATCTGAAGAAACTCCTGTCCCTCGAGTCTTTGGTAACATTGATTTGACATGATTTGACTGGGAGTGGGGACTGGTTGGCAGACTAAATTTCGTGGAGGTACAGGATAAGTGTAGGCCGGGCTAGAGACGGCTAGAGATGTACTTAGACATGACTTGGTGACTCACGGTTCCCTTTCGCGATTTTTCGCCTACAGTTCTTGGAAGGCCGAAGCGGATCGCATCAGCATGGAAGATGTCCTCTGGCATCCATGGCTCACAGGCCAACCAACAGAGAATGCGATCTCCGACATTGTGCCACGACGCAAAACAAAAAGGATCAAAAAGGATCAAAGGGCTTAGACTGCCATATCAGATGGTACAAGAGTCCACTGTAGACATTTTAAAGCCTATTCTTCGGATTGAACGACTCATTTTCTAGTCAGGGTGTTTGTCATTCGACATATTCGACGATGCAGTAAGAACGATCAGGCCGTTGGCCAGGGACGCAGCTTGAACCATCCGAGGATACAGAAGACTCATCACCTCTTTGGAAGTTGAGCCACTCAGAAATGGTCGAAACTGCGTCGAAACCGGGTCCAAATCACACAAACTGCAATGACTGCAATGGACAAAGATCAACCGATGGAACCGATGTGAGTTGAGATGCCGCCTGAGGTTGTTTCCTGATGTCAGTGAGTGGCGACTTCCCTCCTTCTCACGCCCCCGCAAGACCAAAAGGATTTGGCCCTTGGCATTGGCATCGCTTATTAGTGGCATTTGCGTTGCAAAGATGGCTTTGCGATTTTGCCCAGGCCAGGTTGCCGCCGGGATTGCTTTGACACTTTGACACTTTGACACAAGTTCCGGACAGTTCACCAAGTTCAACATAGCGAGTTTCTTTCGGCTCCGGGGCTCGACTCCAGGTTGGGACAATGCAGCACCTTGGAAGCCTCCAGGTATACCTGCCTCTTACTTGAAGTTGAAGCCTCTACGTACAGGAAAAAGTGTTGGATTGGTCTGGCGCAGCCACACCGCTCGAAAGGTCCGATGATCCTCCGAGGGAATTGCCTCTGAGTTGTATCGGATCCACGATACGACGATATCGATACGAATTCCATGGGACTCGAAGCTAAGTTCTTTCGATTGTGAAATTGTCATGACACACTTACATAGAATTTCGGCGCTTACAACGCTTGCAGAATGTTGGCATCCACAGTCTTAAGATTCGATTTCTTTTGAATCAACACCATGACTTTGCCCAGCAAAGTCCGCAAGAGGCATTCAGAGTCCTAAATTGAAGGTATAGCTCGGATATCCGAGAGTGTCTGCTGCGCTGCTGTTCCAGACCCCCTACGTTTCGATCAAAGGGGATTTCAATATGCTGCGACTTTGTCTCACTTTCGTCGTGATTTCCCTGATTTCCGTGTCTTCCCATGAGAGTCACGGTCACAATCATCTCTTTTACATGTTTCTCGCTGCACAGCCCTTTGTTGTGGCTCTTCAAGCCCTTTAAGCTGGCAAGTTGTTTCATATCGACTACCAGCTTCTATCTTTTGACTGATGCAGATTCAGCCGATCGCAACATACAGTCTGAAGCAGTTCAAACAATGCAAAGATACATCAGATATCATCAGATATAGATATATTTCAGAACTCAAGCTTACTACCATGCAGTGAAGAGTTTGGGAATTGACATCCATCTGATGTTGTGCCCCGCGAACCACATAATTCATTCTGTTGACTTGGTACAAAGATATCGACAGAATCTGCACCGGACTTGTGAGTTCAAGATCTCTGATATGACACAGGGTGGGTTACAGACGCAGGGACTGCCAAGTTCTAGGCTTTAGTCTTAGGCAAACTTTGTGTTTTTGACTTCACCTCAAGTTAATTATTTTAACTAGGATTATTTCAATTGATATGAATGAATCAGGTATGTTTTCATTGCGACCTGATTCAGGTGTCCCATGTGCTGTGGCCATGACCAAAATTTCTGAGATCCAATCCCCTGTTGCCCAGTCAAATGGCTGTCATGCGAGGCTGCGGGGATGGCCAGCTAAGGTGGCACGCCCGAAAACAGCTGCGGCACGCCTGTTTGTCGTGTCTGTTTTGTTTGTTTTGTTTGATGTTTCAATATGTTTCAATTGCATTGTGGATCTTGAATGATCTTGAATGATCTTGAATGATCTTGAATGATCTTGAATGATCTTGATGGATTTTGTGGATTCGTCTGAAAAAAGCTGCTGACTTGGCAAGGAAGGCGACAGAACTTCTCCAACCTCTTCCGATGCAAGTGCAGTTGGCACCACAAGGCGAAGGACAGAAATGGAGCGAAATGACAGAAATGGACAGAATCGGGCAGAAGCTTCAGCGAGTCATCACTTCACTGGTGGTCTTAATAGTATATTTCATACACACATATATGATATATATATATGTATACATGTAAAACAATATTTTGTATATTATGTGGTCATTTATGTTCACACTGCGCTGACTCTCTGCAGCTGTTCCTGGGTTCCTGGAGTAAAGAGCGGCACACAAGGAGCCAGCAAGAACGCCAAAAGAAATGAGCAACTTGGCAGACCTTGGTAGACCTTGGTAGACCTTGGTAGACTTTGGCAGACTTTTGTAGCTTTGTCACATCTCAATCTCTTTCCAATGACCACGCAATCTCCATCTCAAGCGTGGTAGAGGCGTCGCAGGCAGCGGAAGCACAGTGAAGAGGTACGATGATTCATCTTGGATTCGGGTGTGGCATGATGGTAGCATCAACATCGATCAGCACGGATCAACAGGAAATAAAGCCTGGAGACGGGCTCCAAGACTGAACAGTTCAGCACATGCATCTGGCTGTCAGGATGGTGCCTCTGATTCGTCTGGCTGGACTATCGCGTCCGCAACTCGCAACAGGGTCCTTCTGTGTTTTCCAAGCCATCAGCTGCACCACCGGAATCCACAAGAAGGTTCCGTTGATCCTGATAGCTCACAGATACCTAATTTATCACATATTATCACATTCTCTTACATGGGTTACACGGGTTGTCGGAAACCACTTCAGTTTGGGTAAAAGCAGACACATCGTGATTTGGTCTGATTTCCTTTCCTTGGATAGCGGGCCGGGTCCTTCCCGTCCCCGGAGGGCCCGCGCGCCCGTAGAGCGCATAAGGGCCCGTCAGAAGGTCTTTTTATCCCCATGTATGGTCTGTAATCGTAAGGCCCGCAGGGCCAGCAGGGCCCGTAGAGCCCGTGGAGCGGGAAGGGCTCTTCTCTAGCGGCAAGGATTGCCCTTCATCCAAGCCAGACGGACTGTCAAACAGTGGTTTTATCAGGACCACAAAGCACACAAAGCGCAGCTTAGGTGTGGAGGTGATCCTGAATTTCCGTACAGCCCAGCCATGAGGAGTTTCGAAGACGCCTAGGACATGATCCCATCGCAATCGATAATCAGTGCATATGATGCAGGATTGCAACGCGGCAAGTCTCTTCGTCTTCCCATGCATAGCATGAGGTGTTCAAAGCTTAGAGTTGGGAAAGCAGTGTGTTGCAGTTTAGCACGTGGTCTTTAAGGGTCTTTGAGGGTCTTTAAGGGTCTTGATGGGATAGCCTTTTTGACTTTCGCAGCTTTTACATCTTAAATTGTGCAACTTGCTTGATCAAAGCTGCAGGGAGATGACCTGATGATTCCACACCTGTACATTCCCACCTGTACATTTCAAACAGAATGCTTATATAAATATAAATATAAATATAAATATAAATATAAATATAAATATAAATAAATATCTATATATACATTATAGATATGCTTACATATGCAACAATGATTATGCTGATTTTTTTTTCACACCGACCAGCTTTCCCAAAGGCCTGACTTGGAACTACCGCCTCCTGTGGAGGAGACCAAGGAGGACCCGGGACAGCGTTTCTGTAAACGCCTCTGTCATAAAGATTGTTTTGATATGTTTTGATTCTGATTGTTCCGACCTATCTGTAGCTTAACTTGGAAACAGAATGAAACAATATGAAACAATATGAGACAATAAGAAACGATAACATATACAACAAGTGAATGAAGCCTTGCTGTACACAGAAATGTCAAAATGTCGCTGCGTGACTGCGTGGCTCTGAGAACTCCAAGAAGGACACAAAGGACACGAAGAATCCCAAGGAGACGGAGAAAGACGAGATGGACGAGAAGAACGAGAAGGACACGGCAACACAACAGGGTCACGGCACTGGGAGACTCGGCGGTCGTGTCATTTCGATTTCGAATATTTCCATGTCATGGCCATGGCTTGAGAGTTTTCCACATATTTCCACATTGTGCTTGGCAAGGGTCATAGCATGTCATAGCATGTCATAGCATGTCATAGCATGTCATAGCATGTCATAGCATGTCATAGCATGTCATAGCATGTCATAGCATGTTCTTCATGGTAGATTTTCTGCGCAAGATGCAGGAGAAGACTGAGCATTCAAAGCACAAACAGCCTCTTGGCATGAACTTCAATGAACTGGTCATAATAGTCACTGAAACTTCTCACATGGTGTAGCACGAGTTGTGGAAAGAACATGCAACTGTAAGTTGTAAAGCTTCGTAGTCTGAGGTCTGCAGAATTCTGGTCATAGCACCAGAGCATTTTCGTGCGTATACCATCTGTATGCAATTGACATCTGGTTTTGATGTATTTTAAATAGCTCAATTCAGATCTGTGAGGAAGAAGAAGAGCAAAAGGAAATAGCTGAGTAGCTGGAACGAACATGTCCGGTCTCACAGTTTCCTTGAACCTTTGGCGCAAATGATTTTTTTGAAAGCACTTCCAACTCCCAGTGAACCATGTTCAGATCAGAGCTTTCATGATTTTCATGTGTTTTTCATGTGCTTTTCATGTGCTTTATGAATGAACTCATCCTTCTCCATACTTCCAGCAGCTGCCCCTTTTGGCAGCGCGGAAAGACTCACAGAGGACAGTCACGGAGCTGTAGCTCGGACTGTACTATACAGATCTATACAGACCAAAAACACTTTATATTTCTATACATCTCTTTACCACTTCACGAAGTTTGCATCTCTTTGCCAGTTTTTGGCTTGTAGAGACTTGGCAGGTCGATTCATGCCAAATTGTTTGAGAAGCTTTGCTGTCCACTTGTACATAGCAAATATACCTTCAAAAGACTGGCACTTCGGCTTCCAAAAGGTTGTCCTTGAATATCTCATCGGAATTCATCTTATCGGAGGGTCACTTGAGCTGGACACTTTAGATTGTTGGACCATGTTGGAATGCTCCAGTGGCGAGTCTGGACGAACATTCCATTGGACATCTATTCGTTGCTTTCGCCGTAAATTGGCTCAACACTCCGGCCTGCTTAGGGCGGATACAGGCGGGCAAGACAGCTGGATGTGTGGTGAAGTGGGAATGGTAAAATGTCCTGGAAAGAATAAACAGTATTGAGATGCGTTCTCTGACCTCTTGTAATTTTTGTATCTCTTTGTGAAGTTCGTTGCAACATGTGACACACAGAAAGTACACCCTGCTTTTTGGTAGATGGAACATCTATTTGCTCCAGTCTTTCACCTTTTTCCATCATTTTTCCTTTCCGTCTTTCTTGGCAGACGACTATGCCGCAATTTCTAGACAAGCAGAATCTTTCCTCGTTTTGCAGCTTTCGTTCTTTTCATTCCTTTCATTCTGGACCCTGCCAGGCACGGCTGAATACCCAGAATCCGCAGTTCTTCCAGTCAGGCACCAGACCTGAAGCACATTTTCTCAGCTCCGAGACTTTCCAAGCCCCCCCAGTCAAAGAGCCCCATCCTGCAAGTTCGAAGCACAACACCTTGTGATCCTTGTGCAAAGCGCACCACATATAAAAAACGCGCACGGCCTGCCTCACTTTGTGCTTCAACTCTCCGGAGTGGGAACCTCAGAGGTTCACAGAGGCTCATACAAGGCTCATGCACGGCTCATGCAAGGCTGATGATGCTTGTCTGTGTCCGTGTCATGTTTGAAGATGGTCTCGGTGTGGCATGCGAGCATACCAGTGGGACATCACTTTGTTGAAAGCTGGCAGGCACGTCACAATTGTCATTTCATGTTATTGCCATAGTGACATGAAGCGATCAACTTCTCCAAGGCAAAAACTGCAGCCATGAGTGACCGCAAGCGCATGAGCATCGGGGCAGTGACTACGCCCATTCTGGGATCGCGATCTAGTGCCACCACCGAAAGAGAGGTGCAGATCCGTGAGGGGACTGCTACCTCCCACTGCATCACATTGCTTGCCTTGCACTTCTTTTTGAAGACATGAAAACCATTTCGGGGGAAATTTTTAAACAGATGGACTCTGTCGCCATGTGGCCACTTTAATGTCAAGCAGAATGCAAAGCGAAAAGCGTATTTTGAAACTTTCTCTCTGTCTCTGTCCAGGCTGGCATTGCTGAGGTGGGTTGCTGCGGGGGTTTGATGGAGGTCTGGAATCCATCTTCTTTGCCGTGGAATTGGGATAACCTCATGGACTGGTGACACGAAAATGCACGCCCCGAAAAACCGGAACAGTCCTGGAACCTTGCTGGAACCTTTCGCCGTTGGGTTGCAAAGCTGGGCTAATTATTGATTCAACATGGACTGTTTATTGCTGGCCTCCCTTTGTATTTCACTTTTGGCACACTACGGTTCAATACACTTCAAGCCATTTTTGACACAGTCTGGAACGTTGAAAGTTTGAAATCACGGAAGGGAATGAATGCAAGATTTAATTAAGATCAAATTGTGTTTCAATGCTTCATGATCTGTTTGCGTTTCCAGGTCAATGGTGCACGGCTCAACTCGAGAATTAATTCTCTACCTTTGAAGC
>Ga0126342_10017651_pt1 | contig 12319 bp, 10 predicted proteins | sample Cyp1metagenome_FD_92528 | JGI IMG/M metagenome (GOLD analysis project Ga0126342, IMG submission 92528) | Coral microbial communities from Lord Howe Island, Old Settlement Bay, Australia - Cyphastrea 1 metagenome | ecosystem: Host-associated > Invertebrates > Cnidaria > Coral ... | reverse complement strand
GCGTGGATGGTCGTGGTTGAGGTCCGACAGAGAACACTGTGGATCGCGAGTCGCAGTTGAGCAGGAGGACGAGGAGGACAACGAGACGAGGAGGACAACGAGAGGAGGAGGACAACGAGAGGAGGAGGAGAGGAGAGGAGGAGGAGGAGGACCAGGCAACTGACATAAAATCTAACAACCCTCACCTGGCAGGTGGGGAAAAAAGAACATTTTCTAAAACAATCCCATGGGAAACCCTAATGTGGATGTTGAATCAAGTGATGGTAAGCCCTGCTGAATCAAAATGATAATCAGTTGCCCACTGTTGATCGAACAAAAAAATCAATCCCATCAAAATTTCCCATCAACATCTCTCCCAGCATCCAAGATGCTATTCATCTTCACCTCCAACATCTCTGCAGAGGTCTCAACTGTTTCCACCAACTGCTCCAGTTGCTCCAGAAGTTTCTTGGATGCCTCCTGGCACGGGAATTCACTGAGCTCTTCGAGGCAACTTTAAAGGGTCATCTTCACCCAAAAAAACATGGTGAATCTTAGAAACACATATCTAGCTAAATCTTAGATTGATGGATAATTCTGCTTGTGTTAGTTTAAATATTCGGGGAGGGTTCTTAAAAATGGGGGATCCCAAAAAAATCACATCGGACGTTCAATACTACGTGATGCTCCGATGACTTGGATGGTTTGGGTACACTACCCCCCAATGACTTGGGAACCCCAAATTAACTGGTGAATCTATCCGAACCTTAGATTTTTCTAGCGATGATTTTCAAAAAATATGACATGCTGTCTGAACTATCTGAAGCCCAGTGAATCTATCTCAGCAAAGATGTTAAAATGATTTTCTAAGCATTTATTGCATGTTTCGCCCATGCTGAGGGTTGCATCCCCATCGCTTGACCCAGCAACTTTGGAGATTCACCTTTGAACACGGGATGTCGGGATGTATCTTGGAAATCGTTGGAGATCCCTCGTGAGGACCGGTGGAACTGAATACCTCTGAACCGCTCCCTCCGTTTAGAGAGTGTATTGAGAATGGCTCCAAATTGTCTACCCCAAAAATATATAGTTGCAATAGGGAAATAGGAAAATTACCAGTTTGACAGGTCCACTTGTTTAATTAACTCACTAAGTCCTTCCCAACAAAGTTTTCCAGCTATTGCTTATGCTTAATCCAGCAAATCTAAAGTTGTTGAGATTCTAGCTATTGATTTGTAGCTAGTTTTAATGTACTAAACTTCCAGCTATTGATTCTAGCTGGTATTTGTTGGACATGATGATTGCTCTTGCGTGGCTCTATGGACTGCCTCCTGGGTACTTCGAAGCATATGGACTGGTTTTCGTAGATGGTTAACAGAGAATCCTGGGACGAAAATGGCAAACGTATGTCAATGACTGTCAACGTATGTATGCTGTGCCAAGATGGTTCTTAGATGGGTCTTACCCTCTGGTAAACTAACATAGCTATTGAAAATGGCCAGTTATAGTTGATGTTCCCATGTCAAATGGTGATTTTCCATAGTTTTTTGTATGTTTACCAGAGGGTAGATGGGATTTAGGTGGTCCATAGTTATGGTGAATGAGATGGTTGACATGGCGTCCATACCCCAAAGTCCACTGGTTCATCACCATGTTCCCCGTTGAAATAATCGCGGGCTTGGGGGTATACCATTTTCAAACAGACCCAAATCCATTATTCAGTTTTGTGAAATCGTTCAAAACCAAATTATGATGGTTAAATATGGTTAAATCCTGTATTGTTTGATGATTTCCCTATGATTTTCCATGATGTTCCTATGATTGTCCATGATTTTCCATGGATTTTCCTGTTCAAAGTGGTGATTTAACTGCGAAAATCAAAACAGGTCCTGTTGCTGCCGTTGGCATTCCTGGAGCGCTGGGAACACGAGCGAACACATGCATTGGTTCCAAGGTCCTTGTCCAAGGTATGCACTATGACAGTGTAGTTGGATTATTATATATATATATGTATGACTATATACTCAATAAGTCTTTGATATCCATCTAAATTGCTATTGTTATTTCATGTTCTTTATTACTATTATTATTGACTATGTATGCACTCAATAATGTTGTTTTTATTATTATTGACTATATATACAGTATATACACTCAATAATGATATCCATGCATTATTGTATCTTATTGAACAATAGTTGTTTCATATCCACTATCCACCCTTTAACGGACAGCCTGCAGTCAATGGGGCGAAGGCCTCTGGTAATGACAAAAAAAGCTTGCTATTGAACATGGTGATGCTATTAGTTGAAAATAGGTGATGTTTATAGTTTATAACATGAATTCCCCATTTAGTTCGTTGATTTACCTATGAATCATATGGTGATTTGCAATAGCGAACTGTTTCTTAACCAGGGTATTGATCATGATCTATTGAAATCAAGGCTTAATCTAGGCCTGGTGAATAGCAATGTTCATGGTCAATTGATCAATGATGTTTCGGCCCTAACTACATCCTCATCTCCGGCGGCGACTCGCTTCGGAGGTCCTCAGCTTGTTTCTTCTTCTGATCTGCTTGCTGGTTGAACTGATTGATCTTCAGGACCTTACAAGGACCGGTTGCCACATTGCCAAACATCTTGAAAGATCTTCAAAAAACCCAGCGAAATTCCAGCATCACTATACTGAATCATTGGATTCTCATGGATTTTCTGGGTATCTCATTAGTGTGTCACTATAATTTTCTCACTATCCCAGCGTCAAAACCCAGGGCCCTTACCGGAGGACTCCCCTCCAAAAACACGCTTTTCATCTGGCTGGTTTTGATCCCAACCAGCACGAATATGATCGAACATGAAGGAATTGGTTACCTTCCAGTAAATTAACATAGACCCTGCCAGAGAGGGGTTGGAAGATTGGTTTCCATTAAAAATTGGCGATTCTCAGGGTCCAACTGTTAATTTACCAGGGGGTAATAGTTATTAATTACTAATATTACTAATAAACTATATACAGTATACAGCCGGCTGACCTCAGAAAAGGTCGATTGAAGTTGATCTTCAAGTTTTCTTGCTTCAGCGCCCTTTTTTGATGGCAACTTAGAGGGTTTTGACACCTATCACCCAAACATGATAATCAATGACATAGGATATATGATTGGGTGATAGTACCTTGTTATATGACATGGTTTTCCTCATTGGTTTTATATCAGAGGACCAAAGTAAACCAATGAGGAAAAGAAACAAACACCGATTCAGCAAACACAAATCAATTACCCTGATTGATGGTTAAACTCAACGTTTTGATGGTTAAGGCCCCCCTATAGATCCCCGAAAAGAATGTGGGTTTCTAGTCAACCCAGATGCTGAATTCCAGTTCATTCCCGCTGTGGAACCCCATTTTGGTTGTTATCTTACAGATGATTAAAAGTGTTCGAACCCCATCTGCCAAGCACATATGAAATGGTGTGTTTAACCATTCAAAGAGGTGGCGGGACCACCCTTTTTGGGTGTTTGAATTTCAACCCCAATTTCTTCAATTAAGGTAACGAAAATGAGTGGTTGGTATTAATTAACCATGATTCCCCATTGTGAATGGATACTAAACATGTTTAACCACAAGATCTTCAGAACATCCAAATCAAGGAAAATCCACATGTTTGATATTGTCGGTATGGTGTATGGTGAATGCAAACCGTTTTTTTGGATTAGCAAGAAGCGGTAGCTAATACTTCACCATAGTAATGGATATATTTAACCATATATCAACTTGTAGTCCATTCCACCATTTACCAAGGTTTGTTCAAATTTTACCTCGACTCAACATTCACATCTCCCCACATCTACGACTCCCGGCAGTGCTATTATTTACATTGGATTCCTTGGTATCCTTTGGTATCCTTTGGCATCCTTTGGTACTATTTACATCTATTCACCCTCCGGTAATCAAACATGACGTGGAGTTGGTGTTTTTGACCCCCATCGACCCCCATCTGTGCTGTATACGTGCCAACGCCAAATCATGGTAAATGATTTAGATAGATGTTGCACATTCGACCATCATGAACGGGATTCCTTGCAATGAGTATAAAATCTCTACGAATGAATTGATGACCATTCCCGAATCAATGGGTATTGCATGGCACATCATCAAACTTTTGATGATTTTTGGCTAACTTTGATTTATGGTTGATTTTTGGATAGTGAGGGGGGTTATAAACTAGTTTACAACTGGGGGGCTACTATGTTGAATGGTTTCATATTACTATTCCCATCTATTTCCACTAAAACTGCATAAATCCCATGGAAAAAAACCCATTGTACTTAGGCACATATATACATATATATTCATATTCCCAAAATGATTCCGACTAATAAATACTAATCATATCTCTCACCATTACTGGTTGGTGGTTGAGCCTACCCCTCTGAAAAATTTGAGTTCGTCAGTTGGGATGATGAAATTCCCAATATATGGAAAATAAAAAATGTTCCAAACCACCAACCAGATTTAAAATAATAATGAAATTCAAACATTTAAAAGTCATCAAAAATCCCCCATGGCTTCATGGCTCGTTTCATGGCACTTCACCATGCTTCACCACGACCCCGAGGGATCCCGCGGGATCCCGGACCCGGCGCTTGGCGTCGTGCTTCACCTTCTCCGCCTCAAAGCGCGTCTTGCGGCTCAGAACCTCCGCCTCCGTCTGCAGCAGGTGATCCACCTGCCGAGTGAACCACTCGATCAAAACGCTTGGAAAAACCGCTGATTTTACGTCGAATTTGGACAAATACCTGAATGTTGGTTTAGAAACCCCATGAATACTATAGTATGTTATATTTACCATAAACATCCATAAACCATAGAATTCAGCCACTTTTTCTAGGCAACTGAACGCGATTTCGAACCGGGGGCCCCATCCTGTGGGATTTTAGTATACTAAATGATTATAGTGAAAAGTGCGAAAACTTAGGATTCCACCAGACTTGGAACAAGACTTACATATTTTTTGCCAGCCTTTTCAAATAGACCATGATGGGCATTTCAGCACCAAAATCCCATAGTAAAATGGCACAAGAAAAAAAGGAATTAAGATAGGATATATATATATAGTAACTCCCAACAAGATAAAAGTAAAATCCTACTTAACTAATGGTAAATTGAACATGTTCTGCATCTTTTGGGGGGTTACTATATGATAAGTTTGATGGGTTTGAGGTGGTTGACAACTATAACAACTGTTGGATTTATGGTTATAAAATGTTATGTATAATTAATCTATATTGATTTGGGTTTACAACATGTTATAGCTAGGACTGGTTGGTCATGTACTTGGGGGTACAGTTGAGGTGTCTTTTTTATGGGTATAACCATCGGTACAACCATGGGTACAACCCCGAAAAGTGCAGTTCGGATATCCCCGACAAACCTAGCTAGTACTTAGTACTTTTCTGGGTCCAGCATCAGCAGAGGTATAAAACATTATAAAACACCAGCCAACAAATGAGTCCCCTACAAATTAGTGTCCCAAGTTCTCAAAAGTTCCCTGCCAAAAAATAAGCACTGAAGTTCTGAGTCAATGCGAAAGGATTGAAACTAGCAGCAGGAGTGGTGGATGTGAAAATGACGAGCATGGAACTCGACTAGATTCGACTAGCAAAAGTCAATCTTGCCAGTTGCAAAGGGGCGGAGAACCCTGAAGACTTGCGGGCTTTATCTGTGTGGATGAGGGCCTGATGAGGGTGAATATTCCGCATAGCAGGTCGATTGCGCCAAATCATCTGGGGGGATGCTGCTGCTGTTGTAGCAATCTTGCCAAACGCCAAACGAGACATGTAATTCTCATTGCTTCACCTACCACGGGACCCCATGGGCGGACAGGTTGGATGCTCACTCATCCCAAAGTTGAGGAAAAGCCATGCAGGCCATGTAGCCAGCTACTCTTCAAAAATGGACAGGTCCAGGATTAGCAAACCTCGTCACAAAGTCAAGTTTTGACTCCAAACAAAAGCCACACCCGAGCCATCCTGCTCATTGACCATCATTTAGCATCTGGTTATTTGTTACATAGCCATGGAAAATCACCATGTTTAATAGGTAAACCGTCTATAAATGGACCATGTTCCATGGCTATGTTTAATAACCAGAGGGTAGCTACATGGAGCATAGACATGCCATGATCCAAAGGAAAATATGTCCAGTCCGGGTCAAAGTGGATCACCCAAGCAATGCCTGGCAACCCAGACCTGTGAGCTTGCTACTTCATTGCTTAATGTCATCGCTTTACATAATTTTTCTTTGTTCCATGGGTTTGCCCAAACTGATAGGATATACACCTTTGGCCATTTTGCTTATAGAGTATGTACTATGTGGTTCAAACCATGGAGAGTTTTTGGTACACATTTTTCAAATATATAAACCCCTAGCAACCAGGGTTAACAGCCATTTACTAATAGGGATGATCTCCCGATCTCCCTACTCTCGCTCAAGAACCATTCAAAGAATCATTCAACAAAATAGGTCGAACACTTCAAAATCATTGAATATCATTAACAATCATTAAATATCATGTCACATTAAAATCACGAAAAAATATCATGAATGTCATATGTCAGGTCCTGTATGTTCACCTATTTTCACCATTAAAACATCCGTTAAAACCTCCATGAAGACGCCACGACCCATCCTGCTGCGACCTCCTCCATGAGATCGCCGAAGGTCTCAGGTTTAGCAAGGCGCAACTTCTGCAGCGCACGGCGAAGCAGAAGCTGCACGTGGTGTTCACGTTGCTTTCCTGACACGGACACGGCACACAAGGCGTCGCTTGGAGGCTGGTGACAGCAACGTGGTTACACAAAAAAAAAATGGTTAAGGTAGCACTATAGTCATGAGATATCGAAGATCTAGGAGCTTAATCAGCTCGTACTTTCAGTTTCTACCTGTGCACATTCCTTATTTATGCGGGAGGTCAGGGGGCAAGAGGTGGAAAAATCTTGAAAAAGGGGCGCCTGTTGTTTTTGGATATCTGGTATACAACCTGTTTATGTGTACAAAACCGTTAATATTGATATACGACATATGTCTATATTGATACAGTTTTATATTTATAAGACATATATATATATATATATTATTGATATATTGATACTGTGTTTATATTGATATACAACCGTTAATATGTTTATGTGTATCTTATGTTAGATATGTCTAATATGATGCTTCCCTAAGGATGTGGTTGGAGGATCACTGCACAGTATCAACATGGAGGTATAGGCAACAACAAACATGGGACACAGTTTCGGATATAACTATGTTAGTATGCTGCTTTCCTAAGGACACAGTTCTTGGAGGTATGTGGTGGATTGATATGGATTGGGGATTCTATTTTAAGCAACAAGAAGGGTATATCTAATTGGGATATAACTTGGAGGATTACTTTGAGCTGGGTTTACCAAACACACATATTCTATAAATAATTGGTACATTGGTACATATTGATCTGAATATATAATTGGTATATAACTTATATAACCAAGCAACCAAGGGGACATAGTTACTTATCTTCCAAGTTGGGTGTGCGTTCGAGGTGACTCAATTCGATTTTATGATAACTATCATCTTCAATGGATATCGGCCAATCCAGGTTCCTATATCCCTTTACCCTTGACAAAGCAAAATATTTGGGTCAGAAAAGTAAGTCCCAAATATTTGGGAAATTTTGGGAATGTGGAAGGTCCAGTGGTCCAGGTCTTTATACTTTGATCCACGTCCCATGGCTACAGACGATATCGGCCAAGCATCGTTCTGCTTCCTGCTGCTTGCGACGCTCAAAGTCCTCCTGAAAGGGAAATCAAAGGGAACGATCACTATCTATACATTTTCACTTGGTATGTTGGGACAGAAAGCAAAAAAATGAACATTACAATGCAGTACGCATTTGAAACCATTCAACCCGATTGAGTGAAGACATTTCATAGATCCATTTCACATGATTTCATCGGTGACTTTGGGTCTTCTTCGCACATGTTCATGACAGTCAGAGGCGTCTCTTAGCACATCTTAGCACCCATCACCCCTTTTCAGGGGCAACAAAATATCCCAACATCGGGCAATGTAAAGTTAGGATGTAATATATCTACTATAGAGATTAATCAACCACCACACCACACCAGGAAACATGTGTTGGGCAATACTCAAATGATGTTTATTACCCTCTGGTAAACTGTCACATAACTATGGAAAATCACCATTTTTGACGGAAAAACTCACCATTTCTATGGCCATTTTCAATAGTTTTTTGTATGTTTACCAGAGGGTAATCCAAACTTGACATTTTGTCTGAAAATAACGTAGCACCAATTCCAAGGAATCCCTTCCGCACCATCGTTTTCGCAGAGGGATTTGCACATGTGTTGGGCCATTTAGGGGTGTTTGATGTTGGGAGGATGGGTATAATCCCTTGCAGTAAAATTGCCATTCAAAGAATATACCCATTTTTTTTTAATACACCCAGATACCATATTTAAGAATATTTAAAAATCCGAATTTACATAATAAAACATTTATTTAGCCAGCATTTTCAGACAAAGTCAAAATGTTAAGGAATAAAACACGTTACCCTCTGGTATACTGTCACATAACTATTGAAAATCACCATTTGAATGGGTAAATCAACTATTTCAATGGCAATTTTCAATAGCTATGTTAGTCATTACCAGAGGGTAAATCCATTGTGCCGGGTTTTTTTCCCCAGGACTCTCGTGGCCATCCCCATATGAATGGCACAAATCCATCCATGTCCTGAAAAATTCCTGAACAATAACTTGATACCTAACTTGATACCATACTTGTACACACATACATATATAAATTTGTACAGACATAATTAAAGTACTGTTGTTGATATTATCATCATTGCTATCTTATATATATATTACATATATATATATATATGAATTATCATATCTTATCTATATATAATATATATATATAATAGATAACATATATATCTTCATCTCCACCAGTCTCATCTCCAATCCCTTCCAACCAGGTGCCCCCTTTTTCCCTTCGTCGCCTGGCGTTGGATGGCCACTTTGATGCGTTCCTCCATGAGCCGCCGCGAGAGCTCCTCGTGCTGCTGCATCAGCTCCAGCTCCTGGCGAGAGTTGAAATCCAGAGGATAGAAATGGGATCGAAATGGCGATTTAACAATGGTAGGTTAATCACTACTATTAATCACTATTAATCACTAATCACTTATGATGAGAATATATATATATCCCATTACTATCACTATTATTAATTATCATCACTTATTAACTAGTCATTAATCACTATGAAAATCACTAATAATAATGGTAGGTTAATCACTTATTAATCACTATTAATCACTATCACTATTAATCATTAATCACTTATTAACTGGTTGGCAATTTAATATGATCTATATCCCATTTCTATATGGTTCATATGATGGGAATCCCATTAACAATACCATTAACTATATCTGCTTGGTGGTTTTAATCATCTTGAAAAATGATGAGTTCGTCAATGGGAAGGATTGTCCCATATATTATGGCAAATAAAACATGTTTGAAACCACCAATCAGATATGGTTTAATGGGAACTGGAGGTGACTGGGATCTCAATGGGAATATCATGATGATCATAGGAATGTAAAGGGGATGATGGAGATAACGCGACATATATGGGATATAATATAAATAGGTAATGTTTGGGTAGTTGAAATTCCATTGAATCCCGTTCAATTCCGTGAAATCCTTTAGTTTGCTAAGCTGGTGGACAATAACTCCAATAATTTCAGGGTTTATGGCTTTGTGATAGATATTACATGTCGAACTGCTGAAAAAGGGGTTACTCGCTTTATAGACCAACCGCGGGGGGCCACCCTATGTGGATGAAATGATGCGTACATATGGATGGCAGAGTCAGTGGTTATATCGCTGCGTATGATGATGTATGATAATGTATGATGGTGTATGTCTTTTCGACCAAATGCAAATGATCTAAACTCCGAAACGGCATACATGATATTGAAACATGTCATACATGAATTGATGCAAGATACCGTACTGGATGGCCCCCCCGTTATTAAGTTGGTTTATAAACCATGATAACCCCCATTAACTACTTCGTTACATCTACCATAAACCATAGAATTCAGCCACTTTTTTCGCAACCGAACGCTAGCTTTTCCAACGGGAACAACCATCCTGTAGCATGTGGTAACGGTCATCCCACACTGGGTGCCATAGCAAAGACGCATTGTTATCATTACATTGTTATCATTTTAATGATTTTTTTTTTGCATATGTATATATATATATAATATATTTGCATATCGTTTGTTTTACATTACCCATCCTTTCAATTTCATTACAGTATTGAAATGGCTATATCATTGAAATTGAAAGCGTCTGGGTCGGATTGACATGGAAACTCAACAAAATTCGAATGTCTCCTCTGTCGGCATCTGAATGCCCATCATCTTTTCGGCGGCCAGTGATGTCACTACAATTCAGCCCAAGTATATTAAGCCCCCCAAAAATGTTTAAACGCAATTTGTCATTTTTTTAGTAGCAGTTTACAAGTTTCGACCTACAACAATACTTGTATTTGGATCTAAATTTGGGGACTAAAGTGACTAAATGATACTAAATGTATCCATGAGTTGCCCTCATCCTCAAGATGCCAGCTGAATCCCCTTCCGCGCAGTGCATCCTTCATCCTTCGAGCTTCCCTTTCTGCGGCCGTCAACACCGGCACAATCTCCTTCCTAATGGGCTCGGTGGTGAACGGTGCCATCCAAAAAATCCATGGGTATGACTGGGAAAAAGGGGAGCAAGACACTTTGGCATGGGTATCACCATATGGCTATGGATCAATACCTATGAAAATAGCATTTTTAGAGGGATGAACATCCAGATAAACCAGCTATTTTGATGTGAACAGAAGGGGTACAAGGTTTTGACACACTGCCATATGTTTTAAAACAATACCCATTAAGTTCGATGTTTTTCCCAGCTTAATGCCGATGCTTGATTACCGGAGGAAATTAGTATCTAATATATGATATCTGAAGAATCTCATCTGTGACACTTGGTGAAATCATTCATTAAAAAAACAGCCTGCACAAGTGGGGCGTAAGGCTACTCGCATCCATGGGGATGACGACTATGGGGTTATCAGATATCATCCGTTTCCATGGGATAGAAACTATATGTTCCAAAGCACCAAGCAGTGATAACCAGTGTAGCTTCGGCATGCATGTGGAATACGGTAAATATCGGTAAAATGGATTCTGCCATCCATTGTGATCGATGAGCCCCTTTGTAATAACGGAAGTCAATGCAATACTCTATCATTGATAGAGTATTGCATCGAGTTCCGTTATTGTCATGTGCATAACACCATTATATAGTTGTTGAACAACAGCAAGCGTATGTTGCATCTACATGAAACCAAAGAAATGAGTACAAACCTCACATCTTCCTCCCATCCTATGACATCAATCAACTTCTTTGTGACGATTGTGGATCTCTAGCCAAAAGCCTCAAGAACATCTCCGGTTTGTCATCGCATTGTGTCCATAGGTTGCTTACTTTCAATACCCCGCAACTGAACAACTGCTACTGTGTAGAAACGATACAGGATCAACTTATTCAACTTAATGTATGTTGACACCAACCATCTTGATAAAACAACATCACTTTGAAATCTTCTAGATTATCAATGACCCAATCTCAATCTCAAGTTGATCGTTCATTCAAAATGTTGGATAAACTAATTCAGCTATACTTGAGTATTACAGTATGTAATTTTCCATTAGCTATTCAACGTTTCACAAGTTCACTTCGCGTTGCAGTTCACCATGGCCTCCCAAGCTTCCCAAGCTGAAGCCCAGCATCCGCGCCGTGCCCGGCTGGCGGCCGGGCGTCTGGGCGCCCTTCACCAGTTTCGGGACGATCTCGATGCTGGAATCGATGGGGCCATCCTTGGGCGAAATGCTTTGGGGTTTCGGGTGAATCCCGCATATATTATATTATATACATTGTATTGTATTATATATTTTATTTTACTATATTATGTTATATTATATTATATTATATACATTGTATTGTATTATATATTATATTTTACTATATTATGTTATATTATATTATATTATATACATTGTATTGTATTATATATTTTATTTTACTATATTATGTTATATTATATTATATTATATACATTGCATTGTATTATATATTATATTTTACTATATTATGTTATATTATATTATATTATATACATTGTATTGTATTATATATTTTATTTT
>Ga0126342_10017650_pt1 | contig 12319 bp, 10 predicted proteins | sample Cyp1metagenome_FD_92528 | JGI IMG/M metagenome (GOLD analysis project Ga0126342, IMG submission 92528) | Coral microbial communities from Lord Howe Island, Old Settlement Bay, Australia - Cyphastrea 1 metagenome | ecosystem: Host-associated > Invertebrates > Cnidaria > Coral ... | reverse complement strand
TATCTAATCTATCTAATCTATCTAATCTATCTAATCTATCTAATCTATCTAATCTATCTAATCTATCTAATCTATCTATCTATCTATCTATCTATCTATCTATCTATCTATCTATCTATCTATATCTATATCTATATCTATATCTATATATCTATATATATATGTATATAATCATTTTAATGGTGTATATAAGAACCCCGATAAATCGCTGGAAAAACTAGAAACCTGGAAACTATAATCGCAATCAAACATGGCGGAACATCCCAGCAGAAATAGAGGCGAACTCATGGGAAACTCATGGAAAATGGGAGATTTCTAGCAGCCATGTCTGCCGGATACGATGGGATAACTCTAAATATAAATATGTGGGTTTACCATGGAAATAGTGGATTTACCCATTGAAAATGGTGATTTTCCATAGTTATGTTAGTTTACCATGGTATATAATGGCTGGTTGGTGGTATACCTACCCCTCTGAAAAATGATGGAGTTCGTCAGTTTGGGATGATCATTCCCAATATATGGAAAAAATATGTTTGAAACCACCAACCAGATATATTTACACAACCAACAAATGATTTGCATCTTGTTTAGGTCTGTCTGAAAAGACTTTGCCCCAACTCCTGGCCATTGATGGAGGGTTTTTGGATTTGACCCAAATGACCATTCCGAATGGGTGGGGATTCCAACCAAAGTTGGAGGTTCACCCAGAGGTCCCCCCCACAAACAGGGGAAACACAATAAGAATTAGCTACCCCCAAAATGACCACACATGCTTAGTATAATCCGCAAATGGTAGGTTTATTTGTTGGGTCGCCCATATTGTATAGATCATATTCCACTATGTATCACAGTGATATTCCCATATGTGCTGGTTAGATCTAGTGATATTCCCATGATATTCTCATGATATTCCAATTACTGTATATCCCTGTTAAAACCATTATTGGTGAACAACTTATATCATCCATGATTATTAAGAAGTATGTACAATCATAAACTAATCATAAAATTCGGAACTTCTATAAATGGAGGTTTCCTAAGTCATGGGGGTACCCCCAGTCATCATCCATTTAAATAGGATTATGGAATTATAAACCATCCGGCTATTGGGGTACCCCAGTTTTAGAAAACCTCCAAACACTTGGATGCGTTTCCCGCGTTTCACTCTCCTGGATACAGCGGCACCATAAGCCTCAAGGAGATCGTACAGGTTGTACAAAGAGCATTGGAGGACATGCAGATTTCACAAAGAAGATGGGGAAGAATATATATATATATAATACATATAGTCTCTTTAACTATGGTTAATAACTATATAACATGGTTTTTAATTAATCACTAAATTATATGGATGTTGATATATAAATATATACATTTATACATGCTACTAAAATATGATGTAACTATAGTCAGTGTCTATATAACTAAGTCTCTTGGTTTGTAATATATATATAAGATATATTTGGGGATGGGTCAGGTTAGCGTTTTGCCATTCCATATGACATCAGGGGATGATGGTCCCCCAGGATGGGTCGATAAACATTTGGAGCTTTGATGGCGCATCAATTTTTGGAGGTTTGATGGAGATTTGGAGGTTTGATGGTGCCCATACTCATACATCATACTGAATCATACGCACATAAAACCCCTCCAACGATGCCTCAGAATCGGGCATCGACCCCACTCGCCAGTGACACCCATACGACTCTGAAGACTTTGTTTTTCCCTCTTCTCAAAGCTATGGTTTCCTACAGGCCTGGTTCAAAGCAATGTCCAAGCTAGAACAGGATAACTTTGGAACATCTTCCGATGTCATGGCTCTCCATGATGGGAATAATGAGGAGAAACTGCATCTACTGTAATCATCGCCGGGTCAACACATCCATGTTCATAATAAGTGTGTCACAACTGGTGTGAAATCAACCACTGGGCTGATGCTTAAATGGTTGAAACACAGTTGGGAAATGCTTGGTATAGATGGTGCAATGGTTTACCATACTTCATCAACGAATTCAACATCCGAAAACGCGAGAGTTTCATACCGTAAATGATTAATTAAACATAGATGAATTAAAGAATCATGTGCTTTTCTCAGCTTCATTTGGACCATCTTCAAGGATTAATACCCTCGGCTGAACTAACATAGCTATGGAAAATCACCATGTTTAATAGGTAGTTCAACTATTTCAATGGGCCATATCTATCTATATATCTATCTATCTATCTATATATATATATTGTATATATATATATATATATAATTATATTATATATATTGTATATATATATATATATATGTATATATAGACATAATATATATATATATATATATATATATTTGCTCAACATTCTCTCCAAGGCCTGATGGGGATCAACGGCCGAGAATCAGGTGTCCATAATCCGGGTAGCGCCACCTTTTTTTTCGGCGAAGTGCGGCGCAAACTTCGCGAAGTTCATGGTTAGCGTTTACACAAAAACATCATACTATCTGAAGTGGTATTGGGGGATAGTCCATACTCTTTTCAGAGTATTTCGAAAAACCAGTGGTTAGTCCATGGTATTTCCACCAAGATCTGCACGAAGTCTGGGGAATTTATGGATTTAATTTGGCCTTTCACTGAAACCTCACTCTAGATCATCCACTGAACGATGAGCAAAGCCGATTGATTTAAGGGGAAATCTACAGGAACTCCCTATGCTAGTAAAAAAATAATGGTGTCCTGTAGATGTTCCCTTTAAGCAATCCATTTCATGAATGTTGAATGTTGCCTAGGATGTGGATTGTTGACCAGTTTGAAACCTTCATATCTGTATATTACTTGAGGTCTGGGCTTGGACGAAAGTGTTGATCCATACGGCGAGATAGTTTTAAAACATACAACAATACATAAGAATACTACCGGCCAAAACGGCCAGAACCACATGTATTGTTATATGATAAGTGAACCATAGTGAACCATATCAACTTTATATATCTTGTCAACCCCGGATTAATAAACCAGGGTTTATTTTTTTTTGGGGGGGTACTCCTCCAGTCATTTCATCTGACACCTTTTTATGGTAGCCTCCCAACAAAAAAAACAGCCGTTTGGGGCCATCGGGAACTTGGGTCATCATGGGAATGAAAACAAACACATGACAATAGTAGCAATGTATATTAAAGATTATATATCGTCTAGACATACATATGTAACGATATATATGTAAATTAAAAAACATGTACATATTATATATATATATATTATATAATATATTCTAATATAACATTATGCAGTATATTAATGCATAATTACATGCATGAAGACTTCAACAAACACCAGCCCTAACCACCTGTTTTCGCCAAGTCGCAACCGCCCTGGCCGCAGCAGCCGAAAAATCAGGCTGCCCAAACGGCTCAGATTTTTCGCCCAGCTTCCAACCTGCTGGGACTGGATCCCTTGTTAAAAAAAAGTGAAATGGGACTGATTTATCCAATATATATACTGTATATATATATATACCCTCTGATTATTTCACATAGCCATGGAGCATGGCCCATTTATAGATGTTTTTGATGATTTCCCTATTAAACATGGTGATTCTCCAGTTCGCTACGTTAAATAACCAGAGGGTATATCTGATTTTATCCATCATATATATATATATACACATGGATACATAACAAAAAATGAACACCACAAAAACACAGCCTAAAAGATAGAAAGAACATTGACATCTTGAAACAAATGGTGATGTTGCTCCCTTTTGGGCATCTTCTTGGTGGTGACCGTACTCGGGATGCGGGTAATATCTGGGGTATTTGATATTGGACACATAAAGATATTGATATATCCAATTGTTATATTTGATGCTGTCATATTTGATATTGGAAGGGATTATAAATTATTGACAAAAATATCGGTTGTAAATGGATAGAACATGATAGAATGTAATAAATGTGTTGAATATAGCAAATCGTTGAAATGCGGATAGTAAATATTAATTATGTAGTTAAGGTTTGACAAGGTCTGACAAACACTAAGGCAATACATTGACTTATCAGGGAAATTATAACAGCTGCCTCACCTTTGTGATCGAGGGAACGGTCCCACCGTGTCCCCCTGATTTGCTGATAGGACTTGTCCCATGTTGAAGTACCAGTACTAAAGCAACGATGTGGAAAACCCCATGGAAAACTCAACAAATTTCCCCAGGAAGATGATCTACACATGTTTTTGGCTTTTATTTCTCAACGTATATGTAAACGTTTAAAGGGGGTATCCATCGTTCGTGCAACTTGCTGTAATTGTTGTTGAGATCCCAGGTATGATGGTAATCTTACCCTCTGGTAACCGAACGTGGCTAAAACATGGCTCATTTAGATCTTCGAAATGCCCATTTAGTTTGGGGATTTCTCAGCCACATTGAATTACCAGAGGGTATCAGTCTTTGGAAATACATTTAAAGTGCCCTACATCTGATATAAACACCGGACTTCGAGTCACAGCATTGTTTTGGGAAGGCAAAGTTCAAACAGCTAAGTTCAAAGTATCTGTAACAATGGCCGCGGCTTCGACATCATCCGAATGCCAATGGAATGCATTTTTTTGTTGGCGACTCATCAATTTGTTTCTATTTACACGTGTATATAATATATATATATATACACAATTATATACGTATGTACTGTATACACAGTATTGTTTTGTTTTAAGTTTATCTTCTCGACACTGCCCCACAAAAACAAAAAGAAGCAATATCAACAAGATAAACTTAATATACCCAGTTCAATATACCAACCTTCTATCCCACTTCATAAACAACATGAAGCCCCAGCTTCACATATACCAACCCACAGCGGCGCGACTACCTTGCAGCAGAACCACAGGGTGGTGCTGAGCCCAACGATCCGAGAAAAGATCCTCAGTTCCCACGGCTGTCATGGAGGATTCACCATGTTATGGCCATGGCTACCAGTTATAACTGGTTATAAGTGGGATTATACATTCTATAAATGGGGTTTTCTTAGTACTTATAACTGATAAATGGCCATAACTGTACCATGTTCTTTCCGCCAAATTCTGGCAATTTTCAAGCGAAAGATTATCATTAAAACTATGAGAATTTGTCCCCCAAACATGTTCAGGTCCCAAGTCCAAAGCCAAGTTTCATTGATTATTTTTTATAGTAGATAATAGATGTCCCTACTACCAACTACCAACTACTAGAATTTGATCTTGCTGAAGACGGGACAAGTTTCAGCTGTGGCTGTTGGAACCACGGCATGCCGCCATTCCCGCGGAAGTAGCGGCTCAAGGGTTGGCTTTCGATGAAGCGACAGCTGGTGATCTAAGGAATCTAAGGACTTGATGTTGGTTGAATGGGCACTTGGTTAATCGGCACTTGATGTTGGCTGAATGTTGGTAGAATCACTTGGCTTAAGTGTGAACTCGGATGTTTTGCTGGGTACACTATATATCGATTCAGTGAATCATCGTCATGTGGGCAGTGGTATCTCCACTTTCAGCTTGAACCAGCAGGGAATGGTGTGGTCCGTGGCGCATAGTGGTTTGCTGCTCAAAGGCTACCAATACTCGGCTATTTATACTGGCAATATTAGCCAGCATCCTTGTTTTTGGGTGATTTTATAATTTATGTATATATATATATATACTGTATATATAATTATAATTATATATATATACATACATATACATATATATATATATACATGTGTAAATAAGAATTATACATGTATGATCATATATGCATGTGAATATATATATATACACATACACCCATACAATCATATGGGATAAATTCCGAAGCAAACCCCATTTCTACCCATTCTGGCAACATTTCTGGGACGTGTACCGTCTAACAGAGGTGCAGACTTGAAACCGCCTGCCATAGCCCCATCCATGGCTTCACATTTGATGAGTTTCTCCCAGTCTCTTGTTTCTTCATATTTAATTTCAACATAGTTCTTTGATGTCTAATATTTCTTGATTTCAACATGGAAAACCGACTAATTAGCCAAACAACTATAGCCAAGTATTTCAACATAGTTTCTTCTTTTCTTTGGCAAATTAGTTGGTTTTCCATGGTTTTTTCCATAGTTTTTTCCATAGTTTTTCCATAGTTTTTCCATGGTTTTCCATGTTTTTTCCATAGTTTTTCCATGGTTTTTCCATGGTTTGTCCATGTTTTTTCCCCGTTTTGGTTGCCAAAAGCCAGCACCAAAACCAATCCCCTGCCACGACCAAGCGTCTCCGCAGCCCTTTTCCATCAGCTGAGGTCATCGGACACGACGACGGCAGCATCGCTTGGCTTAGAAAATGTGGCTCTTAGCCTCTGGTAATGTTGATGGTTAGTGATGGTTAATGGCAAAAAAATGGTTAACCCTTAAATTTAATGGTAATTCATGTTGATTCATAATGGTTAATGGTTAATTCAATGATGGTTAATGATGGTTAATGGTCTATGAATAAATGGTTATAAATTAATGGTAACCCATAATTAATGGTAAATTAATGGTTAATGGTTAATGGGATTATAATGGTAGTAATCATGGGATTAATCATGGTATTAGTAATGGGACTAATAATGGTTCATGGTTAATTAAATGATGGTTGATGAAGGGTGAATGGTCTATGATAGATTAACAAACCATATTAACAATGGTTAATGGTGGTGAATGATAATTAATGAGGTTAATTATAATGATCAATGGTGATGAATGGTGATGTAACCTCTGGTGAATTAACAGTTGGAGGTGGTAATACCATCTGGTAAATTACTGTGAAAGTCTATAATGGTGAATTTTAATGACTAGTGAGGTTAATAGTGGTGAATGATAATTAATGGTGATGGTGATATAGCCGATATAGCCTCTGGTAAATTGCAACAGTTGGACCCAGAAAATAACCCATCTTTAGTGGAAACTAATCTTCCAACCCCTATCTGGCAGGGTCTATATTAATGTCCTGAAGTGTAACTTTTAAACATCATCACAACCGATATGTGTGTTAGATTATGTTAGGATATAACCACATCATCTACAAATGGTGGCTATGTTCAATATTTGACATGAACGGTTTTTTTCAGAGGACCAACGTTGGGCCTATCAAACTCGAAACGCAATGAATCCTCGTGTGGAGAAACAACATTTGATCCACATTTATTAAAATTTATTGTTTCTCCACGTTTGATCCAAATCCTCCAAATCATCAACAACTTTTTGTACGGCTCCAGTGTTGTTGATTTGGATCCACATGTTGCTGTTCCAAGCCACATCCGACCGTCCGGGGTTGCCATCCCCACTGCATGTAGCCCCGATTTTCTCGTTGCACGGCTCCAGTCGAGCTTCTGTTTTGCCATATGACGATATGGGTATGTTGAAAAATGGGTGGGTTACATCCATTTTTCTTGCCATCTTCATGAGAAAACTGCACTTCTGGACATTGTTGTGGACAACGGACGGGAGTAACGGAGTTCTTTGGGTTCTAATACTTACTGGTGCTTCGTAGGGAATTTTCGGGAATGATCCACTGGCTAACTATAATGTTTATCATCCCAGCAACCCCCAGTCCCATCCATCCCCTGCGTTTAGCACCAGTTTTTGTATATGTTCTTATCAACAAACAAATCGGTGACTCACAGGGTCCAGACGGTGCTGTTTGAAACTGTCAGCATCGACTCGTGAGATCTGCGGGACTGCGTCGCCGCTGGGACTTGGAGGATCGAAAGAATGGCGGTCCTGGCACCCTGATGAAATCAGGAGTTTTTGAATGTTAATGTTAATAATAATAGTGGTTAATAATGGTTAATGGTTAATGATGGTTTTTGTTAGTTTAATGTATGTTCCATCAAGTGTCCTCCATTGCCCTCGCGGCCCTAGCTCCTGTCACAAGAATCTGGTGAGCAAAGTGGGCACTTTCATAAAGCAGAACTATGTGTATATTAAATATATAAGATATTACAGGTTATATAATATTGTTATATATATATATATTGCTATATATATATACATATATCAATATATAAAATTATATATATATATATATATATTTGTAAATATATATATTATTTATTTATATATATATATTGATATATATATATATATTTATATATTGATATATATATATTTATTTATATATGTATATTTACTGATACATACATATATATATATATATATATATCATGATATAGTTATATATATATCGGGATATGTACAAATATTGTGTATATAAATATATAGAAATATTATGACATATATATATATAATATTGTATATAAAAAACAATATATTTATATATGTATATATATAATACATTTATATAATGATATATATATATATATATCAAATTAAAATTAGATAATTATTTAAATAATCTACAGTATTAAATAGAAACCGCAACGCAAATAGACACTAGATTTTCACTCTTCAAGTAGGACATGACCTCTTTTATCCTGTTTGGGACTACTATACATCAAATGATAAACCAATCATTAACCTACCAGTTGGCGATGGTTTTTACAAACCAGTCATGTTGGGTTTAATTACCACACTTTATATAATATATTTTTTAAATATATATATAAATAAAATATATGTATGTGTATATATATATAGAGAGAGAGAAAGAGGCAAATCTTACACCCCTCGATCTCTACATGAAAGTCTGAGCCAGGGCCAGGTGGAACATCATCAGCACTTGAATTTCAACAACAAACATGGCCAATTTTAGTATTTTTAGTCACCCAAAGAACTAAAGTAACTAAAGATACATATCAAAATGGGTACCCTCTAGTAAGGTAACATAGCTATTGAAAAACGGTGATTTATACTTGATATACCTATTAAAATTGGTGATTTTCCATGGCTATGTTAGTTTACCAGGGGGTATGTGACAGTATTACTGGTATGTCTTCCAAGTTCTTATAATTTCCGAGGCATCTTTTGCAACTGATTCAACCTTGGAAACTGCTCCACCCAGGGTGCTAACAGCGTCCCAAAAAGACACGTCGACTCGCGGAAGCCCCGCACTCACAGGATGGAGCAGACGGAGCCGCGACCTTAAAGTTGCAGCATCTGGAGGTTTCCTAAAACGGGGGATCTCCCATTTATGGAAAACACCATATGTATTCATCACTCTTTCTCCCTCTATCTGTAAATGTATATTGATATGCATTGATGTATTTGTTTACTGCCAATGTATATATGTTCTTGCATGTATCTATTTACATGTATATACATAGATATATTGTGTGTATATAAACAATATGAATATGTAGATAGATATAATATATATATATGTACAGATATACATATATATATATATATGAATATTGATATATATATATATATATGAATATTGATATATATATATATGTACAGATATAGAAATATATGTATATATATATACGAATATGTATATATAATACCCTCAAGATCAAATGAACCCCCTTGTCCTTCAAATTAGAACCCCAAATCTGGGTTCTACAATGGTCTCCTTTCTAAAAACCCAAGGCTTTTGACATCCCTCGACGGAGGGCAGAATAGAACCTCAAAGTGTACGCATGATGGGGTTCTAAAATCGTATTCCTTACTGCAAAAAGTAAAATCATGGAAATTGTCACGCTTTTTTGTGGGAATCTCCTTGTTATTATTTAAAGCAAAATTTTGCATTTCATTTGCACACAGTTTTTGTCCTCCCGTACGCATTGCGCGGTTCAGGTCATCAGAATGTTTTGGATTTTTCTGCTTTTGAAGAATTTTTTTAAAGGCTGTGTCAGGCCCACCTTTTCCGGAAAAATATAAGCAGCACCTTTTTTTAAAGCAACGTCGGGGTGGATGCAAAAATCGATTGCAACCTTTTGGCCCTCTTTCCCCCCACAAAGACTGCGTCGTCGTCATCTTTTGAAATCACCTTCCTTTTAAAACATACCTTACCGCATTACAGTCTGGCAAGACTATCGCATTGAAGGAAAGATTGCCTTGCCCATGACCAGTCTCAAAACTTCCTGGGCCATCAGTCTCTCCACCTTCTTTGTTAGAGGCGGATTTGTTTGAGCCAAGCCCACCAACTCCAGGGCTGCAAAAGATATTTCAATGGAATTCAACACTTGCCGATGTTTTCCAGACTGCAAAGCAGTCGCCACGCCCCAGGATCCCAGATTCGAACTTCTCGAAGGGAACAGAAGCTCTGATTCCACACTAGTCCTTCTCCCGAATCATACCTTACCAATAAGAAGGCATTGAATTCATTAAATAGATTCCAACATATGATAACCCATTTTTGGGATCCTAATAATAAATACATTCCACACTTAGTGGGTTTTCCAAAAACCTCACCATGAAACGGTGAAATGTATTGGATCCAAATTCTGCTGAGTTACCTTCCAATTCTGCTGTGTTACCCATGTGTGCTGCTTTAAAAAAAACACAACAACAACACATTCCTTTTCCTCTTTTTCTTATCTGCCTCAAGAGAGCAAAAAAAAAGATCTCTGAGATCTGCAGATAAACTCTTCATCGAAAAGAAAGGCTTTAACATGCTCTGGTTGGTGGTTGACCTACCCCTCTGAAAAATGATGGAGTGAAAGTCAGATTGGGATGATGACATTCCCAGCTATATGGAGAGTCATAATCCAGCCATGTTCCAGTCACCACCAACCAGTTTAACGATCTTTAAATCATCCACCAGATCCGCCATCATTACCCTGTACCCTGGTTGACCCTGGTTGACCCTGGGGCGCACCCGGAACTTCACCCTTAGAACATCGGATGAGCTGCTCCTCAGCGAAGCGCCAGGCGGTTAATGTGGTGACTTGGGATTGAAACAACCATGGTGACTTGGGAATCCCCCATGACTAAATCTTTATCAAAGTTATCCAAGTATCAGGTTCAATCGTGTTTGCCGCTTTCTTGAATGCTTTCAGCAGTTTCAATCGGTTTCAACGAAGAACATACCATAAATCGAATAGGTACGATGACGCTTACAAATCACGTAGATTGGGATGAACCAAATGATGAAATATCGTTCAAACATAGGTATGACCAGGGCCACAACTTCTGTTCTCATCTTTAGTACGTCACCCAAGTTTTATCCTCAGCCATGAAGGCTCCGTGCATCACAACCAGCGTGGCGAAGAGTGGCGAAGAATTTTTGAGTGTGTTGAATCAGCAGCAAATCCCATCCAAGTCCATCCAAGTCCATCCAAGTCCATAGGGGAATACAGTTGTGGCCATTTATCAGTTATAAGTACTTATAACCCCATTTATAGAATGTATAATCCCACTTATAACCAGTTATAACTGGTAAATGGCCATAACTGTACCTCGCATAAAAAAGGGACATAAGTTCGGATTCACAACGATTCACCAGTAAAACCTCTGCATAGGTGGCATATTTGTATAATTTTAAAATATTTTATATACCCGGGAAAGAACAAAACAGAACCGGTTAGTCTCTGATGAAAATTGGTGGCTTCTGTTCACCACTTTGCCGTTGCCAAACTTCGCTGATGTTTCTGCGCTGGGCAACCACACCAGCTGACTGGGGGTGAGACCCCTGGCTTCCTTTACCAGGAGAGTCCTGGGAATTCGATAGAGGTTTAACGCTTGGCTGGAAAAAAAACATGGGAAATTCATGAGAAAACACATAGGAACATGTGGAACATTTGATGAGGTTTTACTGGAGCGTGATCTACTTTTCTAGTGGATTTCCATAGTAATAGCTATATTAGCTCACTGTGACTGGAGGGTAAATTTCATTTGCTTGTGCTTCGGCAGGATCTTGAGTAACTTTGCATCTCCGGCGGAGAGTTTGCATATCTGGCGGATATTGTTCATATCTTGCAGGTTAGTTCAAGTGTCTTTTTCTTATACCTTTACACACACACATACATGTATATATATTTATATACACACATTGCATGTGTATACATATATATATATACATACTTACAAATGTATATTTACATATATACATACACTTACATATGTATAGTTAATGATATTAAGGGCTGCAATTTTTTTGGGTTTTTTTCCCCGTTTTTTTTTTGGGATTTTTTTCCCGGTTTTTGGGGTTTGATGGTTTTGATTGGTATTTGCAGCGTTTTGCAGCTAAGCTCTCTGATTTGCATGGTGTTGTTGTTGTTGTTGTTGTGGTTGTGGTTGGATGGGTGGATGGATGGATGGATGGATGGTTGGTTGGTTGGTTGGTTGGTTGGTTGGTGCGGTTTCGTTTGTGCTCTTGCTTGCACTTATGATCTATGTTTGCTTGTGTGCTAACAGTTTCGAACGGCGCTTCTTCAGCCCACAGTGCTGGTA
>Ga0126342_10017649_pt1 | contig 12319 bp, 20 predicted proteins | sample Cyp1metagenome_FD_92528 | JGI IMG/M metagenome (GOLD analysis project Ga0126342, IMG submission 92528) | Coral microbial communities from Lord Howe Island, Old Settlement Bay, Australia - Cyphastrea 1 metagenome | ecosystem: Host-associated > Invertebrates > Cnidaria > Coral ... | reverse complement strand
GATTTAAATCCTGGTTCCCAACCTTTTGGAGTCATGTAAAGAACCATACCCCCTCAAACAATCATGGGACATTTTTTTCCTGGGGTTTGACGTACATATATGTTCTAGTGAACTCCCCCCCCAATGAACATGACTTTCCTGTGGCCGGACGTTTGCAAAATAATCTTGAAATATTTTGACATATTTTGAACCAAAATTGTTTTCCTGGGTTCGAAGGGACGCATAGGTTAGCATGTGCAAATCGGTGATTTCAAGATTATTAATTTTGATAGTGAACTCCCAGGAAAATAATCTGCATCACCAGATGGCTATACTACTACTACTACTACTATTACTACTACTACTACTACTACTACTACTCCTACTACTACGCCTACTACTACTCCTACTACTACTACTACTGCTACTACTACTACTACTACGACGACGACGACTACTACTACTACTACTGCTATGATGATGACTTTGATGGGAGATTGAAAACACGTTAGGGAGTTGTTTGACGCGGTTTAGTGGCTTGTCCGTCCTTCACTGCCAGTGTGTTTGAGCGTTCTAAGTCCTTTGTTTTGGAAAAGATAGATATTGTGTTTGAGCGTTCCAAGTCTTTGGTTTTGGAATTCAGAAGACACGTTAGGGAGTTAGAAGCAAGTGAGAGAAGAGGTTGAGCTTTTTGGGCGGTCCAAGTCGTTCATTCTCCATGGCATTCAGAAGACACGTTAGGGAGTTTTTCGGCGCCCTTTTAGTGGCTTGTCCGTCTTTCACTGCCACTGTGTTTGAGCGTTCCATGGCCTTTGTTTTGGAGAGATTTCAGAAGGAGAAGCAAGTGAGTAAAACAGATTGAGTTTTTGGAGCAGTCCAAATGTGTCATTCTCTGCAAGATTCAGAATAGGTGCATTACGCAGGCGCTGCAATGGATATGGAAAAACTGTTTCGGATTTACGGGAGTGTAACTCTCTATGCGATGCAAAATATGCAAAAAGAACGAGAAGCAGTTTCTAACGCATTGTAGTTGCATGCGTCTCCGCCCTTCACTGCCACGATGTTTGAGCTTTCCAAGGCTTTGGATTTATAAGAGGTTTCACTGCATTGTAATCACAAGGTTCAAACAGTTTTTTTCACGAAAATGTAGCAAGCCAAGCGGTTTCTTTAATGTACCAACTTTGTGTTCGGCAATTCCTGCCATTTGGTTGCTCATGTGCTGTTCTTATTTGGCCCGCACACTTGCAACTCTGCACCTGTTGCATGGAGGAAGCGACGGACAACCTGTCGGTCGTGTATGGAAAAACGCATCCCACAATGTTGCCGTGGCACGTCGATTTGCCGAGTTGCAACACGGTTTGTTACTTGAATGTGGCAATGGAGGCACTCATATGTAAATAGCGGTTTCTTAGGTGTTGCTGTTTTTTTTCGGCTATTGGCTCTCGGCGACATGTCATTATCTTTCATGTCAGTAGCTGCTGTTTGCGTTGCCGCCGCCGTGGTGGCATCTATCACAACAATGACAACAATGACAACAACTACAACTAGAACTACAACTACAACAACCACTACTATACTACCACCACCTATACTACCAACTACTACCACCACTACTACCACCACTACTACCACCGCCACTACCACCACCACTACCACCACCACTACTACCACCACTACTACCACCACCACCACCACTACTACTGCTATAGGATTTTGAAAACATGTTAGGCAGTTGTTTGACGCGATTTAGTGGTTTGACCGTCCTTCACTGCCATTGCGTTTGAGCGTTCCAAGTCCTTTGTTTGGGAAAAGACAGATATTGTGTTTGGGTGTGCCAAGTCCTTGGCTTTGGAATTCAGAAGACACGTTAGGTAGCTAGAAGCAACTCCACTTCAATGTCCGGGGTCGGCAGCAAGGGCGGCAGCCCTTAGATCCGGGCGCCGGCCACGGAGCCCGTGTCCTTGCCGGAGGCCTTCGGTAGTAACCGAAGGTTATAGGGGCTCCCCACCCTGCCGCCGACCCACCCCGAACTACCCCGGGACAACTCGCGAGGGACTGAGGGACCTGTAATTTACGGTGTATTTTGCTTGCGGTGTTAAAAGAACATTGTTTTTTACGGTGGTTCGGGCCCTTCGGCGGCAAGGGATTTCATCTTGGCCATGTTAAAAAACCTTTGTTTTTTACGTGGTTTTGGGCTCCAGGAGGGGGCCCGAGGCGGAAAAAATGGCATCTTAAGATCGTTTCAACATAGATGGCCCAAACATGGCCCCAACATAGCTCCCAAGAGGGCTCAACATGGGCCCAACCTGGGCCAATATAGGCCCAAGATGGGCCCAACATGGCTCAACATGGGTCCGACTTGGCCCAACATGGGCACAACCTGCGTTCAACATAGGCCCAGACTGCTTCCATACAGGCAAGCACTGCGCATTATGCCTGCCTCAGTTCTTCACATAGCCCTCCCTGGGTTTGCGCGGAGAATCTCGGCCCAATCTTCCCACACCATACGCCAAACGTCGTTGCTTGGCCGGCGCCCGGCTGTCAAGCGTAAGCCTTTGCATAAAATTGCTATATCCCCAATATTTTCCGGGAGGCCCGAGGCTGGAGCACCTGAAAGGTAACTTTTTAGTGGCCAACATATCCCCATGTATGTTGGCAAAATCCATATCTTGAAGCAATCTTGTTGGTGACATCCCTTAATGTGGTAAGCCATATGGGTTTGTCTGAAAATAGGGTATATTCCCAATTATAGCCATTTAATAGGGATAATGATCAGCAAAACCATTGGGTTTAGGGGTACACTATTTTCAGACACACCCATATGAAAAACCCAACAATAAACCATCCCCATTCCATCACCCTTTACCCTTTGCTCTCCTCCGCCGCCAGCTGTGCGACCACCCGGCCGGTGAGAAGTGGACTTTCGGCAGCGCTTTCCAGGTCTTGACCCCCGGCCACCTGGAGCAACAAGCATGTTTTTGTTGTTGTTTGGGAGAGAGTTGGTACATGATACAAATGGTTCAAATGGAAAACACTGGTCATGTTTTGGAGAATTTTTGGGCACGGAATGATTGACTTGGTGAAACTATGGAATTAGTTGTGTGCAATCTCAGATTGATTATCTCATGCTTGTTGTCAACATCCGCAAAATTATCTAGGAACATGAGGCTTTCCTAAAATAGAGCTACCCCAAATCATCCAAGTCATTAGGCCATTTAGTATTGAAACATATCGAAGCCCATGATTGAAGGACCACCATGTTTGGAAACCTCCATATTATAAACAAGCTATTCTTATATTGAGCTTGGCCACCTCTTCCAGCATCGCTGGGTCTTCTCGAATTTTCCTTTGCACCTGCCGCAGCCAACCACAGTCTGGCGGGGGCAAACCATCAAGTGCCCAATAAGACTCATGTTTTTGTTGAGCAGGCATTCCACGATTTTTGTGCTCCGAGTTTGCAATGTAGCGACACGCGCCCATAAGGTGAAGGGTATATAATATATCTCTTCAGCACACTGCCTCTACACAGGGCTGAAGCTGTCCAGAGTGAAACATACAGGCCAAAAACCCTGGCACTCCAGCGACCCCAAAACGCGCTGTCGCTTGGCCAAGAAAAGGTGGGTTTAAGCCTACAAATACTGCTGAATTCATGATCATTCATATTAATTCATCATTTACTACAATTCGACCGGTTGTCATGGCTGTCAATGGCCATCAATCAGCCCCAATTTCAAGATCTGGGTCTGAAAATGGTGTATACGCCCAAGTTGCCTCCAATGTTCATGGGAAAATTGATAGAAAATTACGAACAGTGGATGATTTTTGGGTACCCCCATTTTCAAACCCTTCTTAGAACATATCCAGAATCGCTGCCAGAAGTTCATCCTGTCGCCCGCGGCGTGACAGGAACCCCTTCATCAAGGTGTGTTTCCGCACGCGCAGCGGCTTCCGGGCACCTGTTTCAACACCTGAGCAGGGGCTGCCGGGAATATCCAACCGGTCAGAGGCGCGTTCCTGGTTGAAAATGGGGGGCTTGAATATGGGTTTGGTACTTGACAAATTAAGGATTTTGCCCCCATGAAACATGGGTCTATCCATAAATGGGGTACTGTGACGTGGCCAGAAATGTGTGCTATGTTTTTTTTATCATGCTTTAACCCATCCCCAATACGATTGGTTTACCACATCTTGGATTTACCATGCTAAACCAAAGTGGCCCTTTTTTTATGGGGGAATGATAGACCACTGGATCTTGGGGTACCCTACTCTTGAACAAACCCAGGAAGAAGATGTAGGAGACCTGTTAACAGCTGAAAATGTCAAGGTTCCCCCTATGATTTTGGAAAATTATGGATGTTTCTGATGTCTGCGGGCATTTTCCCAACATGTTGATGTGTTCCAATTTCCAAACGCATCCCAAAATAAAGGAATGGCAAAGCGATGCAAAAACGTGATGCAATCCGCCTTGAGCAATTCTCACCATCGACAATGCAGCGCGGTCGTTTACATAGTAGGCTGCCAGCTGCCTGCAGCAGCTGGGTGGGTACTGTTGGGTTTTGGTCATGTGCGAATATATGCAAGAAGCATCTTTTCAGAATCCTTCCCAATCTAAAAGAGGCCTCAACAAGCCAGCCAATTGCGCGTGTCAATATTGGCCACATCCATCAGTCCTGAGTTGCAGGCATCAAACATCACAGGAAGGAGAGCATCTGCTGAACTGGGCGCTGAAGAGGGATTGTGTGGCCAAAGCCAAGGCAAGATTTGAGGAAACAAAACTTAGGATGTTGAATGCGGAAAAATATCAGTTTGCACCGCCTGCACCATTCATGATTTCTTTTCTGTGTATCTGGAAATGCTGCCACACTTTGAGAAGCTGACAGAAGCTGAGGGCGTGTCGGCTCCGACAACTCCACAGACCCCGCATCCAGTCACAACTCATCAAGGAAGCTTCAGGAACCGATCCAACCTCCGGCCTGGAAGTTTCAATGATCCCCTCTGACTCTAACCCTCTACAGCACCCTCTGGCATACAAATGTATTATTTTCATTTATTTTCCACGTATGGAAAAAAAAACATTTTTCATTGACGGGTGATTCTCCCACTACTTCCGTGGGATTTCCAATCAGACCAATGAGCAGGTTTGTCCTTAAAATGAGCAGGTAATTACCCGAAAATTGCCATTGAAATTGGAAAAATGCTGAGAACCCATATTTTTTTTTAAACACCCCATTTGAGACATACGAATATATTGATTCCCTGGATGTGTGCAACCCTCTCTGCCTAATATGTTAAGCCCCTCCCGGTCCCGGTATATGGTGCGTCTGATATGTCAAGCCGCCCAAATTTCTCTTGACAGAATTGATATCCATCCGAAAATTCCAAAAATAAATCATTAGCCAGTTGAATGATCTAGTGAATCTAGTTCTTCCATGTTTAGCCCCTATGGTTTCAGACATTTTGGGGCAACTCAGGGCCCTTTTGCGCCTCAAAGTCGTCTACTTCGTCCTTCCGCATCGGTGCGCCATCCACGGTTCCAAGCCTCCTCTGACTGCCGCAGCAGCTCTTCGAAGCGCCTGGAAACCGCCACGCGCACGGAAAGGTCGTCAGGGATGGCGACCTGGCGGAGTTGCGGACATGGCCAGCTATGGGCGAAAAAAAATAGCTATAGTCGGTATAGGGAACCCCCAAATAGATAGAAAAGGAATTTATCACTTCAATCGGATTTTTCTTTTCTATCTTTTTGGGGGCTACTATATGCTATTGGAGTACTGCATCCCTTATGGGAGCCTGTTTTTTGCCTCTCCCGCAGACCTGAGTTGAATGATGGATGCCCTCTGGCAATTTGACATAGCTATGAAGAATAGCCCCTTTATATGGTTTATTACATATCAAGAATATCCAAAAATTGTAGTTTTCCATGGCAAACGTTAAATGACCAAAGGGTAAATCCCGTTGAATCCCATATTTGCTTTGGTTGAATTAAAATGAATGAAAAATCCCATGAATATATCCATTAATCATCAGCTTTGTTGCTCAAAGAATCTAACATATGCTAAAATCACCATGTTTCTGTCCCCATTTGCACCTCAGCACACCTAAAATCGGCACCCGCTTTGGGACCTGAATGGCCTGGAGGAAGAGATTCCCGCGAGCCCGCTCCACCATCTGCAGTGGCGGCACATCAGCTGGCGTCGTCTCCTGGCGGCCAGGTTACTGTGGAAAAAAAAACTCATGTGCCTGGTGTCCGTCAGACCTTCAAAAATTTCTTGCTGTACTTGGAACAATGAAACCGGCAAACATGGCTTAAAATAGCTTAAAATATTTCGAATTATATTTGAAAAAAGATGAAAAAAGAACTGTTGATCATTAAGAAAAGATCATGAGGTTACAAAGCCGTTTGCCCATCTTGAGAAAACTGCTGCTCAACTTCCAACAGTGAACTGGTCCCCAGCCGCCTGCCAACGCGCAGAGGCTGCTCGGAAGAGGCCTCTGCAACTGAAGCGGAGCTCAACGGATTTCATGGTCCATGTCACCCTTTCAGGACACTTTGTTTGGGCAACGTCTCGGAACTCTTCGGAACTCTGTTCATCTGGGTATGGATCAATACCTATTAATACCATTTTGAGTGGGTTATTCACATCCATTTTAACCCAGCTTTTTTGATGTGAACTAAAAAGGGGTACTAGATGGTACTATTGGTTTTGACACACTGCCATCTCTTGGCCCAGCCCAGCCACCTTCATCTTCATTGACAATGGGCCTTCCAAGCACCTCCGCCAGGTGTCTTCGGAGCTGCCGGTAGCGACCCGTCTTGGGCCACAGCGCCAACATGCTCAGGTCACCGTGATGGGGGCAGCGCACCACCTACGAATTTCGAACCACCGAGGAAGGATCATCCTGGAAATTTGTCAATGGCCTATGTAAGGGAATATCCCCACAAAATATGGCCTTATATGGTACAGTACCTCCATTTTAGGATCCTGGAATTCCCAATTTGGGTGATTTGAAATGAATTGCCTCAATGATGTTAGACATATTAGACTCAGACATGTGGGAATTTGTTTGATGTTCTCTACTGATTTTCTGATATTGATGTTCCAGTGTTGGATTCTATCTACTCCGGGATGGATAGAGATAGAGATAGAGCTACGGATAGGTTTGAAATGGTTTGGAGGTTTGTCCTGAGAATCGTGGCCTCCTTTGAATTGTGGGTCCTCCTGAACCTTTCTTCAGATGTTTTGTCACGCTCGATGGATGTCATTTTGGAAGGACATGATGTTCGTGCCATATCAGGTCTGATGTGGCCCTCTCGGTCCTTCACATTCTCTTGAGATTTGCACATACCCCGGGCATATTCTGACATATTCTGACACATTCTGACCCTCTTTGGCTCCATCACCAGGCCCTTGTCATCCCCGGGCATCCATATATTTCTTGGCAAAACCTCCCCGTGGCGAACCTGCAGCACCTTGACGTCGGTGTGTGAGGCCTTTCCATCCAAGGGCTCCTCGATGGAAAACGTGTCACCCTCCTCCTTCACCCGACCACAAACAATGGCCCGATACTCCTGCGACGGTCCACATCTTCCGGATGGGGATCCAATGATAACGAATAGAAGATCGAATTATATGAATTATATATAATAATATATAGGATACTATAGGTAAATCCTATGCTACATCGGAAGTAACAAAAACAGGAGTACACAGGGTCATATGACATAATAATTATAGGACCAGCAAGATAGGAAGGGAAAATCAATGGGGGACTCGAATAAACTTGCATTAGGGTTGCATTGCTGCCAACCTGATGGGGGTATGAAAATGTGTTTCACAGCTAGGTGCAGTGATTTAGTCGGAGATCTGCAGATACTTTGTCAGGAAGTGGTTTCCAGAACAAAGAACCAGCAAGTTCAACTCATTTCAACCTTCCAAAATCGTAAAAAATACAGTATCATCTTCATATTCTGGCACCACCCACCCCATGGTCGCCGTCGCCACGGGCCGCCCACCTTCTCCACCCTCTGCTCCGCGAAGAGTCGCTTCAGCCGTCGCGCGGCCTCCAGGGATGTGGCCACCAGCAGGGGCCCAGCCACACGGAAGTCCAGGCGATGGCAAACTTTGGGGCCGTTGCAGGGCGTACCTGGACGGTGGGGGCGACCACCACTGGTGGACCAAAACATGACGTGCTACAGATACCACAGGAATTTCATGCTGTTGACCTGGTGTTGAGAGAAGAATTGTTGAAAAAATACGGCCACAAGTTGGAGGGAACAACAACTAGAACATGGAACAGCGCAGCCATTCTCCCGAGAGAACGGGCAGGTAAACATCTTCGTACTCGTCCCTTGTCGTGGTTGGCTGCTGGGGGTGTTCATAACCACCCGGCCTTCATCGGGAGGTGGAACCACCATGGGCAGGTAGTCTTGGAAGGTGAAGCGTTTCTTTTTGTGCGACTGCGTCCATGGCACGGAATCCAAACCAGCGGGTTTGTTCACCTGCAGTCATCCCAGTCATCCCTACTGGTTGAGAACAGGATTCCCATGATTTGTCAGGTCATAGTCATTCATAATCCCTAATAAACCAGGTATATTATGAACCTCCATACTTATATATAATCATCAACCAACTGAGGTTTTGTCGCTGCTTAATTGATGTGGTGCTTTCACTTTGGCAGTTTTGGGAGTCAGCCGAACACCGAGCCCGTACTCATGTATGATCCCCAAGGATAGCAGGTGGTCAGGGATGGGCACTGGGCTATTTATCGATTCCTAGCTTCACTTGGATACAGTAGTTTCATGTAATTCCCACAACCCAGCCACGCCAACTCTGGGATCCCACACCACGGCCAAACCCATCTTTGGATCGCTGTGAAGCAAGCGAATTTGCGCCTGACGGATCGCTGCACGAATCAAACAATGAAGCTGCGGCTGATCAGCTGATCGTCTCAGCCACTTTGAGCTGTCAAGGTGAGGTGAGGCTCGTACCGCTCCCATCCCCCGGCCTCCTCTCTTGTGCGGCGCAAGTCGTTCCAGTTGTGCAAGCGCTTCCTGAGAGCTTTCTGCTGTCATATTAAAGCGACAGTCAAACGACTGGGATCAGTTATATTCTCAAAGTTGGTATACCCCCAAAAGCACCAGTTTAGCGGGGAAAGTGATGATTAAGCAGTGGATTTCGGGTACCCCATTTTCAGCCAAACCCATCATCCAACATCATCAATTGTTCTGCTCTCGTTGTCAACATCAAGCATGCCACCATCCAACAAGACTCCATGGGAAAACCTAAGTCTGTCTGGGGAATTTGAGATAGACTCTATCTGCAAACAGCCAAGTACCCGGCAAAGCCAAGTCGTCCTTGACAACCCCTTGGGACCCTCCAACCGTCATTTATATCCCTATCCCAGTCCTTCTTCATACTTCTCGATCGTATTTGATGGTATTGCCTACTTACTGCCACATACTGCATTACATAAATTCGTTTTTGTTACTTTCACCCCTGATTTTTTCGGTCAAGATCCCCATTTCGTAGATTAGTAGCAGACCTTCCCCGATCACCACAGCCACACCGCAGCACCTCCGCCGAGTATCTCCAAGTCGTCGGCGATTCGGAGTGCATCTGCCCCCAGGTGCAAGGTCACGGCATCGCCTGAGGATGTCAAGGCATCCTAACGGGTGATGTTACGCAGGAATGGCTTGAACCAAGTCATTTAACCCTCTGGTAGTCAAACATGGCTGGAAAAAAAAAAACAACTAAAACTAAAGAGAGGTTTATTGTTGGGAAAAGCATCTACAAATGAGGGATTACAGTTGTTTATTGGATGTTCTTTACCAGTCAAGGCACTCAATGTTTGAATGATGCCTAGCCAAATGCCCGCAGGCAACTCGCAACTTATGTTGGCCGTGAGTCTTGGCACACCCAAGTACCCAAAGTCTACAAGTATTCACTGTCTATTCTTCTATATATGTATATACATGTTACATGTGCACATCTGCAAGCTGTGTGGAAAAAATGCATGATACACCTGTACATATATATATATTATTATTATTATTATTATTGTTATTATTATTATTGTTATTGTTATTGTTATTGTTATTATTATTGTTATTATTATTATTATTATTATATATTTTATTATATTAAATATATATATATATATATTACACATATATCCCAATGATACTCCTCTTCATTGCCCCACCTGGCTGAGCTGCAGGGGCATCCGCGGCAGTGACCACGCAGCCGTTGACGTGAATCCGGCCCTGTCGAAGCGCTGTCCTGTCGATGGCTTTCCATGGCTTCGCTGCTGATGGTTCCCCTTCAAAAATCCAAGAATGGGCTCCGATCGTCATGTTCGAAGACTGAGTATTTCACCACCATCTAGCCACCATCTACCTACCATCTAACCACCAAAAAGTTGTGTTTAAAGTGTTTATCCCCTGAGAAATGGGCAAATTTAAAGATCCCAGTTCTATGGCACCAAGAAACGGCCACAAAGTTTGGCCCATATCCCATCTTTAGGCCCAGAAGTTTGGTAAACCTCAGAAAGCCAACCTACCCATAAATGGGTTCTTTTATTTCACTCCATGCCATCATATATCATCCCCATATCTCCATTTACACCACCATGAAGACACAACATTGTTGGTGGTTGAGCCATGCATCGCAAAAACAGACAATAAAGGGATCATTTGTGCAACAAGATGCAGATCTGTTGAAAGGCATGTAGTTGTCCAAAAATATCTACAAAAATGCATATTTTTCCAGTAATGGTCAATGTGGACAATGATGTTCCAAGCCATTGGACGTTGGGGGTTCCCACATCATGGAGGCCGCATGAGACAACGGGAGGCCTGGCTGCACTCTTCGTGGGCAGCTCATCAAAGACCATGACCAGCAGCTGCTGAAGGTAGACCTGCAGGACACCCGTGATCTCGATTTTGAACCCAAATCGTGATCCAAATCGTCTCTTTTCGAAGGTGTTTGGAGCCCAAAAACCACCTCCAAAAACAGTTTCAGAAGGTGTTTGGAGGCAGTAGGGATGGTGATTTTGCATGATTTTGCCACCAAAATGGAAGATGTTTGTCCCGACAGAAATGCTGCTACGAATAAAATCGTATATCGTCATCAAAATTCAGCCAACCCCCCCCCCGTCGGTGACCTGCCCAATGTTTAAGCTTATTAAAACCATCTATATACTAGGGGGTCACCTTGAAAAGGATGGTAAGTCCCCATGATTTTACCCATTTACATTTGGGGGATTTTGGGGGGGTTCTTAAAAGATGGGTATCGGGGTACCCCAAAATCATCCAAGTCATGGATGACCATGAATTAGTATCGAAACAACCATTGTGACTTGGGGTATCCCAATTTTAAGGAGACCTCCATGTGGGAAGTTCCCCACCTGCGTCTTCCTTCGAAACGTCTTCCTGGCCGCCTCCAGCTGCTCCGTCGTCACCACCGCACGCTGCACGCGGCCCGCGGCCCGCAGCGCGGCCCACTGCGCCGCGTAGCCGGTGGCACGGCGCGCCACGGGCGCGGGACGTGCTGGGGGGCTCCTGAAGGGCAAGGGATGCCGCTAAAACCCGCTAAAATGAGGAGATGGCTTCGTTTCAGAAAGGGAACCTGAACCAGGAGATCAACTCAGATCCACTAAGCTGATCTGCCAAAGTAAATTATCTGCAGACCTTGATCACCACACTTAGAAACGGATCAATGGGTGAACTTCCGAGGTCTAAGAAATGATTGATTTAAAAAATTATGTGTCTGAAATCTGGGGGACGCGGAATTGGAGGTTTTGCCATCCGCACTGGTTGTACTTTCTTGAAGACCCTTTAAAAACGCGTCAATCCGAGATCAAGATTCGTGAGACCTCTCAAGTAGAACGTTTTTTGGCCTACAGTACTGTACCAATTCTTGGCCTGCCACTACCATTCAACCTGCCGGAGTCAGTCCACCTGGCCTGGACCAACTCAAAGTGTGCTTCCAGGGCAAAAGCAGCATGGCTCTGAACGGTTTGATGTAAATTCATATCAGTCACAGCTGCCATCCTCCGATGGGAGGGACCCAGTGTTCCATCTGCCAGGCAAACACTCAGTTTCAATTACACTCAATTCGAAGACAAAAAAATGATGTATCCTCTGTAAACCTGCCATTTCCTTTTTGGAATGTTCGGTTTCAATCTCTTGAGATCTCTGCTCCTTGAGCCACAGGACCAATCAATGGGAATTTCAGGATCCTAAAATGGAGGTACTGTACCATATAAGGCCATATTTTGCTGGGATATTCCCTTACATAGGCCTTATATAGGCCTTATATATGGTAGGTACCTCCAATTTAGG
>Ga0126342_10017648_pt1 | contig 12320 bp, 8 predicted proteins | sample Cyp1metagenome_FD_92528 | JGI IMG/M metagenome (GOLD analysis project Ga0126342, IMG submission 92528) | Coral microbial communities from Lord Howe Island, Old Settlement Bay, Australia - Cyphastrea 1 metagenome | ecosystem: Host-associated > Invertebrates > Cnidaria > Coral ... | reverse complement strand
GACAGACCGACAGACCGACAGACCGACAGACCGACAGACCGACAGACCGACAGACCGACAGACCGACAGACCGACCGACCGACAGACCGATCGACAGACAGAGAGACATGGATCGTCACTTTGCGTGGCAGGCGTGGCACGTATGGGCACTGGGCTGGCTCTGGTGGCGCGCTCGGTTCCCACGTGCCCCGGTGGTCGCCGCGGCTTTTTGCGTGGCAGGCGTGGCACTTGGAGACATCCATCTTCGTTCACGTGGCAGGCGTGGTACTTGGTGACATCCACCTTCGTTTCACGTGGCAGGCGTGGTACAATTACTCACGCAGGCGTGGCGCTTGGCGACATGGATCGTTACTTTGCGTGGCAGGCGTGGCACGTATGGCACTGGGCACTTGGCGACATGGATCGGATCGTCACTTTGCGCGGCTGGTGTGGCACGTATGGCACTGGGCTGGCTCTGGTGGCGCGCTCGGTTCGACGCGTCTAAAAAACTGCGCTTGCCACGCAAAATGACGATGGACACGTCTAAAGTGCTGCGCCTGCCACGAAAACTGCAACGCATCTTCTGAAAACGTCGCAAGAGTATTGTGCCTGCCACGCAAAGCGACTTTCGACAAGGTACAAAACACGTCTGAATGTCACAAAATGCACACCTGCCATGCGAAACGAAGCAACGCAACGTTTGAAACCTCCAAAAATGACCACTTTTGCAAAACTTACCATAGGCACGGCCATACGGCCTCACGCCGCGGACGGTTGCGGACGGTTGCGGTCGTAAACGCAACGTCGAGCAAACACACGTTGAAACTCCGGACCCCCAGTGAAACCGGAACCCTTGCTACGCACTCGGGAAAAAAGGGACTGGGGATATATTTGTTTCTTTATATTATATATATATATATATAATCAGATGTTTTTCTTTTAATGAACCAGCTTAACAGAATGATAGGCTATACCCCGATGGTAAACTGATTGAGGTTAATGAAATATAATTATGATATAACTACTAACAAGCAATCGGATATTTCATGGGTATATAACCAATGACGATCTGGTTGGTGGTTTCAAACATGTTTTACTTTCAACCCCAAACTACTTGGATGGCTGACCAAATTCTTTAGATTGAAAACGCTAATCAAAGAAGTGTTTGTCTCAAAATGTGGGATGGGGGTCACGTGCCCCAAATGGGAATCTTAAACATCGAAAACAAAAAAATGAACCAATGAATAGTGGATAGGGTGTGTCAAGATAAAATTCACCATGATGTACCCAAATTATGGCAACTGAAATAGGCAAATTGATTTTCCAAAGCATTGGATTTTTGGGGTACCCCGTTTTGGACAAACCCGTGACCAACCCATCGTAAATGGAGGTTTACAGCTGGGAACACCTTGTCTATACATGGATATCAAAAAAGGATCTGGGGTAGTTTTTAAAGATTTCGACAATGATTGCACATTGCCGATCCATTGTTGGGGTTGAGGGTACATATCTTGAAACACAGGGCCCCATTCGGGGGGAGACCTGCTGAGGATGGAGGGCGCTAATGATATTGAATCCACAAGGACCTCATCATTCGTTTACGATGATTTATGACGGATCCCCAGATTGGCCGTAAGTATCACAGGTTCGCGAAATGAACCACACCATTTTTTGGGGACCGGCTGGACATCCATTTACCAGTTATTTTCATGTCAACTACAGGGTCCCAGGGTTTTGTCCCACAACCAAACATGATCATTTACTGGTATCCAGACGACACGTTGAAGTTGTTCCCCACGCATTTGTTGAAATTGTTTAAACTGTTTGGTGCTAGAAACCAGAGTGACCCTTCCAGAAAAGTTCGCACAAACACTTGTTTGTTTGAAACAACGCATATATCTCAGCTGGCAAAACAATGGATGAATATGGATGTGTTTTGGCCTGCCAACTTCTGAATCGACAAGAAATGACTTGAAAAATTATCGTGGACATTTTTTTTTGTGGCAGTTTATCAGCTTGCACTGCATCATTCCGGATCATTTGAACTGCCAGCTGTTGGATAAAGAGGCGCCAATTTGGCAATGTCACCTATACGCAGATGCACTCGCACAGCAATTAAACACAACAAACAAAATCGCAATTTGTTTCTAATTTTTGTTGTTTACAATGCAGGAACAATCAATTCACATGTCAAAACATCGTACCTGTGCAAATTGTGCGAATCCCATTTGCATAATTTTTGCACCACAGATTGCAGTCTGTGCTTTTATGCAGAGGCAATGTTGGTGGATTGCTTTGCTGACCATTGCCACTGTTGTGGCAACTTTCACTATTGCATGGACAATCTGGAGTGACTCATTTTTCTTCAAATCTTTAATGTACCAAAATACGATGATTGAAACCAATGCAACTTTTTTGACGTGGAATGCTTGGGGACTTCGGACTCCGCAAAGTACAATGAATGAAACAACTTCACAGATTGCTTCAACGACAACCACAACAGGCACCACAACCGCAACGATGAATTTGGAAAGTACAACAAACACCAGCATTTTGTCGCCCACAGCAGGGCCTACCAATCCAGCCGTGCCATCGACACTGACTACTTCAACACGGGTCACCGGCCTGCAAAATGCGACGTCCACCACCAGTGTGCCCGGATCATCAGCATCATCGGTCACCAGCCAGAATGCAATGTCCACCACCAGACCCAGATCAATGTCATTGAAACCAAACATTGTTTGGATTATGGCAGATGATTTGGGATGGGGTGAAGTGGGTTTATATCCCGCCAACTCTAAACACGGTCGCCTGCGCACTCCGTACTTGGATCAGTTTGGGCGTGAAGGGGTGGCCTTCCGCCACGCGTATGCGGGCTATTGTGTGTGTGCACCCAGCAGGATGAGTTTCTTCACGGGAAAACATAGTGGTCGATTTGTCGCCATGGGACTGGATGGCATGTCCTTGAGGCCTGAGCAGAACGTCTCCACGTTCCCAGAGGTTCTTCAATCAGCTGGCTATGTCACCGCTGCATTTGGGAAAACCTCGCCCTTGACCGCGCCCTTGCGTCAGGGTTTCCAGGTTTTTCTTGGACAGGTGTCGCAAGGACTCTGCCACAACATGTATCCCAGGCACATTGATCAAGGGAAGGGGCAATTGAATTTCGCGTTGTTCGGAAACTTTGCCAACAAATCACGGGAGCTTTGCATGGAAAATCCCGAAAGATACAATTACACCATTGACGCGTTCCATGATGCGGCCATGGCATGGTTAGAAGAAGTTTCAAAGGCTCCAGGCCCTCCTTTTTTTCTGTACATGAGCTACACCATTCCACATGCTGGTGGCTGGGGGGATTATCCCAAGATGCCGGAGTCGGGGCAGCCAGTGCCCTTGGACATGGGCTATACAGACAGAACCTGGCCCTCTGTCGAGCGAGATCATGCTGCAACTGTGAGCTACATGGATCTCAAGATCGGTCAGTTGATGAAACACTTGCAGACTTTGGGAATTGATGAAAAAACCATCTGTTCCTTAGTTGAATTAGGATTGATGTATAACTGTATAACACAATAAAGGAAAAACACACAAATTATTTATCATTTTTTTTCGGCATCAGCGAAGAAGGTGTTTCTTGAATTCGATTTCTTCCAGTTCTGTTCCTGGCGGATCATTTTGACCAAAATTTCAACCAATGATGCATGCGATAAAACATCTATGTTTGGATCCAATTCTTACTGCTAGCTGATTCAGCTGATCACATCTTTCGGACACAATAACAGTCTATAGCATAGCATTTTCGATCATTTTCGTTTGTCCAAAAAAAGGGCTATTGACTGCGTAGCACCGAGGCTTCTTCGCGTCTGACAATGGCGCACATTTCGAAGCCGGACATCGGATGGGTTTCTTCGATTCCACGGGTGGTTTGCCCGGCCACAAGGCGGGAATGTTCGAGGGAAGCGTGCGCTCACCCAGCATGGTTCGATGGCCTGGGAAAATTGCTCCTGGCCGCTGGTCCGATTTCCCCTGGGCTTTTTGGGATGTGTTCCCAACCTTGGCGTCCTTGGCAGGGGTGGAAGTGAAATCCTACAACTTGGATGGGGTCAACATTCTGCCCCAGTTATTAGGAGATTTAGGAGACGACAAAGACGACAATCAGATTCAGCCTGATCAGCCTGATCTTTCGCGTTATTTTTACTTCACTTGGGTGGGCGATGGTGGCCGTTTCATTCGCACCAAAGATCCCTTCATCAAGCGCAATGGGCCCGGGTACACTGTGCGCCGGGGTCGCTGGAAGGGCATGGTGCCGCATTGCCGAGATCAAGACCGGGTGAAGCCCAGTTTAAGGGACCGTATGCGGCTGTTCGACTTGGTTGAAGACCCACTGGAAACCAAAGATGTTTCATCTTCGAATCCTGAAATTGTGCAGGATTTGAAGAAGCTGGTAGTTTCCCAAAATCTCAGCTGCATCTGCTACCAGTGTTTCTGGCCCTTTCACAAGGCTCATCATGGCCGTGGCTTGCGAAAACAAATGCTGTGCAGCTTGTAAGGTGGTGGACTTTCAACTGGAACTGAGAACTTTTTGCAGGCAGGGATGAAAACACCAAGCTAGATAGATTTTTTATTGTATAACTTATATAAATTATATAAGGGAAGACTGTATAACAATAGCAGAATCATACATAATCTTCACAATGTATCCAGGATCAGATAGGCAGCGTCGAAGTTTTGGGCCCCTGGGTCTCAGCTGGATGATCGAAGAGGCACCGTTCATCCTCGGTGGAAAATCGCAGGGAGGAAATGGGAGGAATGGGTGCGTTTTTCGACTATCGTCTCCGCAGCTGAATTTTCTTAAAGGTCTGCCCAGTGGGTGGGCCCAGTTGCAGGTGGCCCAGGTCATTTTTTGATTTCCCAAGTTCGGCTGATTCGAATCTGGAACTGAAATAGCTCGTGAAAACGCCCTGACTTCGTCCCTAGGTAGATAAAAGAGGCATTTTCTGGTGAAGTGAATGGTGAAATTCACTCAACTTTCCACGGTTTTTGGTGCCGTTTTTTATGCCCTGATGGAGTCATGGAGATCTGGGGTGCGAGTCTCAGTCGAGATCTTAAGGGGAATTCAGTGATTTAAACGATTTAAGAAACAAAACACATAAAAAACTGTCCAAAAAAGATGGATTTGAGTAAAATATTTCATCCTGCAATAGTAAATTGGAAGCTTTCCCAATCTGCTTGGTGTTTTGCCCATGGCTGATGCCACTTGAAAGGGAAATCCGCCCAGACCATCACCCGGTGACTCGCCAAGGTCTGGTGTTGCGACACTCGGCTGCTCAGCTGCACATGGCGCTTTTTTTGGGGCTGGGGATGGTGGAATGACGTGCCATGGAAAAGAAGGTTGGATTTAAATGGATTTAACATGATTCAGTGATGAAAATTGGGATTTATAACCAGCTAGAGTCAGTTGAAATTCACCCATTCCACCCATTCATGGTTAGCATGAACCCAGCAGAGCCATGTTAGGATTCCATGGGCTATGCGGCTTGCAGCTGTGAGTCCCCCGTGAGATGCATCTCTGATAAGACGTGCGAATTTCATGGCCAGCCCATCTTTTGTATCAGCATAAAAATGCAGACATTATACATATGTGATATGTGTATATATATATATATATACATACACACATGTGAGTCATGGTACCCAAAGAATGTGGTATTTCACCATATCATTCCCCCAGGATTTATAAGGATTTATACACCCATGATAAGGATTTCCTGGTGCTGGGATGAATCAGCCATGGCACATGTGGTCCCAATCCTTCGCAGTGCCGTGCCATACCCTGCCAGGATGGGAGCCGTTGGCGAAGATAGTGCCCTGGGCGACCGAACTTGCCACTTTGATATGATTTCATGGTCAATCTTGAAGGGATTTTGGATAGGTGCTGAAACTGAAACCTCAACAAGGCTGAGTAGAGTCTTAATTGGACTATTCGTGTTCATATTCACATCATTCCCAGTCTTTTTGGTTTCTAGCTTGTAACATGGGATTTCAAAGATTGGAGGTGGATGATCATTGTTCAGGATTTGTCTCCAGATGAGCTTCCCATGTTTTTTCCTAGATTTTCCTCGAAAAAAGTGCCTTAAAACCTGTCACTCGAGGCCGTTGGGCCTATGACCTGGCTCCAGAGTTATGGGGTCGCGTAGCGGCGCGACTGGGCCCACGGCAGCCGCTGGGCGAACACAATGGGATTTGAATGGAGTTTTTTTGAGGCTTCGGGAATGGAAACTATGGGAATTCATGGATTTTATGGGAGATTTCATGGGATTTAGTGGGATTTAATGTGATTTGATGGAATTTGAATGAGATTTCAGTGGGATTTCATGGGATTTAATGGCTTTTGTGGGGCTTTATCCTTCAACAAATAGTGGATTGTTGTTTCAATGGAGTTAATGGGGATATATCAGGATACTGTATAGTCGGATACAATTGGCTATTTTTTTGGGGGAGATAGAATGGGTAACGGGAGATATAAACCTTCAACGCTATGTGATGGCAACGGGAATGGCTGGGAGATTCTAAACTTTTCTACGTGGACTACATGGAGATTTTTCGGAAAATCATTGAACCATTGATGGCTGGTCTTTTCCAGCGGTCGCCATGTTTGATCTGATTACCAGAGGAACATGATTTATCATATTAAAAAAACGGTGGATAACTATGATTCGTGAATCATGTTTGTTTCCACTTGGTGAGGCTTGAGATTTCATGAAACTGGGATGTACCATACAGTTTCACCAGTCTTCCCCCTATTTGACAGGGTCCATACTGAGGGGATGGCTTAGTGGGGATGGCTTAGTGGATTTCTCTGGAGTTGATGGCTTTCAAATCACCCATTTCCCAGCAGGTCAGATCCTCACACGAATGCTATTTTTTGAGAGGGTGGAATTTCTGGAAGGGTTTTATTTCAATCGGGATCATTGATAGGTGTTAAACTGTTAGTTTATGTATTTTGAGAGTGGGATTATTAGATTCCATGGGGATTGTTGTGGATCTAGTGGGATATGATTTCATTTTTTCTTACCTAAATATGAGATGAAAATCCTAAATTTCCAACAGAACCCTGCAAGAAGGGCGCCCCAGTTGTGTTTGTGGGTTTATGTTACCCGGTTACCCTGTCCAGTTATAGATGATATATTAGATACATCCACTATAAATCATAGCAACTTGCTATTTTGCGGCCCTGCCCTGAAGCTGAGGTTCATGCGTGCCTCTGCTGCGTGGAGAGTTGTCCTTGTGGGATTGGCTGATGGCTCTTTTGGTGCAGTTTTTTGTGGTTGACACATGTTGCTTCTCCATAGATGAAAGTGTTTTCTTAGATGCCGTCTGTTCTTTTCACATAAGTTTTGTTTTTCACAGATGTAATTTGTTCTCCTCACTTTTGATTCCTCTATGTTTCTTTTTTGGCCACTGATGTTTTTGTTCCAGAATACAAATTTTTATTTGACACTATCAAGCAATGAACCTCCAACCCCATTTGGAATGCCTTTGTCTATGGAGCTCACTGTGAAGACCTTGGATTCTGTGGGATACCACCTGTCAGGTTGCTCCTATCATTGGAATGACGACGAGTTTGTTTTGACCCATTGATATATCCTTTAGTCTTAGGTAGATCTTCATAGATCTTCAACATTCGGAAATCCAAAGCTGGGGTCTCCATGTAGACGTGAAGTTATTGCTCTCAGATCCATTTTGGACTTATGCCTATCGTAAGTTGGGTTGGTTTATTTACACTCTGGTACCCTAATTTGACAACGGACAATCCCCATTGATACATGTTTTTCCTAATACAGCTTTCAGGTGGAGTTTCCATTTACGTAGGATTTTCAGGTACAGATGCGTGGACTATTTCATATTCCCTACTTTTTGCGCTGGATTTATCCATGAAAAGAATGAGACTTTCCATTGAGATCTCGTTCTAAGGGCTGTTAACCTGCAGCCGGGGCCTTGTGCTGAAACACGAGAGGCTGGCGGTGTCCAAGTTGGGAAGAAGCAGATACAACTTTGGGGGACTTTGGGATGTTTCACACAATAAAAATATTGTGGGTAAAACAACAATAAACCATCCCCCAAATCTCCATAAATAGGTGCTATAAACCATTTCCAAATGGGTGGTTTATTATTGTTTTCCCACATTAATCATCATTAGTCATCTGATATCCTTTGCCAGTTCTTTGAAGATGGGTTACAAAACTCGCTTCCCGATTTCTTGAAGCCTCAAGATCCGCTTCCTCATTTCTTCATCCTTTTTGCCAAATGGCGGATCCTCAAATCATGTGCTTTGATCACGGAGGAAACAAGGTCCTTATTGGAGACTTGTCGGTTACCAAGGAGCATCTCTTTCAGACCCTTTGCCAAATAATTTAAATTCTTATTGTCATGCATTATCTGGTGGTTACCCTCCGGTTGTCAAGCCTGGCAATGGACATTTCCCATAGGTAAATCCTCTATGAATCCTTGAGTCGTCACTGCTAGATTTTGTTTAGCAGAGGGTAGAGATTGCTAGAAACAGAGAACATAAACTGTATGTAAACCGGGACATAACTTACCCTCTGGTAATCAAACGTCGCCCTGGAAAATCCACCATTCAAAGATTATTTTCCCAGCTATATATATATATATATATTATAATTACTGTGTATATATATATATATGTATATATATATATATGTATATATATGTATGTATGTATATATATGTATGTATATATATATATATATTATATGTATATACATATATATACATATGTATATACATACATATATACGTATATATATATATACACATGTATGTATGTATGTATGTATGCATAAACACACAGAGTATCATAGGTACAAACTATAATTTTGTTGGTGCTGTACCCAGATGCCAAAGTGTTGAGATGTCCTGTTCCAGGCATGTCCAACGCTGGAGCTGGGACACAATCTACGTGAATGGGATCCCCAAAAACATATCAGATGCCCATCCTGAAGTTTAGGTTTACACGGAGCATGTACCCTGGGTAAACTAACAGCTATGCCACATCACCATTTTGAATTGAATAGGTACATATGGGCAAATAATCTCTAAATGGGTAATTTTGGATAGCAAACTCTTAGTTTACTGGAGATTAGTCTGTCTATCTACTCATCTTATCTTCATGTTGTCTTTACCCTCTAAAGGTGTCTGAATCAGCGTCAATCTTATCTAAATGACATCAAGCATCTAATATTATAAGTGGTGAAAGGATAACCTGTCTGATTTGTTGTGATTCACCCGATTCAAAAACTCACCCGACATCGGACTGCAAGATGTCCGGTGGTCCGGCAGGGACCGGCTCTGGCACTTCTTCTGTCACTTTGAGGGCTACGCCCGCCGCTCCGAAGGAGGCAGAAACTGCCGGCTGGAAGGGAGGGAGGGACACACCATGTATGAGGTATCTAGAGGATGATTATAATATACATATACATTTCTTCCTTCCTTTCTTTCTTTCTTTCTTTATTGATAGGTAGATAGGTAGGTAGGAAGATAGGTAGGTAGGTAGATAGATAGGTAGGTAGATGGATAGGTAGGTAGGTAGGTAGGTAGATAGGTGATAGATAGATATGACATGTAAATAGAAGAGTTGCTGTTGCCGCAGGTGGCTCCTGGCATGGAAAGGTGCCCCAACTCTATTGGGAGCCTCGGAGATAGGGGTCTCACCATGGTGTGTGTGGATTTCAGGGGGCCTACTGAGCCATTTTTGGGGCCCTGAAAGTCATGAAAGACTGTGAAAAGTGGAGGATTAATCTTACAGGATGGGGGGATTTCAATGATAACCAGGGAAAATTATGATTTTTCCACCATTGGAGATGAAAGGTTCAACTAGCAGAAATGGTGGCTGAAAACCAATTGAGCCGTGATCTGAATACCATTGGGGATACTACACTACACTACACTACCAACACTACACTACACTAATTACATTACACTACACTACGCTACGCTACACTACACTACAGTACGCTACACTCAATTACAGGACACCACACTACACCAGGCGACACTACACTACTCTACACTAACTACAACTACAACTACAACTACAACTACAACTCAACTACAACTACAACTACAACTCAACTACAACTACAACTACAACTACACTACACTAATTGCATTACACCACACTACACTGCACTACACAACACTAATTGCATTACACTACACTACATTACACTACACCACACCACACCACACCACACTACACTCAATTACACAACACTACACTACCGTACCCCACATTGCATTAGATTGCATTACATTACACTACACTCATTACACCAACACAAATGCAACTGCAACTGCACTACACTAATTGCACTACACCACAATGTCACAACTACAATTCCACCACACTAAAACTACAACTACAGCTGCGCTACACCACGCTACATCCAGCAGTTGTGGGTGAGGTGACCGACCAGGTGACCACTGCAACCATTGCAGCCACTCCAAAAAAAAAGCTCCAACCACCTTTCGGTCCATCAGTGGATTCGCTCTGCCATCCGTGATTCACAACAACCAATCTCTCCTATAGGTTTCCTATTTTCCCCCAACAGCGTAAGCTAATGGGGTCTTCAGCTCAGAATAGCTCCGGTGTGGACTGGTGCAGGCGCCAGGTCAGGTTCAACGAGGTTCCGGAGAAGGCTCCGAAGGTTCCGGAGAAGGTCTGGGAGGCTTTGGTGCAGAGCCAGGTCAGGCTCAATAGGGTTCCGGTGAAGGTTCCGGTGAAGGTTTGGGATGCTTTGGTGCAAAGCCAACAGGGTTCCGGAGAAAATTGTGGAAAAGGAGGTTTTGGGAATCTTTGGTGCAGGGCCGGGTCAGGTTCAATAGGTTCAGCAGAGGGTTTCCAGCGCTTGGCTTCGCAGCACGCTTCAGAAAGACTTGTAAAAATAAGACGTCGCGGCTGTTGGGGATACCACCGAAGCTTATTAGAAACTTCCGCCACCGCCTTGTGCGGTACTACTGGTACATGCAGAAGCAAAGTGCGGATCATAGCTGTCCATTGGTTCTCTTCTTTGCCAGACTGACCGCTGGCTCCACAAGACAGTCAAACGGGTACGGTAACGGCATGCTTTGGATGGTTTCATTCCAAAATTGCCAGTGAGAATCGATAGGTCCTGTTGTGGGTCTTAAATTTCTGACACATCCCGTGCCTACCCAAAGAATTCAGATACAGCCATGGTTCATCAAACCGTCACATCATACTGATACCTTTCCCCCCAATATTGAACACCCTCTTGGAAAACCGGGTTGATTCCTGGATCGATTTTCGGAGACGGCCTAGGAACGCCTTTTCCGGGAGAATGCCCGGGCAGTCGAGGCGGGTTTGGGGCAGCGGATGACCCATCCCAGTGAGATATGGCGATCAAAACCCCCCTTTTGCATGTCTTTTTGGGGTTTACAAATCCATTCAAGATCCATTTAACATCCATTCACCAGGGTACCCAGATCCATATGGAGGATTTGGTAGTGGGGTGGGCCCAAATCGACTGCCACCCAAAACGACAATGAGGTGCTGAAAAAAATAGGGGGAACCAGAATCCACCCGGCAATTTAGGATATTTAGAGCGAACTGAATCCTAAAACCAGTGATTTTTGGTTCCAGTCGCAACTTTGTTGGATCTATAGGGGGCCGTTTTGCATTTGTTTGACGTGTTTGTGTTGGTGTGCAACGGGGGTTGGAACTAGACATGTCCGGGAGAGCTTGCCGATCGGACTTCATCATTCGCAACGGGTTCCAACCTGATTGAAATGGTTGCTTTTTATATATATACAGTATATACTGTGTATATATATATTCTATATACACATACACGTATACATACGTATATTTATGTATAATCTATCTATCTATCTATCTATCTATCCATCCATCCATCCATCCATCCATCTATCTCTCTATCTATCTAGCTAGCTAGCTAGCTATCTATCTCTCTCTCTCTCTATCTCTCTGTATATATATATATGTATGATATATATGTATGATATGTATGTATGTATGTATGCATGCATGCATGCATGGATGGATGGATGGATGGATGGATGGATGTATGTATGTATGTATGGATGGATGTATGGATGGATGTATGGATGGATGGATGTATGGATGGATGTATGTATGGATGTATGTATGTATGGATGTATGTATGTATGTATGTATGTATTGTATGTATGTATGGTATGTATGTATGGTATGTATGTATGGTATGTATGTATGGTATGTATGTATGGTATGTATGTATGGTATGTATGTATGGTATGTATGTATG
>Ga0126342_10017647_pt1 | contig 12320 bp, 13 predicted proteins | sample Cyp1metagenome_FD_92528 | JGI IMG/M metagenome (GOLD analysis project Ga0126342, IMG submission 92528) | Coral microbial communities from Lord Howe Island, Old Settlement Bay, Australia - Cyphastrea 1 metagenome | ecosystem: Host-associated > Invertebrates > Cnidaria > Coral ... | reverse complement strand
GTGTCAAGTCATTGGTTTCCATTGGTGGCTCCACTCCGGTTTCGGTTCCATGTTGCGGCACTTGTACGGAGTGCAGCGCCTCAGAGTCCCAAGCTCGTTGCACGTCAGCGGTCAGGCTGGCTTGATAAAGCCGACCAGCTGTGGGTTCCAAGGCATGTTGCAAGTCCAGCAGCGTTCAACATTCTAACCATTCAATCCCCGGGTTGGTTCATGGGAATAGGGTATTATATTATAGTACCCAAATGTACCACAATGTACCCAATATATTGGAAACAATCATAACATCCACAACCCATTATTTGAATCCTGTCAGCCAACCAGTGCCCAGGGTTTTGCATGTTTGGGGGGTTTGTTTGGGGGGCGAAGCAGTCAGCGAACCAACCAGTCACCATACTAGTTACTAGGACAGGGGGCGTCACGAATCTTTTTCGCTGGAAGATCACCTGGAGTTGCCTTCGCTGCTTGCTGAGGAACATTGGTCAGTTTTCCTCTGCAGCAGATTTTCAAGGTTTCCAATGGGCAGCCAGTTCCACGCAATGGAGCTACGAGAAGGTGTCGAGAGATATGAATACATTCACAATATTTATGGATGTTAATTATTCCCCGAACAGTGTGTCCACACTGAGGGGTTCTTACGGAACGGGTAAAGGCCGGTTCTTGATCAGGGTCCTCAATCCGAGTTCCCGCTTTTTTCCTGTAAATTCTTGCATAAAATGGCTCTTGTGTTTTGTCCAAGTGCATTTCGACTGCGCAGGCTCGCGCAAAATGTGGGTCGCGGTCTCGGTCTGCGGCATTTTACTTGTACAGTTAAATTTCTTGTGACGTGTCAAGGTGGGTTTCGACTGCGCATCGTGCGCCTAACGTCTGTGGCGCAGCATTTTCCCAGAATTTTTCGCATAAAATAGTTCTTGTGTCATGTTCATGTGCATTTCGACTGCGCAGGCTCGTACAAAACGGTTGCCCCGGTCTTGGGGACATGTAAATTCTGGCGTCAAATGGTTCTTGTTTTCGACTACGCAAGGTCGCACAAACTGTGGGTCATACTTTTCATCATCATCATCATCATCATCCTCCTCAACATTATCATCCTCAATATCATCACCTCCCGCCTTCTCAACATCATCATCCTCCACCTTTTCATCCTCCACTTCATCTTCCGCATTATCATCATCATCATCATCAACATCATCATCATCATCATCATCATCCGCATCCTCCTCAACATCATCATCCTCAACCTCACCCTCCACCTCATCATCCTCAACATCATCATCCTGCACCTCCTCATTATCATCATGATCCTCCCCAACATTATCATACAGTATCCTCACACACGCATTGTTAAGGGTCTCTTGCCGGCACAATGTATTTTTTACATAGGCCCTTTGGTAGCCTGAACTCAGATTGCAGCAAAAGTATGCACACATGTGACTGGTTGGTGTGGAAGATATTCTTGTTGGATTTTTGTTCCCCAAAATGCAATGATGATCTGAGGAATTGACTGAGTTAGTCAGTAGTCACACTTTTTGGGTGACTCTACCACCAACCAGCGAGCGAGTATCAGATGCGGCTTCCATTGCGCTTGGTTGCTCATTGCCGCCCTTTGAAGATTCCGCTGTTCCTGAGCCTGTGATACCTTTGGTTGCCTTCTTGGGGAGCTTCTTGCACGTTCAAATGTGTTGGGATGATTTACATGGAATTACCTGCAATGTGGCAAACCCAATCATAAAACTCAAAATTTGGAGGGTTGATGTCACCTATTTCTGCTGAAATTGGGGATGGTTCATTGGCTGTACCACATTATTCAGGATGCAACTGGGCCATGCCCTGCTGTACGCTCTGGAAATTTGCTTCAAATCTGAATGGGTGATACCACACCCACAAATTTAGCCAAAATATAAGTACAAACATCCTGGCTGTGAGTGACGTTTTTGCAGAGATCATCCGAAACTTGATCAATTTCACCTTGGAGATGTATCATCATGCGGTTTAGTGCCTTGTTTTGTGTCACAGGCTCCTTGCACTTTAGGATGGGCAAATCTGCAAGCCTGACCGGAGTCGCCGCAGTGGTTTTCACGAATTGGCAAGGTTGACAAATTTCATGGGCTGACTGGATGTTGGATCATTTGTTGAAGTCGAATCTGTCGTGTCCTCCGCACGGTATTCCTGGTCAAAAGTAAAGCTGGCATTGCCAACCATCTTTTGGGCACGAGCTCCCTGTACAGTGGTGCTTTCACCTTCTCTGCAGCGATAGTTCGCGGAAACACTCTGCAGAAGAGGCGTCAAGTGATCACGTATTGAAAAAAGGGGTGCGTTCAAGGCAGGGATACCCACCCTGCTGCATGGCCAGTGTTTGGTGGTGAGTTGGACATATAGACGTCGTTGGATGAGTTGACAGATAATTTCATGGATCATGAGGACTTGCGAAGTGAAACCTTGATAATGGGGTACTTAGTTGGATGCTCGTGCCACTTTGGAGTTCCACGTCAAATTGCGTCTTCCTGGGCCACCTCTTAGATTCCACCTTCTACGAAGGTAGTTCACAGTGAGACATGTTCTCTCCCTCGGTGCAGGTAAGTTCTGAAGCGGTGCTGGAAACTATTCAGGCGGTGCTTCCAGTTCTTCAATCAGCAGGCACACCATGGCGTGCGCGTGGGGCTCTTGGACGCCCTTACCGAAACAGTGTAACTTTGATGAGTGGTCCATGCAGCACCCTGGAAGCACCACTTGAATTCTGCAAATTGGCTTCAGGAGCAGCAAGGGTTCTACTTCTGTGAATTGGATGTTCTCCAGCTTTTGGGTTGTGTGTAACGCTCAGAAAGCACACGTAGCCTGTGCATGTTGACATTATTGGTAGGTTTGAAAGTCACTGTATGTCACTGTGTGATGTGAAAATTGTGTAATCTCATCACGAGATGCGTGCATCATATCATTGCGGAGTTTGTGGGGAACCTTAGCCGCTTCTGCTTGTACATAGATCCATGGCAGCACCGGGGGAAGCTACGGCGGCGGAGATGCCGGGTGCCTCTACAAACACGGGTGGCTCGGGTGGCTATGAGCCAGACACCACGGCCTCGAGAGAAAATGTGTACCTCCTGTGTTATTCATTCAACCAGGACCCTGGTTTACTACTGCTACAGTCTACAGCGCAAAAAACTTGGAAAACGAATTGGCTGAGACTCTTGAAAATGAAGAGCTCCTTAAAAGATGAGGTTAGAACCCGGAAGAATTTTTAACTTTTGCCTAGAATTGGACAGATTCAACTTCCGTGGCAGGACTCCTCCTGCTTCGTTTGTGGAACCACAGCAGGCTTTAGAGTCTTCAGCTTGGACACCTACAAGGACAGGGTAACAAGGCACACTTCCATCCATTGGACATCAAGGCAAGCTAGTGAGGTACCTTTGTCCAAGGATCAGGTTCTCCAAAATCACATGGTTGATCAGATTGACCATCACTTCCCCAGTTGAAACGGCTGTTGGACAAACCCAAATCTTGGTAGCCTCCAAATTTAAAGTGATCCGAAATTGATGGGTAGTACCCACCAACTTCTGGGTGATGTTCGCACCAAAGTTGCCCAGGACGACAGCAACGGGGATGGCACGGCGATCAGAGAGCGCCTACGTCGCGACCCGCACCCCCACCCACGGAGTTCTGTGATGCGGGTAGCCATGCTGATGCGAAGCAGTATCTTGGATCCACATAGGGAAACGTCAAGAACTTGGAAACGATTTGCGTTTTTTTCTGCAGTTTCGTTGGTTAATCAGATTCATGGGTTGGTCCCAGGATTTCACACCTAAATGGCCCTTAAGGAACAGACAAACATGTATAGCTAGGATTAATCCTTTGGAATTGGGATTCCCCTTTCTTCAAGACCAGTCATCTGCGAATAATCCAATCCCTTGGTCAAAGTACTCCCCAAACGATACCTGATACCTTTGTTGAGAATTGGATTTGGGATACCCAAGATCATAAATCATAAATCTCGGCCTAGGCATCTTTGCAATGGTGAACCAGACCTTTGAAACATCAGGGGAGCCAGCACCTGGTTGCGTGAACAAGGCGCGACTGAATGCTCAACGCTGTGTCAAGATGTGCTATCGGGGGAAAAGGGATTCATCAAACAGTTTATCCCCATCGTTTGGTGATATATTGTCATATGGCGGATGAAAACCAAAAATCCTAATGTCTATCTGGAAGCAAACGCATGTTGTACCAGCTGTTTCGAAGTTCACTCGGGCACAAGGGTTTTGACAAATACACATGTATACTGAGGTAGACTTGGTCTGAAGGCGATGGAGAGAGATAATGATATATATATATATATCACCGCATATTCCCATATGATTGTATCAAACATTACAACCCGGACATGGTCAAATATCATGCAACATTACTACCACGCATATGTATATTTTTTAAATGAGAAAAAACAAACAAAATAATTCAGTATACTTTTTGAACAACAAATTCTCGGAGATGGAGGTGGAGAGAGAGAGAGAGAATTGAAAAACCAATGATCACACACACGCATGTAGTATATGTAATGTATGTAGTGCATGTAATGTATGTAATGTATGTAATGTAATGTATGTATGCAATGTATGTAATGTGTAATGTAATATAATGTAATGTAATGTAATATGATGGTATGTATTGGTATGCAATGGTATGCAATGGTATGTAATGGTGTGTAATGTATGTAATGTAATGTAATGTAATGGTATGGTAATGTAATGTAATGTAATGGTAATGTAATGTAATGTAAAGGTATGTAATGGTATAAAATGGTATGTATTATAACGTATGTATGTAATGTAATGTAGTGTAGTGTAATGTAGTGTAGTGCAGTGTAATGTAGTGTAGTGTAGTGTATGTAATGTATGTAATGTATGTAATGTATGTAATGTATGTAATGTATTTAATGTATGTAATGTATGTAATGTATGTAATGTATGTAATGTATGTAATGTATGTAATGTATGCAATGTATGTATGTAATCTATGTATGTAATGTATGTATGTAGTGTAATGTACTGTAATGCAATGCAATGTACTGTAATGTAACGTAATGTAATGTAATGTTTTGGTACGATACGGTAAGGTATGGTATGTTTTGTTTTGATTTGTTATATTTTTTTATTTTATGTATGGTTTGGTTTGGTTTGATTCTGTATGCACGTATGTAATTTGATGCAATGTAATATAATGTAAGTTTTTTTTTTGTTATGTTATGTTATGTCATGTTAAGTCATGTTTTGTTAATGTAATGTGCTGTATATAATGTGATGCAATGTAACATAATGTAATGTAACGTAACATACCGTAATGTAATGTAATGCATGGTAATGTAATGTAACTTAATGCAATGTAACGGTATGCCACGCTTTGCTATTGTATGTTATGGTATGACATGGTTTGCTATGTTATTCTATGGTATTTTATGGCATGGTATGCTATGCTATGGTATGCTATGTTATGGTATGCTATGTTATGGTATGCTATGCTATGGTATGCTATGCCATGGTATGCTATGCCCTGGTGTGCTATGGTATGCTATGCTATGGTATGCTTTGGTTTGGTATGCTTTGGTTTGGTATGGTTTGCAATGTTTTGCTATGGTATGGTATGTATGTATAGCATTATTCTTTCCCATATCCTTTGTGACTTTGCAGACTCCAGGTGCAAATCTGGGAGGAGCGCAAGCAGAAGGTCGTGGCAGAGCTACGCTGCCGCAACGAGGTGAAATCCGTGGCCTTGCACAAGGCACCGAAGACAGCCGTGGGTTTGGGCCAAAGAAAATTTATATTATCAACCAATGTACACGGAGATGGCGATGGAGAGAGAGAAACCCATGTACACACAGAAAGATGGATGGATGGGTGGATCGATAGATAGGCAGACAGACAGATAGGCCTTTTACCGCCCAAAAATGTAATTTCGGGTTTACTACTGTAGAATACCGCCAATAAAGGCAGTTGTAACGAGGAACATGATGGCAAAACATTGGATGGGTGGAGCTACCACCTGTCATAGCTGATCGGAGTCATCAAATACTCCAAGAATTGGTTCTGGGGCTTGGCACCCAGCCCCCTTTATTTTGGGGTATATATTCCTTGGTTTCGCGGGACAAGTTTCCTTCACGTCAGTTGAACATAGTTCAAGTAGATCTGCTCCCAGAGCGGAGCCGAGGACATCATCGTGATGGTCTGTGAGTACGTGATCTACGTCTACACTTCTGGTGATGTCAAGGCTGCCGTCTAGGTTAAAAATGAGTTTCGCTAATGGGGTATACGGTATAGTCAACGATACGGCCGATACGGGTGGGATTGCAACCGTTCCCAATTGCTGGCTTAGTGTTTTGTTTGTCACATTACTGTAGTTCTTTTTCGCGCTGCTTGTTGGTGTACTATTTTAGTTACAGTTGCATCATTGCAACATGTGTGCTGCATGCGTTCCTCTATACATTGATTCATGTTCTTCTTATTCTTCTTCTTATTCTTCTTTTTGTTCTTCTGTTCAAAGAGTAAACATTGAGAATCAATAAACCCAAGAAGATAAAACACATACATGCATACCTAATGAATATGAATAGATAGATAAGATAAGATAAGATAAGATAAGGGATAAGGCAAGGCAAGGCAAGGTAAGATGAGGCCAGACAAGACAAGACAGATAGATAGATAGACAGACAGATAGATAGATGGATAGATGGATAGATCGATAGATCGATAGATAGAGGCCATGAGCCTGGTCCCAAGACCTCCCAACGGCTTAGATGGTATGCTTTGCAGGTGATCCTGCACCTGGACACCGGCTCCAACAAGTTGGGTCTTTGTGCTGTGGCCACCGGCAGTGACCCGTGGCTCCTTTGCTGTCCCGCCCAGCTGCTTGACGTTCAAATCCAGGGAAAATCGGTGGGAGAAAATAGTGGTTAGTAGTGTACACATACGTGTAGGCATATGTCTGCAATGCATTGCATGCATGCATGCATGACAGACAGACAGACAGACACACACACACATATATATATATATGTAATGTTTGCTTACTTATTTATAAATACACACCCACACGTGCAAATAGCTATATATATATATATATGTATATATGTATATAATAGACTGTGAGGTCCCATGGCCTCGAAGCTTCCAGGGTTTCATTTTAGGGGGCTGGAAATGTAGGCCCTGTATCAGCGATGGTTCCAAGCCGAGCTTGTGATAGTATAAACACTACAGGATATCATATGATATTTATATACTGTTTCTTGATACCTATACCAGAAAACTACCCAAACATCTTCACATGCAACGCAGATGGTCCAGGAAATGCATCACGGCAGCTGGGATGACAAATGGGTTCTGCAGCCTTTTTGCCACAACAACCGCAAGCGTTTGGAACCCACAGTGGTTCAGCTACTTCTCTTTTTACCATGTCGGATGATGCAGCTGCCGCTGCGCCAGCTGCTGCAGTGCCAGCTGGAGCTGCACCACACACTCGTGGACAAGACCAGATGCCAGCCTTACGCGCAGCAAGGGCCGTGCTGAAGCAGCAGCTGAAAGAATCGACCAAAGAGATTCGCAAGGAGGCAGGTGCCACTCAAATTCCCATTCTTGTGGGAGAGATGAGCCCTGAGCTTGTCAACAGATGCATGTCAACAAACGTAGGCCATGTGACTGCATGCGCGCCTGTCAATATCTTTCCTGCCAGGTTCGCCGCAGATCTCGTCTCATGAAAAAAGCCCAAGGCTTAACGACGGGTGACCTGGCTTGGCTCATTGCTCGCCGCGCAGCTGAGTGAGGTTACAGCATTCATGCTTCCGAAAAGGATGCGGTTGAGCTGCAGCAGGTATCGTCCTCATTTTCTTCAAAAGCAGAAGGTGAGCTATGCATACGCCGAAGGCGTTGAGGTCAAGATCGATCCTTGCTCCCGTTTGGAAAAAGCCGCTTATTGGGTCATCAAAGTGATTCTTTGGAAAGCCAAGGGGCTGGGTGGGTGGACGGGTTTTCTTTTGGTTTGTCTTTTGTCTCTTCTCGCGGTGCATTCTTCGTCAATCCCAATTTCATGTGCCGAAATCACTTTGGGTGTTTTCACGAAAGGTAGCCTAGGCTACCTGAGTTCTATGTACTTTAGTACTAGTTTAGTACTGGGGGAGGTGGTTGGCCCTTTCCCGGAAATTGAGAGCTGAAAGGCTGAAAGTAAGGAATCTCCACTTAGGGGGGGCGTGCCATTGACGGTTGGCGTCGATTTTGCGGCACCATTTCTTGTGCATGTAGGCAAGGTGGAATGGGTTAAGGTGTCTCGATACATGTAGCTGTAACCTGCCTGGTGCATCGGCCTGTCCATCGGCCTGTCCATCGGCCTCATCGGCTCGGCTCCATCGGCCTCATCGGCTCCAGCGGCTCCATCGGCCTCATTGGCTCCAGCGGCTCCATGGGCCTCATCGGCTCCTTCGCAAGGAGACAGGTGCCACTCAAATTCTCATTCTTGTGGGGGAGATGAGCCCTGAGTGTTGCGGCTGGCCGTGGCTAGGGTGCCTGCGTTTCTTTCGCTTGTGTCTTGTCCTCCTCGTGGTGTTTGTCCCTGTCTTGTTGTATCTCTCCTCTGTTTCTCCCCTCGTTTGTTTTCCTGCCATCGTCGCCCTGTGCAGGTGCCTACATCGACCTCGAGCTCTACACGCAGCGGCCCCTTGGCTTGCTTGTGGTGGCTGCTTGCTGCTACTGCTGCTGGTGTTGCTGCTGCTGTCTGTTGTTTGTTGCTGGCCTGGCTGCTTCTGCTGGTTGCTGCTGCTGCTGCCGATTGCTGTTGCTTCTGGTGGCTGTTGCTGCTGCTGTCTTCCTGTCACTGTTGTTCTTGCTGCTTGTGATTGTTCTTGCTGTTGGTGTCGTTGTTGGTGCTGCTTCCGGACATGTCCATGTTGCTTCACCATGTTCATACTCTCTGGAGGGAAAAATGTAGCAACATTTCTTGCTGCAGGATTCCCGAGTGTCTAGCTGTGTGCTGACTGCACCTAATTGAATATTCAAGGAGCCGACTTCACTGGCCCATCCGTGTTACATTTTTCGTTCAGCAACATAGAAAGTACCCAGACCCATATAAAAACCCCTCGCCCCGAAATCAAAGTTGATTGTTTCATTGGACCTGGATCCGTGGCAGTGACGCTGTACTATATTTCGATGCCAGCAAGTCTCCATTCTACGAAAAACAACATTGATTTAGAGGGGCACGGGGGAGGATGATGGATGATTTCTATCCCTCTGCCTCTGATTGCATTTCGTTGCCTTTGCTTCTGCCGGTGCTTCTGCATATACCTCTCCGGCTTGTTGCTTCCATTTCTGCAAATCAGGTTTTGGGCCCGCCCCGGACACTCGTTGGGGACAGAAAAGGGCCTGATTCGGCAGCATGAGCCAGTGTCGTACTTGTGGCCCCTCCTTGTATATGTATATATGTATATTTGTATATATGTATACATGTTTATATGTATATGTATATATGAATATATGTATATATATATGTATATATGTATATATGTATATATGTATATATGTATGTAAATATGTATATATGTATACATGTATATATGTATACATGTATATATGTATATATCTATGTTTGTAAATGTGTATATATGTTTATATGTATACATGTGTATATGTATATATATATATATATATATATGTATGTATATATATATATATATATATATATATATATATATCTATGTATACATGTATACATGTATACATGTATATGTGTATGTGGTTTATGTATATATGCATTTATGCGCGCGCACACAGGCACACACACACAGACACATGCACACACACACAGACACATGCACACACACACACACATCTATAGATTAAACAGCGCAAAAAGGCAACCATACCATATTCATAGGATGTAACTTCCAAATTGTGCCTTCTTCCACTTTATGAATGACCAAAACAATTCTTGGGCCTAGTTATTTTATCCCAAGCAACAAGATTGTATGCAGGAGATTTTAGATCTTTTTTGTGGGTAAGTTTCGCAATCGGTCTCCGATTATTGGTCAGCAAACTAGCATGTTTGGCTGTTAGATCAGGGTAAACCCATGCAAATCCAAGGTTTTCCTTATAATCCACCGGCCAAACCTCGACTTCAAATCCCAAAATGCAATCATGAAAGGGGCTATCCTAATTGTGATTTAATCCACCAAATTCGTGGTTTAGAGGTCCCAGTTGTTGGTGCTTTGTATTGAAATTGCTCTTGTCAAGACTTAGGAGACCCAAAGAAATTGGTTTCCTATCCGAATCAATCGATTATATAGATGGATTTGAAAGTGTTCCGGCCGCTGAATTTTTGTGACATACCCACGCGGAGAAGACTCCCTTCTCTCAAGGAACAAGGGTGCCATCCGAATTCAATGTGGACAAGATGCGACAGCCACCCATGTTTTTCAGGCGCGCGGGGCACCCCTAGGCAGGAGTGATTCTGTTGGCAGCATGACCACTGCATATCACTTGGTGTTGAGAACCCATTGTGTCCCATTCTCATCTCCAACCATCAAGATATCGCCCGAACTCCATGAGTGGTTGATAGGTAAGCAGCATATTTCCAGGGCATTTTCTTCTTGACCTCCACAGTGACACACGCAGAAGCACATCAGAAGTAAGAGACCCCATTTTCAAGGCGATTCTACATGTTACACATCTAAATTTTGTGAGTGATGCCCTGAAACTTGTTGCTTACTGGTTGGCAAATTTGGTCACGGTTTTTCCCTTCTTCCTGCTGGTGTCATCAGCTTCATCAATTCAAGTTTCTGTCCAACTTTTTGTTGGTTTCCCATGGTTTCCCACTTTTCCTGGCCGTTTGGGTTGGTCTGAAGCTACGGTAATGTTCACAATCACATCCACCATTCCCTTGCCTCCAACATTTTCACATTTTCAGTGTTTTTTCTCACATATTCATTCAAAACTAATGTATTTTCAATCCATAGTTATAATATTTTGTTGTTGCACAGTCCTAGTACATACATTAGCTTTTCACCCTAACTTCGTGTGGCTTGGCTCAAGTAAAAGGTGCTTTGCAGGTGTACTATCTTTTGTGGCTAATCTAGGCTTTAACCTAGTTTCTACAGGTTATCAGCCGTATCGCCAAGCGATCGCTGGTTTCCTTTCGTCTCACACTTTTCGCTCTTACCTCCTAGTTTTCGCCATGTCTACTCCCCCAGCGCTCCCTGCCCCGGGCGGGAACGCCACGGCTGCTTTGGCACTGGTGAACACTACGCAACCGGAAGAAGTGGTAATCCATTCAGGCGCGGCAACTACAGAAGGTGACATGAGTTACCAGGAAGAGGACTTTGACCCATGCCGTTACGATCCACGCAGAGACATGCCAGGAGTTTTGGACTCGAATATTGATATCAGTCAACTCAACACCATCAACTTCAACAACATTGATCACCGTACCGCCCACGTGGCAGTGGTACAGCAAGGTGTTGATCCAACCATGGCAAGTCAACTGATGGCTGCGCAACAGCAGGCATTTCAGAGCGAGGCCAATGCACTTCACTCTGAGGTAATGGAACGTCAAAGGAATGCGCTTGTGAGTGAAGCTCGAGATCAACTTGCAAGCATCGAACAAAGAGCAGCCGACGAGATTTCCAGAAAGAACCTTTTGTTGAATGAGCAAGCCGCCCAGGCGATGAGCGAGCAGAAATCTGCCCACCTGCAGGTTCAAGCGCAGGATCATCGCATCAAGGAATTGAGTGCCGAACTGAATCACGTAGTCAACAGTGCAGGTATCTTGACATCGTCTGCAGAGAAGTCGAATGCTGACCTGCAGGCAGCCCGTTCGGAACTTGCAGAGTACCGCACTCAAATCGATGCTATGAATCAACATGCACTGAACATGCGAAGGTTGGCCGAATCTCAAAAGAAGGACTTTGAGGCAGAGATTGAAAAGCTTCGGAGAGAGCAGAAACAGTTAATCCGAAATTTAAAATCTCAACCTCTGGAGGGAACTCCTGGACTTGAAATCCATTATGGACAAGGACCTCACGTTCAGAAGACTTCGCAATCATCGAGACCAACCATTGAAGAGCTTGGTTCGGGTGACAAGAAGCCCAAGCACTCATCTGATGCAGATGATGAGCACTTCTTGGCAGACCCTTCGAAGCCGCCAGGATTGCCTGGTGGTGGACCTTCGGATGACGATGATGATGACATCAACGACAAGAAAGATCGCAAGAACAAGAAGGACATGAAGAAAGGTCGCAAAACAAGTCGCGGCCGATCCAGACGCCGACGTCGTCGGGATCCATCTTCCTCTCCTTCATCGTC
>Ga0126342_10017646_pt1 | contig 12320 bp, 14 predicted proteins | sample Cyp1metagenome_FD_92528 | JGI IMG/M metagenome (GOLD analysis project Ga0126342, IMG submission 92528) | Coral microbial communities from Lord Howe Island, Old Settlement Bay, Australia - Cyphastrea 1 metagenome | ecosystem: Host-associated > Invertebrates > Cnidaria > Coral ... | reverse complement strand
CAACCAACAACAATCAACAACAACCAACAACAACCAACAACAACCAACAACAACCAACAACAACCAACAACAACCAACAACAACCAACAACAACAACAACACCAACACCAACACCAACACCAACACGAACAACAACAACAACAACACCAACAACACCAACAACACCAACACCAACACCAACAACAACAACAACAACAGCAACAACAACAACAACACCAACACCAACAGCAACAACAACAACAACAACAACAACCAACAACAACCAACAACAACCAACAACAACCAACAACAACCAACAACAACCAACAACAACCAACAACAACCAACAACAACCAACAACAACCAACAACACCAACAACAACACCAACACCAACAACACCAACACCAACACCAACAACACCAACACCAACACCAACACCAACACCAACACCAACACCACCACCACCAACAACAACAACAGCAACAGCAACAGCAACAGCAACAGCAACAGCAACAACACCAACACCAACACCAACACCAACACCAACAACAACAGCAACAACAACAACAAACACATCAACCACAAATATAAAAGTGAGAGCAGCAACACTTTCATAATAATTCTCAAAGCAACGTCCAATAGTGAACCATAAGGAGACCAATAAAAAGATAGTTTGAATATATGTATTTACTTAAACCGGATGTCTACACAAACAAACAGATAAACATATTCAAGACATTGCCCTGCGGTCATTTTTATTTTACAATCATATCAAAACCGTTTTGACACGAGCGAAATAACTCTCAATAACCTGCTCCTAAGATAGCCACTCTGCAAAACAAATAGATGCAGCACTGGCATTGAGTGCGGACACACACACACATATATATAATATATATATATTTATGCATATTTATTTAATTCTTTGCTTTTTTTTCTAGGCTCATAGCCTTTCTTGTGACAAACAGACTTAACACGCAATCAAACTGCTGTAGACCTGTTTGATGTTTGTTGGGTGTTTTTTGTTGAGAACCCAAAAGATCTAAATTTGCAAAATGGAAAAGCACGGTTTTACCAAAGTCCCAAAGGACCAACCCTTGGGCGCTTTGGAGCCAACCTGATTACGCAAATGACCTGTTTTGAGCTTACATGTGCATCCCCGTCTTTGTTTGCGAGCTCAAGTCCATGTTCACTGCCCAAAAGCTCAGGTTAGGCTAATTTCGATCTTTTAGGCTATTTTAGTTTTGAAGGTTAAACTCAATCTATTAGGTTGTTTCATTTTCTGACTATTAGGTGGTTTGCCTGTTTGCCTAAATAGTCGTATAACCTAAAAACTTTGTTTTTTAGCGCTTTGTTCTTCTTTGAACAAAGCTATATTTTCAACATCTTAAACTTCAGACACGGTCTTTTCCACGTTAGATTTTTGAAATCTAAAACTATGTTAACATATATTTTAACTATATATGTTGTTTGGCAAATATTTTCTCAGGTGTTTGTTCATTGTTTTGTGAGTGATGTAGAGTGATATATGTTGTTTACTGAGGATACATGTGGGTCTGAAGTGAACCTGCTTGTGCCTTCAGCAGTGTCAGGTGAAGGCTCTGGAAGTGGTTGTGCGGACCCGCGATGTGGTGCAAGCCCAGAGCCGGAGCTCGTTCCAGAAGACCTTTGGGGTGCGTCTGCAGCGGCTGCTGCAATGCGGTCTAGCACCAAACAGCCATCATCTTGACACGTTCATTTGTATTTTAAGCATACTTAAAATATTTGAATCAGTGTTAAATCGCTAAATCCGTTTTGGGATTGGTTAAGGCGATTTGTGCGACCCCCGAATAGTCATTGTGCATCCTCATATCTGTCAGGTGGCTGTTTGCGAGGGCCTCCCCAAAGCATATTCCTGGCGACAAAGCTTGGCAGTTGAGGCTCAAATTTGAGAAAACCATAGCCTATCTTAAGACCAAATGGGCAAAGTCCTACAGAACATTCTCAACGAAGCCTTCAAGAATACAAATCAACCAGACGGTGAAATGGTGAAATCTTGTCCCTTCCAACCATCATGTCACTGGGGCAAAAAGGGTCCAACACCATCCACACACCACAACACAAGACCCGAGTTGTGTGCAACATGCCAGAGTCACGGAGACATGTCGCAGATAGTGCCAACCTTTCAGGGCAACAATGTCGGGGGTGCAATTCCGATAAATAGGATATAAAATTACACGTGCATGGATATACAATGGGATATCCCACACTATACAATGACATATCAAAATGTTGAGCCAAAGTCATCTCATCACGCAGCTGCCTCATCCAGTCTGTGGAGAAACAATTCATCCACGCCGGGCACACCCTCCGTCTTGGCTGCCTTGATTACTGGAAGCTGAGGGTGAGTTTCATCAATATGATTGCAGGCTGCTCATACATTCCGCAGAACTTGCCAATTCACCAAAGATATCCGAAGATTCCGAAGATATCCCCAGCATATTTCGCAATCCGATAGGTTGTGCCTCCCTGAGTTCTGGACCTGCACTTCCATTGGATTTTTTGTCACCAAGTCTGGACTGGACACCACGAAGCATGTCGCCTGGAAAAGAAGACAAATATCAACAAATATTAAAATTAGTCACTAATCCCGGACAATCCCGGAACCCCAAAGCCCAAAAAGCAACCAAATTCGTTGTGTTGTTTCTGCTCTCGATAAAAAATGGTTGGTCCTTGCCTTGTGTACCTCTGCCTATTGTTGTACCTGTGCCCCAGCACCACAACTCCCACAAACAGGGCCAGATCATTTTCAATAAGACGTTTTTAGATATATCACAATATATATATGTTTAGAAATCCTAAACTAGCACGGCTACGGAAATCTCTTGAAGAAACACAAAGGCATGGGAGTATTGGAGCCACGGTGCGTTACTTTTGCAGTGGCACAAATCACCTTGCCTTCGTAATGGTGTCGGTGATCTGGCCCATGTTGCCTTTTACAAGATCCTCAGCGTGACGTTGATTACAACCTGCGAAGTCTTTGGGATACGCAGTAGTCAGTTTATCTCCCACATGCAAAATAATCAAATTAGAGGAATCAACGCTGAAATCCTCACTGCAACACAGGTGTTTCTATCAGCCACTTGCTTCAGCCACTTGCTTCTCAGTACCACACTGCTAATTTCTCGCGATGTTTTTTTTTCAAAGCCCTGGCTTCAGAATGGTGCACTCAAACGGGACGAGGCAAAAGATCAAAAGATATCCCGTAAATGGCTTTCGTGCAAGTCTCCCTTGCATCAACAATCCGGCGAGGATGAAGGGTTCGAGAGTTTATGCAGTTGTTCTGTTTGACCTGGCCTCCAACCTGAAACCTCAGACAAAAATGCAGTGATTTTCCACGTTTATTGCCAGGAAAAAGCGAACCACAATCTGGAAGGGATGGCCTTCGACCCACCTCTGTGGAACCTCACTGTGTACTTGTCGATTCGACAAGTACACAGTGAGGTTCCACAGAGGTGGTTTTGCTTGCATCGTCTGCGATGACCTCACAGGGGATCATGCCAGATAAAACAAAGAGATCTCGGGATTCCAGTATTCTGAGTGGGATTCTATAAAAACCCCGTATCTTTTTAACTAACCCAAAATCACGTTGTCGATGTTTTTTCCTCTTATCGTTTTCTCAGGTGGTGAGCTCCCTGTAGACAAGAAGTGTGAATTTTCCAGCTTTCCGTGGGTGTGAAAGCCTCCTTGGTCGAGAACCAACAGATATTTTCATTGCCTTGCATTTTGCATTCACTCCCTTTCATTTTGCATTCATTTCCTTTCATTTTGCTTTTATGTCCTTTCATGTTCCGTCGCTATGTATCGAAGATACAGGTCTTCAAAAGCTGATGTGCTCAAGCCGGTCAGGTGGGTATCCGCCCAAACGCTCGCTTTTTCATGTTTCGTTGCCGTTTTTGTGATCGTTTAGCTATCGTTTTGAAGGCCTGTGCAGGTTGCCATCTTCAGGCTTCATGAACATGTACATGTATAAGCTCGTTATCTTTTTTTCCCTCTTATCGTTTTCTGGGCCGGCAACGCATTGGCAGTGTTAAAGTGCAAGCCAAGCTAAAATGCAATGCACGGGGTTATTATACTATCCCACTTTGGATTATTGTTATGTGAAACATTGCCATCTATTGATTCTAGTGCTACTTAGATAATGCACTCTCATATATATATATATGTATATATATATATATATGTATATATATATGTATATATATATGTATATATATATATATATATGTATATATATGTATATATATATGTATATATATATATGTATATATATATAAATGTATATATATATATATTGATGTATTGTTGTGCAACAGTGTTCAAAATAGATCAAAATAGAGGACACACTTCACAACTGACAGCTATCCTTGACAGCTCCAAAACGCACATGTGTCATGATATAACCTCTATAGATTCAACAACGTCAACAAAGGTGGTGCTTCCTTGCTGCCAGAGTAGCTGTGACGGTTCAGGCCCATCTTCTGTGGCCTTCCTCCTCTTGAATATACGAGTACCCACCTGTGCAGCTGCACTTTGTCTCGAGTGGAAAAGGGGGAGAATCAGACCCGTGACCATCTCCGTAGAAAATCACCAGTAAATTGACCCTGCTTTGACGATCTCTTGGCCTCTGAAGAGCCTTGAAAAGAACACAACTGCACCTAAACTAGTGGCTTTTCCCCATCAGCCTCTGCCGGATTCTCCTGGTGATGCTCCTCGCGGGCCGCGGCTTTGGCCGCCTCCGAAAAGGCGGCTTTCGGAAGAACGGCAGTTTTTTTTTGGGGAGATTTGAATGATTTGGGACATTTTGGGACGAAGGTTGGATGTTTTTTTGATTTTTTTCCCGTGATTCCAGATGATTCTAGATTGATGAGATGTTTTCAAGGAGTTTTGGAGTGAATTGGGATGAAGATTGTCCGGTGAAGCTGGATTTTGATGAATTTTGGGAGTTCCAGTATCACAAAAAACCACCGGAACTTCCAGATTTGGAGAACATATCCGTCCGTGGCTTCGCCGCCAAAGTTTCCACCTGCCTCTTTTGCTTCTTCCCAGTGCTATGACTCCGCTCCCATGGCCCCGGGTGAAGTCGCGGGCCTTTCGTTTCCTTTCTCTTCTCTCCTCTTCATCTTCCTCATCTCCATTCTTCTCCTTCCTGGACAGAACAGCGGTCTGGATCTTTGATATCAAGAGTTTCAGGAGGTCAAAAAACAGTAGGAGCTTCAAAAGGGACTGAGCAAATGGACCAAGTCCAGGTACGCAATGACATGACACCCACAGCTGTTCCCTGCCGGCCCGGATCCGCCTGTGCTTCGGGCGAGGGCCGGTGGTCATAGTCATCATCTCTTCTGGCACCTCGCTGGCCCCTTGGGCGCCCTGTTTGGAATGGCTTACCCTCTGGTAAACTGTTACAGTTTGCTAGTAAAAATCACCATTTTTTACGGGTAAATCACCATTTTAGAACATAGATAATATATCATGTATAATATATAATATATAATAGTATAGTCCCGTGTAGAACAGAGAAAGTTGATTTTAGCAAAAACAAAAAAGCACAATCAGAAACAGAGCCACCAAAAAAACAACTCGACAGGAAGAGTCACCAGAAAAAACAAAGAACAAGAAAAAAATAAATCAAAACCTGCATTTTCCTCAGTTGTTTTTCTTGTTTATCTTGTTGGTGTGTTGTTTTCTTTTTGTTTTTTTTCTTGTTTTTTCCTTGATTTTTTTTTTGGTTTTCTAGTTTGTTTTTTTGTTCGTTCTGGTGTTGTTTATTATTATTACTTTTTGGGTCAAACCCTATATTCTCTGTGTTGCCGGGGTCATAAATATGATAATATATACATATAATTATATATATATATATATGTGCCGCATACGTGCCATGGTCAAAAGATGGTTTGTGATTTATGGTCATCTTACCATAATGGGATGCCTGTGATTCATCAAAAAATCCTTGGATTGGTTTTGTTGGGAAAATCGAAACCGGAAACCATGGTTTTTTACCATTAAAGATGGTGGTTTCCGAAAAAAAAAACGTGAACCAATGCAATGATTCAATGATATAATGGGTACGGTACATTAAAAAAATCCTATGGAAATTTACTGATGACCAGCTTCCAAGCTATCTCGTCCAACTCTTGACTGCGGCACTATTTTTTTTGGTGATGGGCTGACTATGGGCAGTTACCAGCTTAGCATCCCCAAGATACATATGGGGGGTTCCTAAAATGGGGATACCCCTGGTTTATTTCATGGAAAATCCATCTATAAATGGATGATTTAGGGGTACCCCGATTTTAGGAAACCTCCATAATATTAAGACATACACTGTATAGATAATATAGATACACTGTATATTGTCATGTCTTATCACTATGTTCATCAATCATCAGTATCATGTGTTATCATTACTACCCCTGTTATTGTTGTTGATGATGATGCTGATGTTGGGAAAATCAATTGCAGGGGCGATGCACAGAACTGAATCCAACGTCCTATATCGAGGTCGCTCCCATCACCGCGGGGGTAAATTGTTGAAGTACAGTAGTAAATCAAATAAAGAGGTTATTTTTGACAAATTTCCCGTTGTGGCTATCTACAATCGCTTGAAACTAATTTTTTTGGAGCCGGCCTCGTATGCTTTCATTTTCAAAATTTCCTGCTTTGCTTGAAGCAGAAGACCACGCGAGTACTTTTGTTCAGACCAGATGCACCTGGCAAAACTGGGGCATTCTTCACATGTCGACATGGGCGGGTTCAAAATTTGACCCACCAAAGTCCCCCTGCCCTTTTCCCCATCCAAATTGGCACTCTTCACCAAAGTTGGACCCAAAAATCCACGGAATTTGAGGGAATTCCCAAAGTGTCCGACAAATCATGACACATTCTCTCCAGCCAAATCAGAATTCCATCTTTGACAAAACATGGCCACAAATTCCCAGCATTTCCCAGCATTGAGGCATCTGCTTGTCTGCGAACTTCTCTTCCTGTTCCTGGGTTTGGAGGACGCTCAAGATGGGTGGTAATTTTGGGGGATGGTCATCTACCCCCGATTTGGGCGATGAAAATGAGCTCTACCCCCAATTCCCTTAATTTCATTGTGAATTACGAACAGGCCCCGGGGGTAACCTATGTTCAGACAAACCCATTGTTACCAGAGGAAAAACACAAAGAACACCAGATTTGGGAGACCTTTTGAAGCCAGAAAACAAGAAAAACCGGTTGAATATAGGGAATCAACCATTACAAATGGAGGTTTAATGATGTTTAATGGTAAAATTCAGTACAAAACCATGGGAGACGTCGGAAATCTCCAAGCTCGCATCCAAAGTGGCCGAGTTTCCGTTTTTGGTCTCATCCATGCTGGCCGCATACTTGCGGAGGAGAGACCCGCCAGGGAACCACTGGGAGCCGCCTCAATCTCCTGACGTGGTAGAAATGAGGCACATCACCAGCTGGTACCCTGGGGGGAAACATACGAAAAGATGTGGAAAACCCGTGGGGTGTCCCATTCGGAAAATATAACTGATTGGTATGGATAAAACGAGAAACTGCTTGTAGTGCGCCCTGCCCCCAAAAACAAGAGGATATGGCAGCTCGGTCGCTTTCTTTTACCACGGGCACACTTGAGCCAAAGTCCTGATCGACGGATAGATTTTTACCCGGGCCCGCTGGCAGCGCTGGATATGACATAGGATATGTCTCAGTGCGTGCAAACAGGATTCCCCGAACTATCATATTTATGATGCAAATTCTTTCACAGGTTAAGGATGGCATGCATAGGTCTGTACTGCTCACTCATGGATGATGGAGCCAAGGGCTTACATATCATTGGATTCACTATGGATTCGGTTCAAGTTTCAGTCCAAGTGGGCAATCGGTGACACAAACTCTCCTGACATGTTGGCTCCAAAATGGGACCGCGATAAATTGGTGATAACTCCTGAGTTTATTCTTCTCCCCCTTCTTTTGCTCCAAAGCTTGACTATGGAGTCAAAGCTTATCAAGATGAATTCCTGGAGGCTGAATGTTCAAAAGTTCCAACGCAGCGTTCCATTTACACGGGTCCAGTGCTTTTGTGAATGGATCTGCTCTCTGTAGAGCGGACTCGATATACTGCAGGACTACTTGCGGATCATGAAACAATTCGTATAAGGCGGACAAGTTTAGTTTGTGGACTTTCTTGAGGTGCCTCAGTTTTGCACTAAATCCCCCATGAACGATTTGGATGACTGAGGCATTATCTTGTTGGCAAACCAAATTGATGGGCCTATTCAATATCAAATCGAAAAGATCTTGCATCGGAATGGCTTCGCCGAACACACCTGAGACAAGAGAAATGATCTCGGCTTCACAAGTGCTCCTCCCAGTGGTGCCTTGGCGCTTTGATCCCCAACACAGAGGCCAGAACGAATCCGGTCCTTCAAGCGTCAGAAACATTCCGGATGTTGACTTCACGTCTTCAATTCTGGACGCATGATCTGCATCAGTGTACAATGACACATGCAAGGCACTAGGGTCATCTCGGATGTGACCTTCTAGCATGTAGTCTGAAGTACCTTTCAAGTATGACATGAAAACGTTTGTCATCAGCTCGGGACCAAGTAGTGATTTTCCTAGTGAGGTCGGATATCCCCTTCAGTAAGTCAGGTCTAGCCAATCTTGCACTCCATAGGATTTTCATCAATACTTTGGAAGCATCTTGAGCCATTTCATCCCTTACTGTAAAATCACTATCTACAAGCGACCCTTCAGGAAGATAGGGCGTCGTTGCCTTCTTCAACACACTGACACAGCCACTCAACTCTTCGTAGGCAGCGCATGGATTTGCGGCAAAATCTGACATGTCAAGCTACGTTCATCCTGGTGATGATATGACGCCTACCCAAAACTCTGTCCACAGAAGTAGGATCTTCAATTTCAATGTGCTTCTGTAGCATTTCCCAGAATTTCTGATGGCTTTCTTTGGGGCCACTCAGCAGCTCAGAGCTCCTTTCACCCACAAAGCACAGATCCGATGCGTGATGTCCTAGTTTCATCTAGTTTCTGGACGACTTTTGTCATGCACTGCATTTTGTAGTAAGACACGCGTGCACAGCTTTTTGTAGAACCCACTGCGTCCCCCTCCAAACAAGCCCCAAAAAGTTCCAAAAACATGCTTTTTATGTGGAGACTTTAAGAAGGAAAAATGGGAAAGATTTGGCTTAAAACCGATCAATTAATTTTGAAGTTGTGCGCTTAGATCGTTTTTGTTGCCCCATAGCTATGACGATTGCAGTTCAAAATCTCTGCGCCGTGCTTTTGTCACACCTATTTTTGGCAATTACATGCGATTACCAACCATAATCTAAACGTATCCCATTCTACTAGATTCCTGCCCTTTTTGTCCAATAGCCTAGTTTCACCCAAGTTCAAAAGATCCATGCTCAGAGCTCCTTTCACCCACAAAGCACAAATCCGATGCGTGATGTCCTAGTTTCTGGACGACTTTTGTCATGCACTGCATTTTGTAGTAAGACACGCGTGCACAACTTTTTGTAGAACCCACTGCGTCCCCCTCCAGACAAGCCCCAAAAAGTTCGAAAAACATGCTTTTTATGTGGAGACTTTAAGAAGGAAAAATGGGACAGATTTGGTTCAAAACCGAGCAATTGAATTTGAAGTTGTGCGCTTATATCGTTTTTGTTGCCCCATAGCTCTGAGCATCGTAGTAGAAAACCTCTTGAAAGGTCAATTCTTGGAATCCGATGGAAATTCCAAGGTTGTATTTACTTGTGCTTGGCAAATGCTATGACCTGGGCCCGGAAAGTGAACCAGAGATTTAGAGTGAAATTTCCAGAAACCATTTAATGTCAAGTTAGGGTTATTAATCCCCCTATTAATCAACCACCTCGGCCCATTTTTTTTGTAATTTAAAAAAAGGTTGGTCTCCCCTGATCAATAAACATCCCCGATTAAAAAACCACCAGTGCTGAAATCCATTTTTATCCAACAAGGATTTATTTCCATTTCTATTTATGTTCAATTATTTTTGTTTTATCTTTTATCATCATTGTTATACTTACGGTTTAAATTTATCATTGAAATTTTCAAAAAACAACTATTCCGACTATTCCCCAAATGATCGATTTCTAATTAAAATCTTTATAAAAATCATCAGTTTGGATAGCTCCCAAAGGGTACCCCCCATGAGCCCATGTCCCCCTAATAATAACCAGGGTTTGCCCCTAATTAATCAACCACCTTTCTGATCCATGAGATTTTAACAAATCCAATGGAATTCTATTAAAACATTAAAACCAATTGACGTAAGCAATATCCAAAGCCCTATTTAGGGGGGAAGTCAGAAAAACGAAAAAGACCTTCCAAGGTCTACCCTGACCTATGGGGGGGGTTGATTAATCCGATGTTGACATTAGTAGCGAATCGTGATTTTTCAATGGGGCAAAAGACGGCTTCGGGGGGTTCCGGTACGGCACAACGCATCCCAAAATAAATCACTACCATAAGGGTTTTCGATTTTTTGTGTGCCAAATGGAAGGCCGCTAAAAAAAACAGTGCACGCCCTTTTACTACAAAAACTTGTGCACGGGTCCATTTTTTTTGCTTGAATTCTCCACGAAACAGCGGATTGTATCAAGCACGTGTTCACCCTTTTAGTAGTGAAAATGGTAAGGGGGATCAAAAACCAGGGTTTCTTCTCTATTTTTTTTTGGGTTCCATCATTGATGTGTGAAGAACCGGCAAGACACCACTAAGTCAACCAACCAGAAAAGGTATGAAAAGGTGATATCAAACCTTGTGTGTTTTTTTCTATTAAAAAAACCATAAAACATGGAAAGAAATTGTGACAGAACACATAGTGAAACTATGTTGCGGTAGTTTAGGAAGGAAGCCTCGTGAAGATGGGTGCTGCCGAAACTTTCGGGGACTGGACAAAAAGACTGCGGGGTTTCCTGGGGCAAGTAGGATATGTACAAGTAAGACATGGATCCAAATAAACCATTTTGTAAGATACAAGCTTATAAGATGATGGGGTTTGGGTCCTTGAAATCAACTTGGGGCACCCATTTTGTAAGGCGCCGATTTTGTTTTTCTTTTGGGGGGGTTCACCGGTGTTTCCTGGGGAATCACACCAAGCCTCCTGCCCTACCCACTTTATAAACCCCCTAACCATGGATGTTTGTAAGGTTAACTCCTGGGTCCCTTACAAAATGATTGCCTTGAGTCAAGGGGTAAATCTGCAGGGGGATACAAAATGCTGTAAATTACAGCATTTTTGCGTTTTGACGTCTGTTGCGGGAGCAATGCAAAAACGCAGAAAATGCTGTAAATACCAATGCTTTTTGGACCAGTGATGCACAAAACACTGCAAATACCAGTGTTTTTGAAAGCCAAGCAAAAAAAACACTGTAAATTACAACATTTTTGGCGGGATGATCGCAAAAAATGCTGGTATTTACATGTTTTTTGCAATTTCAAGAAAACGTGGAAGGCACGAAGCACTGTAAATAGCGGTGTTTTGACAACTTTTGGACGCCGAAACGCTGGTATTTACGCAGTTTTTTGCCCGTGGCGGCGCCAAACCCCTGTAAATTACAGCATTTTCTTCCCTTTTTGAAGCGATTTGTTCTCGATGAACGCAAAAAACACTGGTATTTACGCGTTTTCAAAAAATCGAAGATCGTGACTCGTGACGTGAACGAAACCGTGTAAATAACAGTGTTTTAGCCACTTTCGGGGACTAAAACTGTGGTATCTACGCGGGTTCTTGCCATCTGACAGCGCAAAATGCTGTAAATTACAGCACTTTGTGCGCTGTTTATGTTCAATTTTTTAACCTGCGATGCTTTCACCTGTTCTTTGCACTCTTCCACAAGAAACAATGTTGCAGAGTGAAACTGGACGACAGCGTGACCCGAAAGAAAGCTGGATGGAGGAGTCGCACAGAAGCTTTTACACATACAGGGGCTTTTACACAGAGAAGTCTTTACACAAACGAGCTTCTTACACACAGAAGGTTTTACACAGAGAAGTCTTTCCTCTAAAGAGCTTTTGCACACAAACGTCTAGGAGCCTTTACACACAGAAGCTGTTACACAAAGAAGTCCTTACACAGAGGGCTTTTTGCACACAGACGCATTTGCACACAGAAGCTTTTACACAGAGAAGCCTTCACACAGAGGAGCTTTTACACACAAAAGCATTTACACACAGCAAGCTTTTACACACACAGGGGCTTTTATACAGAGAAGTCCTTACACAAAGGAGCTTTTTACACACAGAAGGTTTTACACAGAGAAGT
>Ga0126342_10017645_pt1 | contig 12322 bp, 14 predicted proteins | sample Cyp1metagenome_FD_92528 | JGI IMG/M metagenome (GOLD analysis project Ga0126342, IMG submission 92528) | Coral microbial communities from Lord Howe Island, Old Settlement Bay, Australia - Cyphastrea 1 metagenome | ecosystem: Host-associated > Invertebrates > Cnidaria > Coral ... | reverse complement strand
GGAAATGGTACAACTTCATGGAAAATCAGCTGGGATGGTCTCCCCACGGGGCAAGGCACTGGATCCAGCTCACTCTGACAGCCAGCGGCTTTCTTTGGCGCTTTTTCCTGCGTTGGGAACATCTCAGGCTGCAGATGGCAGTGGAAGTGAATTTCACCAGCTGTTCGTTGCACGACAATTGATGTTCGCCATTAGTGGGGTATTTGTTTGGCTAACATACTTCCACCGCTGCCAAAATGATGCTCAGCTGGTCCGGCCTTCGGCTGCAAGGGGAAGCTTTGTATCGCTTCCTGCAGTTGCTGACATAGGTCCTTGGCTGCAGCTGCAGGTTCTGTTGATTCTGCACTGATCCAGCAAGTCAACCATCGGTGACGCGCTGGCACTGGTTGTTGCTGCGCATCTAAGCCTTGCGCTGGATCTGTCTTCAACCTGTGGTAGGCCAACCGCCAAGATGAGGTGAGCTACGGACACTTCTGTGCATTATCGCTGCTGGACCTACATAATTCATCATAATTCCATTGCTCGGGATCATCACACTGCTTGTCTACAGTCATCTAAAAATCATTAAAAATCCATTACCGCGGTGGATGTCCACTTTAATCCAACTGGATCCAACTGGCAGATTCCCCATTAGATTGTCAACCACCGATGGCATGTGGCCCAATCCCCTGCGTTCCAGTCTTCCTGAGGTCGCCACAAAGTTGCAAGTGCTCCAGGGGGATTGGACTTCATGAGGGTTGCCTCTGAGGGCCGCAAAAAGTCGTGGCTCTGCAAGTTTCTGGCTGCAGAAAGCGCCAATACTGATCAAAACTTATCAAATATCATGCACTTGACATAAGATTGGGAAAACTGGACAGCTATGGACAGCTGTTTTTTGTCACCCCAGCTGCAGGCAAACTGGAAGCTATGACTATGGCACTATGGCTATCCCAAGGAAATCAGAAGCGGCCTCTTAGGCACAGCTCGGGTGGCCACCATGGCAACGAAGGATGAGACTTTTCTGAACTGATTTGTTGAACTGATTATCTATAATCTGTGGCATGATAATATCCATAGATTATAAATAATATTATTGATCTACAGGGCCTTATTCATAGCTGTCAGGGGCGCTGCATAACATCGATTTACGACTTTCATCCACTTTCTATGTCATCCAATTCCCCTTACGTCTGTTAGTCCATGCGCTTCAAGCTGTCTACCTTCGGGGTTCTCATGTCTTGCACCTGTACTACCTGGACTTCTTTCAGTCCTTGAGGCAGGGAGTTGAGCCAAGGCACAAGTTGTTTGATGGCAAGAAGGCTCAGCTGAGCTTTGTCTGAAAATAGGGGAACCCAAGCCCATTGATAAATCATCGTTTTGCCTATTGAAATGGCTAGGGTCAAACTCCTCATTTTCAGACACACTGATGAACAGCTAGCAACAGTTGCTGGAGCGTGACTTCAGTGACTTGGTGTCTGGCTCCCGATAGCCTTGGGGGGCATCTCTGAGACAATCTGACGGTACCGAGTTTCTAGTTCATGATGTGGGGCATCAGCATCAGCGGCAGTTCCATCAAATCTGTCCAGGTGGCATAGAAAAAGTCATCGTAACGTCGTATCCCTGATGTTACAAGGCAACTCAGGGCCCTACGACTCAGAACATGGAAGGCAGCCTGCCTTGTGCCTCTCCTGGCAGTCTGACTGAGGTTTGACACTTTGGGTTTGTGCTTGAGGATATCCTATGGGGAAAATACCTTAACAAGAAGGGATCTGATCCAAACCGCCAACCAAACTGGTAAGAAAGTATGAGCAAACCACACTTCAACGGCTCATTGCATTGACCTCATGGCCTGTGTGTGTTCAATGAATCGATTCTGCTCCTTCCAATCGCTTTGCTGGCACTCGCGGCTGCAGTAGCGCACCTGGCCATCGCGGTTGAATCAAGGCATTTTTGTCGGCTCGAAGAACAGTAAAACACAAATCGCCCATGGCCTGCTTGCAGCGGCCACAGGCAGCTGGATTTGCCTCACAGTGGGGCCAGAGCACGGGCCCATGCCATTGCCATGTGGAGATCCGGGGTAGGCCCTCGGTTTTTTCTGGATTTTGGCACCTGCAGAGATGATCCACAGCGTCCACAAAGGCTCTGCCTCGGATTCATGAATGTGTCAACGCTTTTTTTTCCCCAAATGTAACGTTAGCCCAGGATTGATAAAACCGTGGTTGATTGCTGCCAGGGCTGTAAATGTTGGAACTGTTACTATTTGAGGAGGGGGGAAAAAACCGGGCCCCTGGGAGTTTGTCAATCCTCGGCCACCATTGAAACTTGAAACTTTCCCAAGCTCAGTGGAATGCCCTTTCACTCGTTGCTTCACACAGGTTTGCCGCAGTGAACTATATACCAATCCCCATACACCAGTTATATGATGTGCTATAATGTGGTAAACCCAGCCAACCATATCGTGGTCATTTTACATCATACGAAATGGCATTCCCGATAATAAACCCCCATTGGGGATGGCCTATGTCATTGGTTATAAGTTATAAATTCTTCATGAACCCATCAGCCAGTAGAATGGCAAAGCCTATAGATGATCCATAGAATTCATGAAGAATTAAGAACCTATGCTACCCCATGGATTAGCTCCAAATCCACTATAATAATTGGTAACCCCTCTGACCTATGGCCGGAAAATCTGAGGCCACAAACAGCTCAGCCAGCCATCCTTTCAGCAGCGCCATCCGTTCTCCGGTGCACGCCACCTTCGCCACAGTCTGGCCGGTGGCATCAAAAATTGGCAGCAAGAAGTCCCGGAGCCTCAAAAGTTGGAAGGGGAGGAAAGCCAGAGAACCCGATGAACCTGGAAGCCTGGAACCATGATATCCATGGTCAAAGATCATCAAACAATATCAAACATGTTAAAAACAAGAGAAAATGACTGACAACTCCTAGTCCAGTTTATGTCGAGGATTTCTGTTTCCACATGGGTTCTCATTCAAAAATCATCACCCATCATTATCATCAACCATCATTGGCACGCACATTCAACAGTGCACACAGCAGTTCTGGTTGGTTGCTCGGGCTCGCACAGGCGCGACCCTAAGACACGTAGGTCCTGCCAGGTGGGCGATATGAAGGTCGCTCACCAGATTCTCAGCATCATCAATGTATTGTACCCACCTTAATGACATTGCAACCCATGGCAGCCTGGTCCTTCTGCTACCTCTGGCGCTTTTTTTCGTCTGCTGACGGACGCTTTGAGGACTTTTGAGGACACCGCTGTTGGGTTCTCATGTGTCTGCTGTGGTGCACAGTTTGCACACCCGGGCACCACAGCTGATCGGCCGACATGTTCTGGTGCCAATCAGCGCACCCGAAACGTAAATACAGGATGGCCCGGAATATTGACGGAATGAAGGTTCCTGATGCAGCCATGAAGCAGTTTAACTGACTTCAAGGAAATTCTCATCGTCGTGGGCGATGGGAATCCCTCTGCATGCTGTGCATGTGTTGCTCAGAGATGTGCACTCGGAAACCACGGATTTGACTTGCGGAGTTCGACATTGAGTTATCGAACAAAAAAGGAAATTGCGGTTACCCTCTGGTAAACTAACATAACTATGGAAAATCACAATTTTTCATGGGACAATTCACTATAAATGGTAATTTTCCATAGTCATGTTAAATTACCAGAGGGTATCAATGGTGCACCTCCCCTTCAACGTCTGACCGTCTGACCTATGCCTCAGACTTCGTAGAACTTTCACTCTTAGTATCCAACTCCTCACTGCCGTTCTTGCTGGCACTGCTATTGCCCTTTCTCGACCCGAAGCTCAAGCCGGACAAATTGCTTCCCAAGCAGCTGCTCTTAAGAGTCTTCTTTGCAACTACTGCCACCTGGCTGGTCCCAACATACCACTTCCTGATTCCTGGCTTTTTGTGTTCCTATAATGGGAATGGAGATGCCCAAAACATCCCAAGACATGTCAGATCAAAAGAAATGCACTGGAATTCAAAAGTCAAAATTGGCCCAACAAAAATCATCAAGAATGATCACAAAATATATCAAAAATCACCCAGCCACTGCTTTCTGGAATTTTCTCATGGCAATCTCCAGGCGTTCATCTTCAGTGGTCTCCTGCCCCCGATCTCTAGGCCATGGCATCTGTGGGCTCGTGCTGCCTCCAAACCTCTGAATGGACTCCCGGTGTTGCGGGTAGAGATAGGCTGATTCCATGAGCTGAATGCCGCCCGCCAGCCCGATGTCACCTTCGCCAAACCTCGGTAAAAATGTTTGAACTCCAAGAGTTCAGCTGAGGCTAAAGACATTGAAATATAGGTGCATCATGGTGCATCTATATATAAATATATATATATGTGTGTATATGTGTGCTTTATATATATATACATATATATATATATATACACACATATGTATATATATATACATACAATTATATATATAATATATATATATATGCTTCCAAATTGAATTTATATACATATTCTTACATCCCTTGGCACTGATTTGGATTCTCCAGATTAGTACGACGTGCGGATGGTCGCCTACGCTGTCATTGCCCCACCTCGGCTGTAGCACACTGCCTATCAGGTCCCAGGAACTCCAATGCTTCATCAAGCCGAAGTCCCTCCACAAAAGCCTTCCAGGTCTTAGGTTTGAGGTATTGCAAGGAGTCCACTTCAATCTGCATGCGCCGCAGACCAGCAAAGCCGACCATGTTGGCATAAATCTCGTGGTGCGCACAGGTGAGCTGAGCCACAAAAATGCTGAAGCTTCCCAGACTGGTGAGCGCAACAAAAGTGCCAATAGCCACACACAACAATGGCGACTCCGCAATGGCCATGAGTTCAGTATCACCCTTGGTGTTGATGGAGAACTGGAACAAACGAAGAATTGCCATGGGGAAAGTCTGGAAGCTGGCAACATCGTTGCTGCTGACCGCAATGCAGGTGGCGAACATCAGAATCAAAAAGCCGATGCTGATCAACAACAAAAAGAGCTCGGGCAAAACGTTGAGCGCCACCAGCACGTAGGCAGCCATGTGCCGGGAGAGTGTAGCAAGGTCCATAAGCAAAACCATGTAGACAGCAATCACCACCATCGACATCAAGTTGTAAACTTCACGGTCTTTCGCCTCTGGGCACAGATCGGTGAACAACCCTGCACCATCAAAGCTTCCGGAGGAATGGTTCGCACAATAAAAGATGGGCTCAAGGCACAAGCTGATCAGAAGAGCAAGAACCAGGAGTACAGCTGCTGGTTCTCTCCAATTGTCGACATACCTCTGCGGCACTGGGATGCAGCCCAGCTGCACCAGTTCACGATCCCTGATGGCCTGACGAATGTGTCGCACACGGCCGTGGATCAACACGGGCATTGCAAACACATAAATCAACATGCGGCACACAAAGATGGTGCTTCTTGAGGCACTATCTTCACCATGGAGCATCCCATGACTGATCAAAAACAGGAGCAAGGTGAAGAGCAGCCAAGCATTATTTCGAAGAAATCTGGAACGCACCACCCCTGTCCAAATGACGTCACTAAGACGCATGATCAAGGGATGCAACGCAATCCTGGTGATGTGAACCTGGAAAAATATCTATCTTCGTCAATGGGGGTGATCATCCCATTACTATGGTTGATTTAAAAAAAAAACAACGGTGAATTGCAACAACTCGCCATGCCCAGCATCTGTGGGTTTTGCAGACTGACCAGGTTTTCCATGGCATCTGGGAAGTTCCCCTTCGAATCCGCCACCAGATGCTTGATGTAGTAGTTGCCACGTCGAAGCCCGTCATGAGCCAAGTGTGAGCGCCAAATCATGCCGTCGAAAAGGGGCTTCAATAAACGGGTGGCTTTGGTGGCCAAAATTTCCACAAAGTCCGGGTGCCTCTCAAACCTGGGATAAATCGCATTCCAAAGCTCCTGGTAAATCAAAAAAATAGGTTTCAAGTAGATTCCCCAGTCGTGGATTGCATAGCCAAGTTGGGAAGATCTAAAATCACCTTTTCAGCACATCATTTAATCCAAAGAACGAAAAATAGCAGATCAGATTTCCCTTCTGTTGGATGAACATGGATTGACCAATACCATGGAAGAAGTCCCCTAGAAAATCACCAAAAAAACTTAGAAAAAGAAACAATCAATGGGGCTTGTCCCTGGGAATCACCCAGAAAATCAGCAAAAAAATCAGAGGAACAAATCATCCAAGCCATAGTAATACTGCTCCCGGTCCGCACGGATGGTTAGCAAATCCTCAATGATCAGCTCAGCCGCCTTCCATGTGCCGCTTTCCACGGCCCAAAGCAGTGGAGAGATAGACTGAGTCCCCACCTGGTGATTCAGCCACCCTGAGGGAGAAAATGTATGCGCCTCTGTGTGTATGTGGCACACGCGCGCGCGCGGGCGCACGCACTCGCGCACACAATGTGCATGTACATATATATATTATATATTATATATTATATATATATGTGTGTGTGTGTATGTATGTATGTATGTATGTATGTATGTATGTATGTATGTATGTATGGATGGATGGATGGATGGATGGATGGATGGATGGATGGATGGATGTATGGATGGATGGATGGATGGATGGATGGATGGATGCATGGATGCATGGATGCATGGATGCATGGATGCATGGATGCATGGATGCATGGATGCATGGATGCATGGATGCATGGATGCATGCATGCATGCATGCATGCATGCATGTATGTATGTCAATGTATGTCAATGTATGTCAATGTATGTCAATGTATGTCAATGTATGTCAATGTATGTATGTGTGTGTGTGCGTGTGTGTGTGTGTCAATTTAATTATTCATCAATTTATCATATGTTTATATATATATATATTTATTTATTTAGTGTTCGTGTTATTGTTGTTGTTACTGTTAGTTATGTTTATTACTACTATATAGTATGACATATAGATATACAATGATATACAGTATATACATATCACTGATCACAATCAGTCTATCAACAAACGGACATGTATTGCGTAAAATATATGTTGTGTGAATTCTATACTTAAGTTACTTACGTATTTTTTTACTATCATGTATATTATATTCATTTATCATCACATGTGCGTTTGGATGAAAAAGAAGCGACTGAAACCATCTGAAACCATTTCAGCCACAGCCACTGAGATGGTGAGCACCCATTCAGCCCGTGCTCCCCTAGGAGCACAGCTTAAGGCCGAGCGGAGAAGTTCCTTGTCGTTCTGGTTGATGGCCTTCATCACCTGAGACAGAGAAAAAATCGTCACCTGGAGCCATCCATAGAAATTGGAACAATATGGAACAAGTGAAAGAAGAACTGAAATCGGGATCATCTTCCCTTTCCCTTCTCAGGGATGAATACTTCTCAACTGCACTTGAGATCAGTAGTGATCAGTTTCCCTTTCTTAGCCAGTGAGAGGGACCAATGAAAAAAAAACTGAATAGCACTCAGTCGCAATGGTTGATCCCTCCTTAATGGTCCTTACAAGCATGCGGGAGATGATGCCCACGGACCATGCGAAGCTTTCTGCGATCCCTTCGGCCACTGCCAACTTCCCCTGAAGAGTTTCAATGCAGGCACTCACAAAGGGCCCGAAGTACTCGATAGGCACGTTATAACCCACATGTCGCAGACCCAGGGCTGAGATCTCATCCACCATCCGGTACGGATATTTGAAGAGATCCAAGGACATCTCCAAGACGCGGTTCGCAATCATGGCCAGCCTGGAAGCTGATTGCTTGAAGTATTCTTGACCTGACAGTCTCAGCTTGAACTCCAGAAACATCAAGAAACAAAGCGTTACAAGGGAGATAGGTGGTCAATTCCCTGCCTGCTGGCACCAGTTCGAAGAATTTTGCATAGAGCGCCCATGTTACTGATATGCGGCTCTCATCGTCCAGAGATGCAAAGAAATTGGCGAGCAACCTCTCCCTCTGGGAGATCCGACCAATCTGTGCTTGCAAGAGACTTTCCACATGTTCCCATAGCCATGTCCATGCTGCTTCATGTTGAGCGGACCAGCCCTTGGGGATCAAAGAGCGAAGAGATGCCAACATCACAGCCTTGAAGTCCTCAGCACGTTGCGAGAGGTCGATGTTGGCAACTTCCAAGATGATTCAACCAATCGCTCCGGTCATTCATGTTCCCAAAATGGTGGATGATGTGAGTATGCCAACAAGAAATAACAAGAATATGTGCATGTATCTAGATTATCTAGCTATCTGTCTCTCTGTCTGTCCGTCTGTCGGCCTGGAAGAAGTTATCCAAAAAATGGTGGATGCACCAACCATTCCAAAAAGAGTTGAAAATCACCAACTCAGCAGCCAGGAGTCGGAAAGGTTCGGGTTCTTATGCACTTTGGCCATTTTCAAAGTGAGAATGTCGCATTCCTCCTGCAGCCGGAAAGTGTTCCCGGCATTCAGCACGATGATATCGAAGCAGTCCAAGACTTCATACATCCAGGGCTGGAGTAGATCCATCACTGCCGCATTGAAGCAAAACATGTCAAAGAATGTTCTTGGAACATCTTGCTCCTGGTTCAAAATCCCTCTGGACAAGAGCTCAATTGCTGTTATTGGGGGGTTCACTGAGGTTTCTGGGGTCGTACTGCCGCCAAATAGTCAGGGGATGTCCCATTCCTACTGGGCGACCGCGAGAAATGTCGCTGTCCTTCTGCTGCCGGTGCTTTAGCATACGCGCCTCATGCGCTTCCTCCTCCGCAAGGGCATCCTGTGGCGGGACATCATGGGGATGTCCAAGATGCTGTTGATGGTCATCCGTGCCATGTTAATGGGATACAAATGGGGATCTAATGGATGTCATCAATTTGATATGACAATTTGAAATAAATATCTGCATATACAGCATCTACAGCTATGGGTCAAAAGCCATGGAACCCCATGGCGAATCCCAAAATAGTTGGGATTCATGGATGTTCATGCCCTCAGATGTGGCAATAGAGGTTTTGAATGGTTTTGACACATAGCCATATGGAAGTATGATGAAGTATGGGTTCCAAAGCGTCTAAAAACATGTGTGCTGCAAGCCTGACGTTTGCCCGTGATGGAATCGACGTTTTAAACAGATTTGGGGGCAGATCAACATGATCAACAGAGATGCGGAGAGATGCCAGCAATGAGCCATGAGTTGGTCAGCAAAACTTGGAAAATTGGGAAGGATCCATTGGTTAGTCAGGAGCTTGAGCCACCCATCCCAAGCTTTTGGATCACACAATCATCATCAATCATCTCCCTATTGTGATGGGTATCGGCATTTCAGGTGACAATGGGAAGCTCAACTACATGTCCAAGCCATTGCTTTGACCCCAAGTATTGGCCACAATGGCCACAGCTCTCTGTCCAAAGATGGCATCACGTTGCAACAGCCAAATTCAATCAGTCATGATCAGTCTGATTCCCAGGCTGAGAAGGATGAGAAGGCCACCAACCACTGCTGCCCTTGGGCAGGTGCCATGCTGCCCCCATTGCATCCGCCCGTGACTTGGAAGTCGCGGCCTGAGAAAGGCTCTCCTTCAACTTCTTCAACTCCTCAGCCTCACAGGGACAGGGCTCCCTCAGCAGGGCCCCTTGGGTCCCCAGTCTGGATATACTTCAACAAAAAGATGAAAGCTGGTCGCATAAGCCCCGGATATCAGCTCAAGCATCAACAGGACTCACCTGGGAATTGTTGAATGGCGTCAGGAATCATCAATGCGTGGGGGCTTTTGGTGGGGATGTTGGTCGAACAAACACGCCTCTGCCTTTGCCCTTTCCTGGGCATCCTTTTGTTTCTCCTTCTTCTTCTCCCTTTCGCAATTCGCCTCTTCCCAACTCTGGTTCAAGATCTTTACGCGCTCCGCGTAGTGGGATCGGATGTAAATCAAAGCGCCGCCGACGTAGTTCAGCACTTCAAGAACTCCCATTGCCATTTGTGGTGTCAGGCTGGGACCCATTTCATTTCCCATGAGTTCTAAAATGGCATCGCGGATCACCTCCACTCTGGCCACGGTCAATTCCAGGTTCAGGTGTTTGAATCCCAAGATATCGACCTCGGTATCCAATTGACTGCCAAGATACATAATAAACTCCCAAAAGATCCAAAAGCGACCCCTGCTCAAATTTCTGGACCTTAGGACCTTGAAGCTATCCCAAGATACGAATTCTTTTTGCTTTTTGTGCTCCCATCAGCCTCACATCAGGCCTTTGAGCTTGGGGTTGCATAAGTACTCGCCGGAGTAGCTGGCATCGTTTTAAAAAGGTGGGAAAGGTTAATCGAAGAAATCATCCCGGCAAGAGACCCCAGGCCCCAAACAGTGGCAGGGAGTGGGAGGATAGTGTAAAATAATGTTGATGATGAGGATGAGGATGAGGATGATAAATCCCAGGCACCAAGTTCTTCACATCGTCTGGCTCAGCCAGGCTGTTAATGATCTGATGGAGTCCTTCCCGAAACCTCATAGCAGAGACCGCCCTGGGCATTGTGAAGAGAGTCGTCAAGGTGGGGGCCGCATCAATGATGGCATCATGGAGGGCCTCTCCAGCAGCGTCCATGGATTCGTAGCAGTCCAAGAACATCTGCCACCCCTCTTGAGTCACCTGGAGCTTATGGGGCACCAATGCGCCCAAAAGTGGTCATTTTGAGCCATTCCTACCTGACCATTGTCCACAAATATGTAGGACATGTTACTGACAAATGGGATAAATGGCAGAAATGATGAGTATAACCAAACACGAAGTACATGAAGACATCTTCCAGTCTATAGCCACTACAGACATAGCACAATATAGTAGAACTGTGGTAGGGCGGGAACTCACCAATCCCGTGAGCCCACCTCAGTCTGTTCCTGGGTCATCTCAAGTAACTCGAAGGACGTAGTATTCAGCACGTCCTCCCTCTCTTCATCTGGAATAGCCATGTCCACTTGCATCATGGCTAGCGGGGCTACCGGAAAGACAGAGCTATTTGCCCTGTGGCCCAGTGAGGTCGTGTAGCAGCGCCTTGTGAATGTCAAGTGTCTGAAACAGAAGTCGTTTGTTGTTGCTTCATGTCTGGTGCACATCTGAATCACATCTGAATCACATGCCTCTAAGCACGTCATAGTCGAGCCTCCAAATACTTGAAGACACAGAATACACCAAGCACTGGACATCCAAACATGGCCAAACTCACGCAAAATTGCTCGTTGGTGCTGAACACCCTTCCAAAATATGGTTCAATTCGAATCACCATCTCGGGTTGAAATAACAAATATCTGGGTTTGTCCACACCTGGCGCACCACTAAAATGTGCCGTGTTTCATCAATCAATGTGTCATTTCCTGTGTACACCCCTGGAGTGTGGTTAGGCCATGCAAAGCCGCGCACATCTCCTGGGGTGCATCTTGTCGATGTTCCAGGGCACGGCCGTTTGTGAGCGCCTGACATGGCGCTAAGGTTCCAGCCAATGAACACCTGTGACCATAGATACCTGCCATAAACTTGAAGCCCAGGGGGGGTGGATGAAAGTCATCAGGAAGGGAGGTAAGAAAAAGAATGGTATCTGACCTGAGCAGGGTCGGCAAAGTCCCTTGCAGCTAGAGAGTTACCTTGAAATCTCGCCACCTGCGCAAGATTTGAGCCCGTGACCATCTGCTTCTACCGCTTCGAAATGCCCCGGGAGGCGGGGAAGGGGGGTTGTCCCTCCCGTGCCAAAGCAAGAGTCGCTACCGCTAGCTTTGGTGATATGTGCAAATCACTAGAAAAAGATCAGCCATTGTCAGTCTCTAATTCATTGATTTGGTGATTGAACTACCAACCCAAAAAATCTGCATGTAGTCAATGGGGATCATCATCATCCATTTTAGATGTATGAAACACCAAGCCTGAAACAACTGGAAGCTGACTCAAAGCATTGACATGAAACGGGCCAGTGATATGAGGCTATCTCAGCTCCGTTGCTCCCCATTTGGCGGATCTGTGCCTTCGGTGTAGCACCTCGGCTCCGCTCCAATCATCTGCCCCCGTCAGCAGCTGTGCTCTATGGTCCCTGCAGAGCCATGCAATGCAATCGAGGGCCATGGCAATGGGCGTGCCTCAGAGCTGTGGTTGGGCTACCCCCTAATGGGTCGCTACCAAAGATAAATGGGGTTGTAGCTACCTAGGAGTTGCTGGGGATCATGAACAAATCTATATATAACCAGTGTGGGCCTTAAATTGTATCTTCATTTGGGAGGAAAAAAAGAACTTTGCCTCACGATGCTTCAAAATGCTCCCCAGGCAATGTAATCAGGAAGGTGGCAGAGGGAGGGAGGGGAGGGAGGAGGGAGGG